>JAANMU010000221.1_pt1 | contig 73692 bp, 63 predicted proteins | sample 7279701 | NCBI WGS metagenome assembly JAANMU01 (sample SAMN14094539, study PRJNA606508) | bioreactor metagenome | isolation source: A lab-scale SPAN reactor treating ammonium-rich wastewater day 57 | place: Ireland: Galway | collected 2017-03-13 | reverse complement strand
GCATCAAGCTGGTCTGCGACATGAAGAGCTATCTCTATTTGAACGGCACTGAGATTGATTATGAAGACGGCTTGAACGGCTCCGGATTCGTGTTCAAAAACCCCAATGCCAAGCGTTCCTGCGGGTGCGGGCAGTCGTTTAGCTCCTAAGTATCCGCTCGCACTAAGCAAGAGGTATTCAGAACTACGGGCCGAAATCCGGCCCGTTTTCCATTGGTGAAAACCCATGCCAGACAAGACATTTCACGAAATACCCGTTACAGAAGAGTCCCTCTGGTTTCTCGAAAGATACTTGAATGTGTTCGACTTTCTGGAACTTTTTCCGCCCGAAACGGTCTCTAAGGCAGGCGGCTCGCTCGGACAGTCGGTCATCATCCATACAGACCTTGGGTTTTCCATCGAATCCGACATCGACCACTCTAAAATGCAGCTCCGAAACAGATCTAAACTGCATGGCTGGACAAGATTTACGACAGAGCACGGCCTGCAGATTGGGGATACTTTACGGATCGATCGGCTGTCGCATCACGAGTATTCACTGAGACTAATTCGGTCAAATCAGGCATAACTATTGGAATTGATTAGATTTCCGCTCGAGGACCTGCTTGGGGACGGGATAATCCGCGAAAGCGAATACCGTCAGAAGCTGAATAACCTGGACTTAACTCCCTACCGCGACAAGCCTGTGATGGTTCCGTGGATCCACAAGCAGGAGATCCCTATCTGGGTTTATCTAATGGCGGTTGCAAAGCTGGCTTCGGTCGTCGCAGTCTTGTCGTTTGGTGAACCGTGCAGCCCGATTGTCCTTGCGCAAAACAGACGGGCCGGGTCTGCAGAATACGATTTTTCTTGACAATTGGGCCAGTTTTTCATATCTTTGTAATTTATGGAATAGGCTATAATATAATGCCAAACTGGTGGGGGAATTAGTTTCAGGATGAACAAAGAGTTGCACTATGGGAACTGGTAGCGAAAGTATTTGGCAGTTGCTCGTCGTAGCATCGCCGTTTGCAAAGTTCGTCCTGCTGATCTTGGCCGTGATGTCCCTGTTATCATGGACGGTCATTCTCGATAAGGCTATTCTGTGGCTGCGTGTCCGCAAGGATTCGAAAGGCCTGGAAGGCGTCAGCTGGAAGAACTTTGACCCGCGCAATATGTACGGCGAGGCCCGTCGCTATTCGGCAGCCTTTCCCGCTCGGGCTTATATGTACGCGCATCGCGAACTCTTCGAGCGCGGTGTTCCGGATGATTTGGATGGCGAGCTTGTGGCGCGCGAGTATGCCCGCGCGGCGGCTCATCACTTGAACCGTGCCGAGAAGTTTCTGCCGTTTCTGGCTACTTGTTCAGCGGCAGGTCCGTTTTTGGGGCTGCTGGGAACGGTGTGGGGAATTATTTCGGCGTTTCAACGTATCGGCATCTGGGGTAATGCAAGCATTGCTGTCGTTGCCCCGGGCATCGCGGAAGCTTTGGTTGCCACGGCATTAGGATTGTTTGTTGCTATCCCCGCTCTTGTGGCTTACAACTTCTTTTCGAATTGGTTGCGCAAGGAAGCGGAAAAGGCAGAAGCGTTCGGGGATGATCTGGCATTCGCTGTCGATCGCCAGTTAGTTCGCCGGAGCGCGGTAACCGGCCGGGTAGGAGTAGCATAAGCCATGGCGGGCACTGGTGGACTACCCGTGGAGGAACGGGCAGGATCCGGGCGGCGCAAGAAGCTGACCAAGATCAATTATCGGCCTGTTGCGGATATCAATATTACCGCGCTGGTTGACGTTACGCTCGTGCTGCTGATTATCTTCATGGTGGCAGCACCCATGCTCAAGAACTCCGTTGACGTTGCCGTGCCGCAGGCCTCGACCGCTGAATCCAAGAGCGAAGAGGGGATTACGATTACGGTCAAGAAAGACGGCTCGATCATGATCGACCAGAGCAAGGTGGATGAATCGAGCTTCGATCTGGCCTTTGAGCAAACTTACGGCTCCTCAAAGGAACCTGTGTTCCTGCAGGCTGATGCCGAAGTGCCGTATCAGAAAGTCCTGTATGTGATTGACGTGCTGCGGCAAGTGGGTGTGACGGATCTTGGCCTGATTGCAGATCCGCTTCAGTCGCGCACAGGCCGCAGAGGTTAAGCCCTCATGCGCAAGTCATTCCTTGGTTCGCTGCTGCTGCACGCGCTGTTCATCGTCGTCTTAATTGTAGCAGGTTACGCAAAGACCGAGGAGAAGCGGCCTTTGCCGGAAGTGACTAAGGTTAAACTGATACGGCCTATGCAGCCGCCGGTGCAGCAGATTACGACGACTCCGCGAGAGTTCAAGGTGCCCGAAACCGTGCCCCCGCTCGTGCAGCCGCAGAAAAAACCGCCCAAGCCCAAAGAGGTAGTTCAGGAGAAGAAGCCTGACCCCCCCAAGGAGAAGAGGCCGCGTTCGACCGAACCTGTGCCGAAGGAGCTGAAGGGCGAAGCCGGAACAATGCGCCTGCAGCAGTCGGGCTTCGAGTACGATTTCTATCTGGCACTGATTCAGTCCAAGATTGAACGCAATTTCCGCCCCCCGCCGGGGGTACGCGGACAGGCGATGTCGACGGTTGGGTTTGTGATTTTGCGGGACGGCACCGTCTCTTCCATTGCGATGGTGCAATCTTCCAATAACCTTTTAATCGATCAGGCGGCGGAACGCGCCGTACGTGCGGCGGGAAAGTTTCCTCCGCTTCCACCACAATATGAGCAGGGGCAACTGGGAATACACTTTGAGTTTGTCGTCAATCCGGGTTCGAATTCTTAGCTCGCTTCTGCTTCTGCTGGCATCTGCCGGCTTAGCTCTTTCACAGGTTACTCTACGAACTGAAACTGCATCAGTCGGCAGACTGGACTTGGTCGTCTATCCCTTCACCGCAACCGGGGACGCTGCCTTTATAGGAGAGTTGCCGCGTCAACTATCTGATTTGGTACGAGGTGACTTAGCCTATTCGGGATATTTCAATATTCTGAATCCCGAGGATCTGCCGCCCGACACAACAGTTCAGTACCGCCGCGTCGGCAATGCTGTGGATTCGCTGGTGACATTCACCGGTTCGAGCGCACCCCGCGTACGGGGGACGGTATCGCTTGGGTGGGACAAAGCCACGGCCTCCATCGCAATCTTCCAGCCGCCGTTGCGAGACCCGATTCACATCTCGGATTTCACATTCGAAACCGACAAGGCACGTGATGCTGCCCACGAAATCGCGGCGTGGATTACTCAGATGCTGACCGGGGAACTTGGCGCATTCACTTCGCGTATCGTGTTCGTAGTCAAGACAGGTCCGAACAAAGATCTGTGGATTATGGATTGGGACGGGGCTAACGCGCGCAGCCTGACACGCGATCAGACGCTGAACATGTCTCCAACGTGGGCGCCTGACGGCAAAACGATTTACTTCACGTCGTTCCGTAACGGCGACGCGGATATCTACAGCTACGATCTTGCGAGCGGACGGGCGAGGCCTTTCGTGCAAACCCCACGGACGGATAGCGCACCATCGGTATCCGCAGACGGAAACTGGGTGGCTTACGCTTCCAGTGTGTCGGGCAACTTTGAAATTTATCGTGTCCGACCGGACGGCACGGGCAGAGTCCAATTGACGTTTAGCGGGCGTGATGACACGTCTCCCTCCTGGTCACAAACCGGACGGCAAATCGTCTTCACGTCAGACCGAGGCGGGAGTCCGCAGATTTACGTCATGGACTTTGACGGAGTTGACGTGCGCCGTTTGACTTTCGGTGGAGTTTACAATGAGACGGCCCGCTGGTCTCCGCGTGGAGATTTGATTGTGTATTGCAGCCGCGAAAGCGACGCTTATCCCAAGTTTCAGATCTTCACGATGCAGCCGGTCGGCGGTCGTGAGCGTCGTTTGACAGAGGGCGGCAACAAGTTTGATCCTTCCTGGTCACCTGACGGAATGAAGATCGTCTACACTGATTCAAAAGACGGGCGCACGGCCATCTGGACGTGCAACTGGGACGGCAGCAATCCGCGCCAGCTTACGTTTGGACTCGAAGCGTCGCAGCCTCAGTGGGGACCAATTGTTCCCCTCAATTCACGATAAATACGATTCTTTACATTATCCCGCACATTAGGAGAGAAAATGAAAACACAGAGACTCGGTTTTACCGCCCTTCTGTTGATGCTGGCACTGGCACTCGTCATTGCGCCAGGCTGCAAGAAGAAGATGCCGAAGGAGACTCCTCCTCCCGCTAAAGAAGTCATCGAACCTGTTCAGACGGAGATGCCGGAGGAAACGGGTGATTCCCGCAGCGAGATGGAACGTGATCTCGCGCTCATTCGGATCCTTTACTTTGACTACGACAAGTCGGATATTCGCGCCGACGGCCGTGAAGTGATTCGTAACAACGCAGACATCTTCCGTAAGTGGGAGAGCTGGCAGATCACAGTGGAAGGCCATTGCGATGAACGCGGCACGAATGAATACAACCTCGCGTTAGGCGAGCGCCGCGCCCGGTCTGCACAGCGTGCCTTGGAGGCCGAAGGCATATCCGGCTCACGGATTCGTACCATCAGCTATGGCGAAGAGCGTCCTCTCGATCCGGGTCACACCGAGACCTCGTGGTCACGCAATCGCCGTGCTGAATTCCGCGTTGACACTGGTAACTAATACAACAGCATTTCATGTTACGCTACTTCCTCCCCGGCGCACTCTTGCTCGCGGTCTTGTCCGGATGTGCCACGCGCAAAGAGATCGTCGGCTTTCAGGAGGATAGCCGCTATCTTCGGCAACGCACGGATTCCATCACGGTGTCCCAGCGTTCGATGCAGGCGCAAATAGAGAAACTGTCCGAAGACCTGCGCAAACTGCAGTCGAATTCGGAGTACGGCTCATCCGAAATGCAGGAGCGCGTCAGCACATTGGCGGCGCGGCTTGACGAGATTCTAAATCGTCTCGATCGGTCGCTTGCTCCGCTTGAAGAATTCCTGCGGAATCAGGTCGGCGCTCAGGGCCCGGGACCTGCGCCTGCAATGGGCGTAGATGTTTACGATGCTGCCATGCAGGACTTAAGTTTGGGAAACTACGACTTAGCTGAAGTCGGTTTCCTGACGTTCCTTCAACAGAATTCGAAATCCGAGCTTGCTGATGACGCACGATACGGACTTGCGGAAAGTTTCTATGCCCGCAAGAAGTATGAAGAGGCGGCTGCGGAATATGCAAGAGTCATTGACATGGATCCGATGGGCTGGAAGGCCCCAGCGGCTATGCTCAAACTCGGGCTTTCCTACAGGCAGCTCGGACGCACGCGTGAGGCCCGCACTGTATGGCAACAGCTGATGCGTGATTTCCCAAAGAGCGAGGAAGCAAAGGTTGCCGAACAGCGAATGAACGAAGCTGGTTGGTAGGTTTCCAAAACTAAGGTAGAAGATCGCCCCGTCTGCATTAACTGACGGGGCGATTATTTTCAAATCCCTAATGCAATCCGAAGAGTCAAAGACCGCAGATCTTGTAACGCGCAGGCGCTTCATCGCAGCCGCCCTGCTCGTGCTGATTGGCGTTTCCATTTTTGTCATCTCTTCGCTGCTGCTCGGTGTCATCGGCGGCTTCATCCTGTGGGCCATGTCGCGGAGGATGTTCGAGTGGTTTGAACGAAAGCTGCGCGGCAGACGAACGCTCGCCGCATCGCTGTCCGTATTGTCGTTGTTTCTCCTAGTCGTTGCACCGGTGGCCGGAGTTCTTTCACTCATGGTGAATGACGCGGTCTCACTCGCTGAGCGAGGCTATAGTTTCTTTCAGCAGCTTGAGCCACAACTTGATGCTCTGATTACCCGCTTGACCGGCCAACAAGCGCCAGTCTTCTGGGGCTATGAACTTGACATCGCGCTGGTCGTCAGCAAGCTTCAGGAATTAGCCGGCACGGCAACGTCTTACATGGTTGTCGCTATGCAGAAGACCGCAGGAGGTGTCGCAAGCGCCGTATTGCAGGTACTCGTGATGCTTTACACGCTGTTCTTCTGCTATCTCGACGGTGCGAAGTTCGTAGACTGGATCAAGAGATTGCTGCCTTTGACTTCAGACGAATCTGAACAGCTTCTGCAGAACTTCTTTAGGACTGCAATCACATCACTTAAAGCACTCGGAGTAATTGGGGTGGTTCAAGGAGCCCTCGGGGGCCTGGCATTCTGGGCTTGCGGTATTCCGTCGCCATTCTTTTGGGGCGTGCTTTTGGTATTCACTACGATTATCCCGGTCGTCGGGTCACAGATCGTCATGTTTCCTGCTGGCATCTTGCTCATTCTTACCGGCAAGACGGCGCTGGGAATCGCTTTGCTTCTCTGGAGTTGGATCGTCATAGCAAACATCGATAACCTCCTCCGGCCCTATCTCGTTGGTAAGGCGGCGCAGCTTCACGAACTGGTCGTCTTCCTCACGACAATCGGTGGAATCGCAGTATTCGGCTTCTGGGGATTTCTAATCGGACCTGTGATTGCGGCATTGCTGAAAGCTGTCGCAGAGTTCTATTGGGAGACGGTTGCAAGTTAACTCTTGGGGACTATGCACATGAAAAACGCCCGGCTTGACCGGGCGTTTCTGTACTCCGAGCTGCATCGTCATCTTGCGAATCTCTCGGGTGGAATCGACCCGCCTGAAACGATCAGCTTGAACGCTTCATCTGTGGTCATATCAAGCTTTACCACTTCACTTTCCGGGACGAGCAGCAAGTAACCAGAAGTTGGGTTGGGTGTGGTGGGCAGAAATACGTGGACCATCTTTCCCTTCTGTTCAATTATTGCACTTTCGCCTGTCACGAAGGCAATTGCCCACGACGTATCATTCGGGAACTTAGTGGCAACCACTCCACGAAAGCCCGTCTTGTCGCCAAAGAACGCTTCAAGCAGTTTTCGCACCGCATTATAGACGTCACTGACAACAGGAATGCGGCTCAAAATCCGGTCAATCATATTGAAGAGCCGCCGGCCCAGCACGCGTTGCACAATCGATCCAATCAGGGCGATCAGGATGACAGTCAGGACAAAGGCAACAACGTCCGTCAGCAGCTCAATAGACTTGGGAAGTGCTTCAAGCTCGAGAATTTCAAGCGCAGTATAGCGAATGTAGGGAGAAAGCACGCCGCCCAACAGCCGAACGATGACCAGGACAATGTAGCCGGTGAGCCAGATTGGAGCGAGCATCAAGAGTCCTGTCGCGAACGCGCGGCGGAACTTCTTGAACTTTGACTCAGGCAGAGTAATTTGTTTCGCTTCGTGCATGTAAAGGAAGCGCCCGGTGTCGCCGGGCGTTCACAGTTTATTCATTAGTCGAATCCGCCAGTAACGGAACGATCTTCCAAAGATACTCGTTTTGCGCAACCAGTCCATAGCGTCGTGCAGCAAGCTCTAGCGCGGCGCGATCCCCACGGCGAACAGCTTCAAGGTAGCTGCTCAACTCCTGCTTTTGCAACTCCAAGCGAGCTATTTCCAGCTTCTGCTCCGCGAATGTGGCTCTTAGTTTGCTGTGATCGCGCAGACCGCCTTCACCATAGTAGAACCACACAGCATACACGATCACTCCTGCGCCAAGCAGAGAGAGTATCGAAATACGAGTGATGCGGTTCCAATCTGCCATATCCTACTTCCACATCGCGCCAAAGTAGATGGCGTCATCACCGAGGTCGTCTTCAATTCGCAACAGCTGATTATACTTTGCAATACGATCGGTGCGAGAAGCACTGCCGGTTTTGATCATTCCGCAACCACACGCCACTGTGAGATCTGCAATTGTGGTGTCTTCCGTTTCACCAGAACGATGTGACACGATCTGAGTGTAGGCATGGCGCCTCGCCAAGTCGATCGTGTCCAACGTTTCGGTGACAGTGCCGACTTGATTCAACTTGATCAGAATAGAGTTCGCCACGTTTTGAACTATCCCTTTGTGCAGAAGCTCTACTTGAGTCACAAATATGTCATCCCCGACGATTTGCACCTGCTTACCCAGCGACTTCGTCATATGCTTCCAGCCGTCCCAATCACTCTCCCCTAATCCATCCTCGATCGAAACGATGGGATAGTCACGGACAAGCTGTGCATAATAATCGGTCATCTCAAATGCGCTTAACACCTTTCCTTCGCACGACAGCGAGTACTTACTATTGCTGTGATCATGAAACTCCGAAGCTGCGCTGTCGAGGGCAATCGCAATATGGTCTCCGGGCTTGTATCCCGCAGATTCAATCGCTGCGAGAATGGCATCAAGTGCGTCGCGGTGCGACTTCAGATTTGGAGCGAAGCCGCCTTCATCTCCCACATTGGTTGAGTGTCCCTTCTTCTTGAGTACCTTCTTAAGATGATGAAAGGTCTCAACGCCTGCACGAAGTGCATCACTAAAGGTCTCAAAACCACGCGGGACGATCATGAACTCTTGGAAATCAAGCGGGTTGTCCGCATGTGCGCCGCCGTTGATGACGTTCATGAACGGCACCGGAAGAATCCTTGCGCTCACCCCACCCAAATACTTATAGAGCGGCAAGTTCACTGAGTCGGCAGCTGCGCGGGCGACGGCGATGCTGACCCCAAGGATTGCATTCGCGCCCAACTTGCTCTTATTCTGCGTCCCGTCCAAGTCGAGCAGTACGTTATCAACTTCCTGCTGATACACTGCGTCGAGACCAATCATCTCTTCGGCAATCTTCTCGTTCACGTTCGCGACTGCATCGAGCACGCCTTTGCCAAGGTAGCGGTTCTCGTCACCGTCACGCAATTCAAGTGCTTCGCGCTCCCCGGTCGATGCGCCGGACGGAACTATTGCATTCCCGAATGCACCGTCTTCCAGTATAACTTCCACTTCAATGGTAGGATTGCCGCGGGAATCAAGAACTTCACGGGCATAGATACTTGTGATTTCTGACATAGTCTAAAGTCTTGGGTTTCTAATTTACAGAATATACGAAGGGAATTGAGAATGTGCAAGGCAAGGGAGAAATCGCTCCAGTCCGGCAGCGGGCTTTCCTAGACGTTTGGGTCGTCTAACTCTTCGGCTGGTTCGCCGCCGCCCTGCTCCCCGAGGACCGACTCGTAAATCGCCAGCGCGCGTGCAAAGAATTCTGAGGGGACCTGAACGCGCCAAGCCTTGCCAAGTGTCTCGGTTCCAGTGATTACACCGAGGCCGCCGGCAGCCAAGTCTGTTTTCACGAGATTCGGTATCCCCTCGTTGTCAAGCACTTCAGTCACCATCGCCACCCAGACTCCTCCCTCAAACGGCGGAAGTGACTTCCAGTCGGAATAGGATTTGACTTCTTCGCTCATACGTTCACTCCGGTTGATCATCGCCTTCAGGCGCACGAAAATAAAAGAATCGCTCCATCAGTCGCTGATAGTCTGAAAAGTCCTGCGACTCCGGCGTACGTGCGCGAACCTGTTCAAACGCACTCATTCTGCTGTCCAATTCATCAAGGTAGTGCAGGGCGAGCGCTTCGAGCGTCATCGGTTTGATCGGCGATCCCTTGGACGGATCTCCTTGGTGTGACAAAACGATGTGCAGAAGCTGCTTCCGCATCTCAGCGGACAAATCGGGACAGTTCTCCCTGATCATCTTGTCAATCAGCAACGCACCTTGTGTGATATGGCCCAGGAGGCGACCTTCACTGGTGTAGTCAATCGCGGGTTCAAGTGTAAACTCAACAACTTTGCCCAAATCGTGCAGCAGCGTACCGGCCAACAACAGATCACGATGGAGTTGCGGATAGTGAGCAGCAACCAAATCGGCAAGTGCTGCCATCGAGAGCGTGTGCTCCGCGAGGCCGCCCACCGCCGCGTGATGCCAAGCTTTCCCGCCCGGAGCTTCGAGAAACTGTTTGCGAAGAGTCTTATCGCCAAATATGGAATCAAGCAGCGCGCGCAACTGCGGATGCTCGATTGTATTAATCAGGTGCGCAAGCTGCTCATCTGCCTGCGCAGACGAGAGTGAAGAGTGGGGAAGGAAACTGCGCCGGTCGGGAACTTCTTGTTCCGTCGCCTTTCGCAGGGCGTTCAAAACCAACCCGGGGATGTTCTGATAACGATCCACCCTGCCATCCACAAACACAGGATCTCCGGCCTTCAACGTTTCGAGCGCTGCCTCGAAGTTCTCCCACATCTTGCCGTCAAGTTTGCCGGAGTGGTCCTGCAATTCAACGATCAGAAAAGGCTCCCCGCTCTTCTTGGGTCGCGTCTCAATCTTCGTCAGGAGGTAGAATCCCTGCACTTGATCATTAGGCGGCAATTCCCGTACGCCGCGCAGCGGCATGGTGGTTGCGAGCGAAACCGTCATAGGCTAATCACATTCCGCGAGGCGCTTGTCAAAGAGATCAAAATCCTCTTGCGGTCGACCCGCTTCCTGCCCAAGCATTCGAATCAAGATAAGCTCATACTTTGCCATGCCGCGCTTGTTGGAAGCTTCCAGCGGCTCTTCGATTTGCCCTGCCCACCTAAGGTAGATGTCCGCCAGCGCATAATGTGCCCAGCCGGAACGAAACTCTCTGGTGTCTCCGGTCATATTTTCCCACTCTATCCAGTCTGCAATAGCCGTCTGAGCCTTCTCGACCGCCTCTTCGAAGTTTCCTACTTCGGCAAGCGTACTCGCGAGATTATTGTTGCTGGTGGCCGTAGCACGCGTCCGAACAACGGGGTCCTTGATTTGCGACGCCACGGAGAGACTTTGTCGCAACACGCGTTCGGACTCACTCCATCGCTGCAGGTGCCAGCAGTCGACATCAATGCTGATCAGGCAATCATGTTCTTCTTCGGCGGAACCATAGAGCTGAGCCAACTCAAGTGCCACATAGTGCACATCGAGCGACTTCTCGTAGTTTTTCAACTTGCGCTGCACCAGCCCAAGTTTGCGCTCAACTCGTGAGAGCAATCGCTTGGCGGTGTGATCTTCGGTAAGCGGTGCCAAATGCGTTCTGGCCTTCTGCAACGCTTCATCGGCATCGCCGAAGCGCTCGAGTCCAATGAAAGCAAGTCCGGACAGATAACCATGCCACGCATGATCCAACGGTGTCAGTCGATCCACGCGCAACAAAACGAGCGCTTCGTCGAAGCGCCCGCTGTCAATTGCCGCTTGAGCTTTCTGTGCCCAAGGATGTCCGGTTAGGATACCTTCAGGCCGCGCCCATGCCATTGTGGTGAGCAAAAGAATCAGTCCCCAGTGTTTCATGCGGGAATGTGCTGCAATTTACATGCGGTAGCTGATGGTCATCAGCAACTGCGAGGAGCGGATATCTTCCTTCAATCCTTCGGTCACTTGCTCCGTATAACCAACCGTCCGCCAAGTGGCGTCGAGCATTACGGAGCGGTCAATCAAGACCCCCATTCCGAGAGAGAGAATACCTTTGTCCGCATCATCGCCGGCGTTCTTGTAATTCGAGGGATCGAAACTGTATCCCGCGCGTCCACGCAATCCATAAGCGGGAAAGAGGTACTCGCCGCCGAATGAAAAACGTGTCGTGCTTTCGTATGTGTCGCGGATTACTTGATTCCCAACGATGGACGTAACAAGGACGGTATCACCCTCATTTGTTATCGAGTAAAAAGGTGTGTCACCTTGGAACTTTAGTGACTTCCAATCTCTGTATTCAATATCCGCCGCTAATAGCCACCTTCCGGGGGCAATACTTGCGCCAACGCGGTATATCGCGGGGAAATTCATCTTGTAGTCATTCCACCCCGAGTCATAGCTGTCAGATTCCCAAGTCTCTTGCAAACGCATCACTGTAGCTGTCTGCATTGATACGCCAATGCGAGCTACTCTCCCAGGTCTGTACATGCCGCCAAAAGAGAAGTTCCAACCACTGAGTTTGGTGTACACTTCTTGCTGAAATACAACTTCCCCAGAAGAATTTGGCTCCCGCTCAGTCGAGGTGAACTCGTCGTAGCCGTGCCAATAATTGATGCCTCCACCCAATGAAAGGTTTGGCGACACGTCAACGGCCCCGCTAGCGGCCCACTGTCCAAGTCGACCAAACTCAAGTTCATCCAAAAAAAAATCTACACCATCCGCTGCACGACGCTGTGCCTTCGTAGCCCTCTCGTAGTCAACAGCTTGAGAATACCCGAACGCAAAGCTTAAAGCACCTTGATAAACCGGTACAGGGAAAACAGCGCCAATATTGTTCAAGCGGATCGCATCGGTCTTCCCAATAGTTGATACCCCCCGTGAAGACGCGTCATTCGAGAAGCCTGTGCGCAAAATCGTTCCCTGCACCTCGATGCGCTTGACTTGTGCCAGTCCGGCGGGATTCCACCAAATTGCCGAGTAATCGTCCGCGATTCCGGTGTAAGTGCCGCCTAGACCCAGAGCCCGTGCGCCGGAGCCGAGCTGCTGACCGCCGGTCAGTAACAGGCGCTCAGGAATCTCGTTTTGCGCGAAAGCGAGCGTCGCAAATAGCAGGGATGTGAGAATGAGTAATCTTGTCATATAAGTCTATAGTGATTCCCCGCAGAGTCTGGAGACTTGCATGGAACAATGTTGCCTTTGCCGTCTCGGGTCTCCAGACCCGTCGTGACTTCATGTTTGCTGGTTAGCGTCTGCGCTTGCCGTTGCGCTTCTGCGAGTTATCGTCCTGCGGTGCCGGATTTTTGGTCTCCGGTGGTGCAGGTTGAGACGGTGGAGTCGGATTGGGCTGAACATACGCTGGCGGAGATCCTCCACCACCCCCAATCACTGCCGGCGGTACGCCTGCATCATTCGAGCGGCGACCCGGCCGCTGAGAAGGCGGCTCGCTCGGTCCACCGCCACCACCGCCACCGTACCACCATGGATCCCGATGATGCCAGTCTTGCCACCACGGACGGCTGTAGTAGTCATAATAGCCGTAGTACGACCAGTGGTAGTTCGGAGAAAAGCGATCGAAGTCGAATCCCCAGCGTGTATAGCCACGCGGACGACCCCAATATGACCAACCATAGTAGTCATTGTATGGATTAGGATACACATCCACGACATCGGGCTTGGTCAGGGTTGTGTCAATCGCCGTCGAGTCATAGCGGTTATACAGCGTGTTCGACGAGAATGGCCCCATGTTGTCCATGCCGGGACGGTAGAGTTTCGTGTAGCAGCCCGTGGACAAAATGATTAGTCCAAGAGTCATGCTGAATAGTAGAATGCGGGCTTTCATAACAATCCTCTATCAATCTATCGCGGCACTGCACCGGTAAACTGCACCGTGCCATCCGCTTTTTCGAACTTCAAAAACAAATCGGCGTAGCCGAAGGCCGGCAAACTCTCGCCGGTCGGCGATCCCGACAACAGGTGAATAAACGTATCCTCGTGGCGGCGAGTGACTGATTCCACTCGTTCTGCCAAATTCTGTCCGACGTGCGACTCCAAGCCCCAGAAAACTCCCACCACAGAGTGGGTTTCAAAATCGACATAAGGAGGAGCATACACGCAACCGCTGTTGCACTCGGGATGCTGCGCCCAGAATGCCGACCACTCATTCCAATTGCGAAAGACCTGCGTGTGCGGGTCCTCCACCTGCAGATGGACTGATGTGGTCATCACTTCATAAGCAACCGGCTCGGCAATGGGATCGCCATCGTTCGCTTGATCGCAGGCCGTGATTAACGCTGCAAGAGTTACAACGATGATGACTCTAACGAACATTAAAACTCCTCGACAGCTGTTTCGGGCACTAACATCCGCTTCCGCGGTCCAATCCCTACTTCTTTTCCATCAGAATTGCCATCACAGCCTTTTGGGCGTGAAGACGGTTCTCTGCCTGATCAAATACCACACTGTGCGGGCCGTCCATCACCCCGTCGGTAATTTCCTTGCCTCGTTCGGCTGGTAAACAGTGCAAAACGATGCAATTCTTGTCCGCATGAGACACTAACTGCTCATTTACCTGAAACGGACGCAATTTACGCGCCTTGTCGTCCGCTTGATCCTTCTGACCCATCGACGCCCAGACGTCGGTATAGATCACATGCGCGCCGCTTACTGCCCTTGCCGGATCATGTTCAATCTTCACGATTGAGTTGCCAAGTCTATTCGTCGCTTCGACAAGCTTCATGTCGGGGAGCGTGTCGTCCGCCGTCCCGACTACTAACTCGAAGTTCAGTCGCTGAGCAAGCTCAATTAAACTGTTTGTGATATTGTTGCCGTCGCCAACGTACGTAATCTTGAAGTCGTCGTAACGGCCCAGCTTTTCATAGACTGTCTGAATATCCGCCATGATTTGACACGGATGCGAATAATCCGTCAGCCCATTGATGATGGGGATATCCGCGAACTTCGCAAGCTCCAACACGTCGGCGTGGCTGAAGGTGCGGATCATGATGCCGCCTAAGTAGCGCGATAGCACTTGGGCCGCATCCGAAATAGTTTCACGCTTCCCGAGCTCGATCTCTTTTTCAGTGATGTAGATCGCATTCCCGCCCAATTCAGCAATCCCCACTTCGAAGGAGATCCTTGTGCGCAGACTTGCTTTGTGAAAGATCAACCCCCACGTTTGACCCAAAAGCGGGAGCACGTGCTCGTGACGGTTCCTCCGCTCCTTTAACTCGCACGCAAGCGCTATGGTTTCAATGATTTCGTCACGGTTGAAGTCGGTGACGGCGATGAAGTCACGATGTGGACGCATAGGAAACAAATTTGAATAAAACTTAGGAAAGAACAGGAGAGAGAGTCTCCTGACAATTACTTCAAAAACATCAACTTCTGAGTTCCGTGGAAGCCCCGATGTGTCTGCATCCGCACGAAGTAGATGCCCGATGGCAGAACCTCATTTGTGTAATTCGTGCCATTCCAGCGAAACTCATAGTGGCCAGGACCCGGCAGGACCTCCGTTGAAGACCAGACAGACTGACCCAGCAAATTGTGGATTGTAAACTGAATTGGTCCAGAAGAGGCAGCCTCGTACGCGATGGTGGTGGTTGGGTTGAACGGATTCGGGTATACCTTCGTCAACTTGAACTCTGCCGGGAAGGGCAAAGGCTGGTCCGGGGCCGATGTGTCCAATCCGCCGACCACTTCGATATTGTCGAAGTGGACGCCAAGATCCCCCAGCAAAGCATCGGTCTTTAATCTGAAGCGCAGGCTGATCGTGTTGCCAGCCCAGTAGCTGAGGTCCACAAAGGTTCGAGTCCAAGGCACCTGCAACTCGGAAAAACCTGCCGCAGTCTGCCAATCTGTAGCGTTGTGCGAAACGTCAATGAAGAAGCTGTCCGCAGGAACATCCAGCCTGCCGCGTCGATCAAACTTCAAATGAAACGCATTCCCGCCCGTGAGGGGAATCGTGCCGTAGAAAGTTAGCGTCGCGTCCCAATTGCTACCGTATTGCGTGCGATACCCTGCGGCGTTCGTGTGTACGACCATCCCATAGTTCAATGAGGTCGTGTCCGCCTCCAGTCTCCATTCGCCGCCCGTGCCGCCTGCCGTCCAACCACTCATTCCGCTCTCGAAGTTCTCACTGAAGAGCACCGTGCCATTCGGCAGAACAAGATTCAGCGTTGTATCCTGAGCATGCCAGAAATCGTACCAGCGCGCGATCAGTGGTTGCTGCTGGAGCGGCTCGACTCTGAGCACGCACACTGCTTCCGGCTTACTCAAACTGATTGTTCCAGATGGAATGTCATACGTTTGGGGAAAGCCATTGTCAAAAAACACGCGTGCAGGAATCAGCTGTCCGCTCTCATTGCGTACATTGATCGTGACATCATGCCACGGGAGCGGCTGCAGGTTCAGTATCGCAGAGACCGCACCGCTACCTGGATTCAGCGTGACAGAAGTGGTATCGTTGCGATAGCCCTCTTTGCGGGCCATAACCCTCACAACTCCAGGCGGCGGTAAACAGGTTGCGCGGCCATGCTCAGTATTCGTGTACCAAGGACTAAGCAGCGGCGACCAAGTGTCGACCAGTCGATACTCTGCCGAGATCGGGCTTCCTGTTGATGCATCCCGAGTGTAGATGTTCAGAGGGGCACCCTGATTCGACATATCATTGCTGACAGGATAATTGATGACGCGGCGACACAGCCACTCCATAGGCGGGAGCAGCGATTGAACCAGGCCCGGCAGGTTTACCGGATCGCTCGGACTGCAAGGAGGTTGTATCTGCCGCGGAGGACTCGTTTCCGTCAGGATTTGGATAGTACCCAGCTCGCGATAAAACCAATCCTGCAAGGCGCCGTTCCGCGTTCCGCCCCAGACTTCGAGATATGTCGCGGCTCCGGACGGAGGATACTTGCGGGTCTTGTCTGTATAAGCTCGCATGACGCGATGAATCGCCGCACTGTCGGGGCTGAATTTCGCCGCGCCATCCGGCCCCCATTGCCACGCAACGATACAGCGCTCGGAAACATTGCCTGTGCGCGACGAGTGCCAAACGATCGATACCGTAGGCTTGATCTGATACGCAAAGTCCCGCACCGCGCGAGCTTCGGGTTCAGAGAAGGGCGACGGTCCGCGAAAATAGTCGAACGGCTGATCTGAACCCCGCACCCACAGCGAATCGCCGTATATCCAATTGATGTCGAAGTTGCGATTCAGGTCTACGCCGCAGGAATCCTCTCCCTCGCCGACAACAATGATACATGTGTCCGAATGAAGCTCCGGCGGCACGTAGCCGTTCTTGCGCCAAGTGTTATCCCACCCCAAAGAAATGATTTCAAGGCCGTCCGGATTCATCGTTGGGATAATGTAGACTTGCGTCTCGTTCCGGATCGTGCGATAGGGCTGCTGATTGGTCAGGAGCAAGCGCATGAATTCGATCGTCGCCTCCATACCCGCCACTTCTTCGGCGTGAATATGTGCGATGATCAGTGACGTAGGCTCGTCTTCGAATTCCTGCACGTTGTCAGATATCTTCACGGCATAGATCGGATACTGCATTCCCAAGTGATCTCCGCGCGAATGCCCGATGGAGTCCACTCTCAGCAGATTCGGAAAGGAATCCTGCAATGCAAAGATGTAATCATATAACTCTGCGCGAGTGTGATAGCAGTCCGGCAACGGCTGTGCACCGGCTCGTGCGGCGAGAAGAAGCAGTCCTAAGATGCAAACAAGTCTTGGCATGAAAGAGTTCCTGGCAGATTCTGAATGGGCTGTACTCGCAGACTTCCGACGGCCTCTCCCCGCTCCCTTCAAGGGAGCGGGGAGAACCGAGAGAGTGATTACTTGATTAACTGCATCTTCTTGACCGTCTCGAACGTCAGAGTTTCGAGTCGGTAGAAGTAAACGCCGGACGAAAGCTCGGACGCATCGAAGTAGACTTCATAGGTACCCGCTCGCATCACTTCGTCCACAAGCGTCCGCACCTGTTGACCGAGCGCGTTGAAAACCGAGATCTTCACGGCTTCCGTTGCCGGAATAGTGAAGCGGAATTGAGTTGAAGGATTGAACGGGTTCGGGAAATTCTGAGTCAACATATAGTCACGCGGCAGCGGAGCCGGCAATTCGCGAACGCTTACCGTGTAATCGTTGATCCAGTTGCCCCAGATATTCTGCAACGGTTCCTTACCCGACGAGCGCCAGTCCACCCAACCCACCACCGTTCCGCCGTGGTAGTCGTGTGCCAAACAGGGTGCGGTCTGATTCTGGTACTCGTTGTTCACCACGCCGCCGATTGGATTCTGCGCGTTGCCCCACCACGGATCGGAAATGTTACCGCCCGCATCTATGTGAACTCCGTAGAGATCGCTATATGATGAGGTTTCGTCCACCCAGACCATGTAGATTCCGTCGTTCCACTCGACCAGCATCTCGAGATCACTTTGATTGGATGTGGATCCTGACAGTGGTCGTCCCGAGACTTGATCCGTCCACAACCTTGCACCTGCCGAACTAAGCTTCTGTCCATAAATGTCAAGCTGATTGCCGGAACGAAAGTCCTCCCACACAACATATAAGTTATGCTGACTGTCCGTTGCCAGTCGGGGCTTCTTCTGATCGTTCACCGCATTACCCACTAAACGTCCGTTCTCCGCAGTCCACGACGGAGCGAGATTGCCGTTGGCGTCAAACCGATTAGCGTAGATGTCTTTGCCTTGCGTTTCATCGCGGCCATCCGCCCACGCAAAGTAGAATCCGCCTTGTCCGTCGTAGATGACTTGCGATTCGCTTTGCTCGCGCGGTGCTCCACAAATCGCCCGGCGCCACGCGATTTCGCCGTCTGCGCAAACCTTCGCGCCCCAGATGTCGTAGTTTCCGAATGTTCCGGTTTGCCAGACCACGGCAATGCAGCCGTTTTCGTCAATCGAAACACCCTGCAATTGATCGTCGTCTTCATCGTTATTCGAAAGCGAAACCGGTCCGGGCCACAGCGGTTCGCAATTCGAGTTCATGCGCAAGGCAAACACATCCAATTGGAAGCCTTCATCGTAGCCCGCCCAAACGACATAGCAGCCGCCTTGATTGTCCGAAATGATTCGGGCCGTGTTCTGATCGACGCTTGACGCCGATACGATAGCACCGGCCTGGTCGCACAGCAATCCGCCGCCGACACCGACTCTCTGCAGACGCACCTGCTTCGTGCCCGCGCGGTTGTCAATGAACGAGCAGAAGAAGCCATTTGCTCCGTCCGAACACACCCACGGCTGCTCTTGCGAATAGCGCGTCAGCCCGTCGTTATCCGGCGCCAGCGGAGCCCCGTTCGGAGGAATCACATCGGCGAATGGATAAACGTAGGGCGTGTCGATCACCTGATAGTAGATCTGCTTGCCGAAGCCGAGTCCGCGATTGTCTTCCCATGCGAAGGCCACGATGCCGTGCACCATCTCAATATTTGTTGGATTCGTCGCGTCACCGTCCAGGCCGTAGATAATCTCGCGGCCGCCTTCGCGCACACAGTCGCTGATCCGTGCGCGGTCTACACTCAACGTGGAAGAACCGCGATAATAGTCACGGTAGATGATGAACACTTCCGTTCCATCTCCGTTCGTTCGCAGGACCGCTTCCTGCTGTTGATTCGGGCCGTCCTTGATCAATTGACCGCAGTCACCGCACGCCAATTCACCGGCGGCATTCACACGGCTCATATAGAGATCATACTCTGTAACCTGACCGACTGCGTTGCGGGTGTCTTCCCAAATAAACAACGCGCCCCCCTGCAGATCGGAAGTCAGACGGCTGTTGTCGCGGGTATACCCGCCAAACGGCTCGGCATCTCCGCAGACTTTGACTCCGTTGGCTGTCCACTGATGCACGCCTGAGGCATTCGTTTTCTGTCCGTAGATCTCAGAAATCGAACCGTTCACTCGCAGATCATCCCAGCATGTGATCACACCGTCCTGCTGGCCGCCGCTCATGCTTACGGCGATGCGAACTCCAATCTGCTCTTCGTTTGCGTCACTCAGCACGATACCATTGGCCTGCCAAAGCGGCGTTCCATTGGCCGAAACGCGCTGCATGTATAAGTCATCGCTTGTGCTTGTGCGCTCGTCGCGCCAAGCGTAGTAGGCTCCGCCCGTCGTCAAGTCAGGACAAATCTTCGCACTGGTCTGACGCTCCGCCGCCGTGCAGATGGGAATGCCACCCACGCCGCCCCAAGGCAGCGTGCCTTCACGCGTCACCTTGGCACCAAAAACGTCCTGCTCATTCGTCCGCAGGTCCACCCAACCGAGGATCATATTGCCTTGGCCATCGCCGTCTGCAGTGATTCCGGACTGTGCGCCGTTATGATCCGTAACAGCGAGCCGCTGTGCCCACGCGCGGGTCCCATTCGCAAGAATTCGCTGCGCATAAATATCGGGATCGCCCCGCATATCCGATTCCCATGCGATAATGGCGCCACCCTGACCGTCGTGTGCCGCGCGTAGCGTAGTTTCTAATACACCCGAATCGCTCGCTCTGACAAAAGTGTCTACAATCACGCCTTCGACAGGCCAAAGGTGGTTGCCGGCGTAATCGAATTTCTGTGCAAGAACGTCGCCCGTGCTGTCAAATCGAAAGTCAATCCAGGCAACGATAAAACCGCCATCAACGGGAACCGGCTCCGGATCCTCTTGACGAAACGGCCAGTTTACTACATGAACAGGCCAGCCCGGCGCAAGATCGCCGTCCGGTTCTATCAGCTGCGCAAACACGTCGCGATCACCCGTTCGGGTATCCGACCATACCAACAGTGTGTAGCCGTCTGCATCACTGCGATAGGCCGCGCGCTGCCACTCGATGTGGTGCCCTTGGCGAATCGGCTGGCCGGGCGCGCCCCAGTTACGGGGATCTACTGCAAATCCGTTGGCCGACCACAGCAATCCGACCGTGCCAAGCAGCAGTGCTAAGGACCTCAGTAAAGAGGCGGTGCTGGGGATTCTCATCTGTCTATGCTCCTCACTCTGAAACGAAGGGGGATTGAAAAAACAATAAGTTATAAGTTATGAGCCCATTAATCCGAAGCAGTTAACTTACTCAATTTGCCAGCGAGTTGCAAGCAAGTCGAGGTTTCTTCGCAGTTTAGATTACCTGCACTATCTGCATTAGAAACAAACGCTTTTGCTCTGGTTGGAGTTTCCAAGCAAAAGCCCTATATTCTGCACATCCAACAGAGGGATTTTGGTATGCGAAAAATGGTTTTTTTGGCGTTGTTTGTGGCTGTTTCAAGCGCATTGGCGGAGGAGTCGCTGATCCGCACAGTCGAAACAAGTGCCTCCCCGCTGCAAGCTTATCGTGCGCTGACTGAAGACTGGCTCTACCTGCAATGGAGTGGTGCGCAAACGGCAGCCTTCGGCGTGGCACCGGAAGCCCCGTGGAGAGTGACTTACTCCGATGGTGCTTTGCTTGAAGGTATCCTCCAGACTCTCGAACCCGGGCACGTGCTCGAGTATTCAATGGTCCGGCACGACATTGTCTCGTCTGTTCGAATTGACTTTAGCTCTTCGCCCAACGGGACCACGATCCGCGTGCTGCATCATATCCCTCTGCAAGGCGGGGGTGCTATGATCGAAGCGATCGCGGCGGGAAATCTCTGGGACGAGATGCTGCCCAAATTGACCGCCTATCTTGACTCTCGACCGAATTCCTACCTTGTGCGACCACGCGGTGAAAATCAGTATCCTGCCGTCCTGCTTTTGCATGACCGATTCGGACTCACGCGCACGGTTCGTGACTTTGCAGATACGTTTGCACTTCGCGGTTTCGTCGTTCTTGCCGTGGACATGTTCAAAGGAGACCGCACGTCCGACATTTCGCAGGCGATGCGCTATCTTGAACTGGTGCGCGAAGATGATGCCGTCGCGGCGATTGGTTCCGGCTGGAGAGCACTCTTAGCAGATTCGGGAGTGAATCGCAAGCGAATCGGAGTCGTTGGCTTCGGTTATGGCGGCGAAATGGCGATGCGCGCAATGACGGCCGAATCTTCAATTCGCTGCGGTGTGGCGTGGTATCCGTCCAAAGCTCCGGCGGACTCGCTTTTGCCGCGCATCGCGACACCCCTGATGATAGTCACCGCAAATCCCGCAGGCACCAGTCCAACGCCACAAGCAGAAGCCCTGAGCAAGCAGCTGATCCAGCAGGGTGTGCGCGCAGAAATGCTGGTTATAAAGGCCGAGAATGGCTTTTTCGAACCCGCCAATGGAGCAGCCTACAGTGCGGCGGCATCCGGCGACGCGATGCGTTTGACTCTCCCATTCCTCGACAGAAGACTGAAACTATAGATCTCCTCTTGAATCTGAATGAAAGAAGGCAGGCCATTGAGGCCTGCCTTCTTTGTTCATTAGTCAAGAAATCAGTCCGTTGACTTCATCCCGAGATTGGAAATCATGAAGTCATACATTGCGTGATATGCCTTGAGCTTATTTTCGCGCTTGCGCAGACCGTGACCTTCGTCTTCGAAGATCATATACTCAACCTGCTTGCCATTTCTGCGTGCGGCTTCGACGATTTGATCCGACTCCGCGACTTTCACGCGAGGATCGTTTCGACCCTGCACGATGAGTAGCGGCCGGACGATGCGATCCGCGAAATTCACTGGTGACTGACGAAACATGCGAGCACTGTCCTCAGGGATCTCCGGATTCCCGATTTCCTGATGGAAATACGACTGATAGGGACGCCAATACGGTGGAACAGATTCGAGCAGTGTAAACAGGTTCGACGGGCCTACCCAGTCCATGCCCAGCGCAAATTCCTCCGGTGTGAATGTCAGAGCAGCCAATGTCATGTAGCCGCCGTAAGAGCCTCCCCAAATGACAGTTTTCGACGTGTCCGCTTCGGGATACATCTCCGCGATGAAATCCTTGAGCGCGACCACGTCCCAGAGTGGGTCTTCCCCCCAGCGCTGGTCGTCGGCCAAGTAATACGACTTGCCATAACCCGTCGAGCCACGCACGTTCGGTGCCGCGACTATGAAGCCGCGACTGACGAGATACTGAATCCATGGCGAGTAGAATGGTGTCTGCTGAGCCATCGGACCGCCGTGTATCTCAATCACTACGGGCGTTCGGTTGCCCCATTTGGGCTTCACGGGTCGATAGATCCATGCCGGAATCTCCAAGCCGTCAAACGACTCGTAACGCACCAACTCCGAACGCACCAGCATATCTGAGCGCAATTGACTCGCGTCAAACAGATTTGTCAGCTTAATCAACTCATACGTTTCAAGATCATACAGATATTGGTCGCCCGGAATATTATCCGCATTGACATAGATTCGTAAGTAGCGCTCACTTCGGGAGAATCCTACTGGTATGATCTCGGCGGGTGGAAGCGGCGGCAAATCAAACTCTTCCCCCGTCTTCACATTCTCGATACTCACGCGCGTAATCCCGTCTTCGTTGATGCGCGTCACGAAATATGTGTTCTTATGACTGAAACTCGCGCCGACAACATCCCAGTCTGCTTCCAGCGCGATTTCCCACGCTTTGTCTTCCGTGTTATACGACATGAGTCTGTAGAACTCGGAATCCTTGTCAGTGATGACATAGAGCGTCTTGCCGTCAGGCGCAAAGTCCGCGAATTCGTAATTGGCCTCGCCGTCTTCCTGCGAGGTGATCGCCGTCATCGTCTTTTGGGCTACATTATAAGAGAAAAGATTTGAGGACAGGGTGTTGATGAATTGCGAGAGAATCAGTGTGCTGTTATCCGGCGAGACACCAACTACCGTAAGCGTGGAATTGTTCTCGAAAATTCGTGTCGCTTTCATCGTTCGCACGTCCAAACTGTAGGTGTCCATATATTGCGGGTCGCGTTCGTTGGTGCTGTAGTAGAGATAGTAACCGTCATGGGACCAGCCCAGAAAATCCGCGCGAGAACCCTCCGCCGTCAGCGACTGCGACTTCTTATTGACCAAACTGTAAACATAGAGCCGAAAATTCTCGTCGCCGCTCGTATCCATGATGTAGAAAATCATCTCAGCATTCGTCGGGCACCACGTGATTCTGTAGATCGCGTCCTCGGTCGTGAACAGCGGGGTCCAATCTCCGCCGCGCACTGGCATGAGATACGGCTGGGAGTGTCCATATTTGTCCGACACAAACACAAACTGTTTTTCATCGGGGGAAAAGGACAGGCTTCCCACCCGATAGGTCTTGAAAAACTCCTCGAGAGTCAATTCCGCCGCACTTTGTGCAGTAGCCGCATTCATAATAAGCACAAGCGCCGCCAGGGCGCACCAAATTCTCGACACTCGCTTGTCCATCTCTCTCCGTTTGACACCTGTTTTCAATCCTGCTTTGGTTCCGGGACTCGAATCAAATCATCGAGCTCGCGATACTTCTCCCATATCGGCAGCCATTCCGATCGCGACAGTCCGGTTTCAATCGAATCCCAGTAGCGCCCCCTACGAAATCAACACCCTAACTGTCCAGCCTCAGGGGTACAGTCCAGAGTAGAAAAATATATGCGGTCTCCACGACAGACAGGAGATCCAACTTATAAGTTGCGAATAGGAGATTTTGACACTCTAAAGGGCTCAACAGATAAATATGATCGAGCTTTTATGAAATTTATTAATAACAAGTTTAAGAACGCATATAATCCACACGATCTGAATTTTCAACTGGAAGCAAGATTAACGCCGGAGGCTGAAGCAGCGGGACAGTATTTGTGGGGTGGTCAAAGAATTGTAGGTGGAATATTGAGGCCTTATAAAAGATTTGGTCCAGAGGCAGATCAGAATAAAATAAGAGCTGGTATTGCTCGAATGGACAGCTTACAAACTAAAATTATGAGTTAGCGGAAACAGGGGGAGGGAGAATTCCCCCCCCCCCCCCCCGCACCGCATTACCAACCACCAGCCCACTCGGTTAAAGACGATAGTTTTGGGCCGCCCGTCAAATCGACCCAGAATCGATAAACTACTCCGTTGGGAGTTCCGAACGTAAAACACCCACTTCGGCCTTTCTTATTGGGGTCGCGCTTGTAATACCGAACAGTACATTTCGGTATGGGCAGAAATAGCATATGATGTGCCCAGTATATGGCAAGCCCGTACCCCGGTTGCCGACGCGCGATTTCATACAACAAAACAGTGCGCTCGTCTCGAAGAGCATTTATGCGAGTTTCGAGTTGTGCTGCTGTATAAGAGCGCCCGGGTGATTCTAGTTCGTTCTGAATTTCAACTAGTTGCGCCTGATAAAAGCGCATTTCCGCTTTGACTTTTCGTGCTTTCCGAATGAACTCAACAGTGTCCGGGTCAAGGCCGTCGAACTCCCCCGGCTTTTCGGGGGATACGTACTTGGATGGATCAAAATTGATCATACAGGACTCCTATTTAATTATTAACCTACAATATCTTATACCCCAGTTTCTTGATAATTTTCGTTAATTATAGCACCTATTGCTAAAGTTGCTTCGGTCGCATAGCCCTTGCCCCTATCCTCGGGACGTCCAGTCCACGCGCCTGACGTTGCATTGCGATGCACGAAATCGATCCGGATAAGCCCCATCATCCCGATCCAGCGGTCGTCGTGTCCACAAACTGCGAAGATCTGATTGTCCTCAGATTTCGAGATTATGTCCACGAACTCCCGCGTATCTTGGGTGCGGTTGGGTCCGGTGAGCAGCAGGTTAAGATAGACGTCCGGGTCATTGATCAAATCGGCGATAAGCGGAATATCCGCATCGTCGACCGCGCGCAAAGTGACCTTCTTTCCGCGCAGGAATGGAGTGTGAAGATGTGACACCGTCTTCCTCGAAAGCTATTCGTAACGCAATGCGTCGATCGGATCAAGCCGCGACGCTTTCATCGCCGGCCACATGCCAAAACCGACTCCGACCGCTGTGCAGAAAATCGTCGCAAGAAACACCGCCCAGACCGGCACCGGTGCGGGGAAGTTCAGATAATTGTTGATAAAGATCGCGACCCCGTATCCCAGAAGAATGCCGATCGCCCCGCCCACCAAAGACAACGTCGTCGCTTCAATCAAGAACTGACGCAAAATGGAAGATCGCGTTCCGCCAAGGGCCTTGCGCACCCCGATCTCCCGCGTGCGCTCGGTGACAGATACAAGCATGATGTTCATGATGCCAATGCCGGCTACCAGAAGGGAGATGCCGCATATTCCGAATGCTGCAATCCCGATCCACGCAGTCTGCTCCGTGAATTGCTTGTTCAATACATCGGGTGTCCACATGCCAAAATTATTCTCTTCACCCGGCCGCAACCCACGTATGACGCGCATCGCTTCAATCACCTCCGACTGCGCCTTACGGTAGGCGGTCGGGTCCCACGCCTGGACCGTTAGGTTCACCGACTTTTCGCCGTAGATGCGCTCAAAGGTGGACAATGGTATCCAGTTCTCACGATCCTGCGACTCCCCGAACATCTCGCCGCGCTCCTCGAAAACACCAATCACTTCAAACTTCTGCCCGTCAACACGCACGAAGCTGCCCAGAGGATCCGCTCCAAAGTAAAGCTGCTTGTAGGCGTCATACCCAAGCACGATAACCCGACGCGCAGAGTTAATGTCTTGCTGTGTAACCGGCCGTCCCAGAGTCAGATAGCGCGAGTTATTCGCTGCGAACTCGATCGATCCTCCGGCGATGCTGTGATCGGCATTTGTCTCAACACCACCGCGAGTCAGGCGCCGCCCGAACGTCCATGACTCCACGCCGACCGCTTTTACAGACGGACAGCGTTCCACAATCTCGGACGCATAGCTCGCCTCTATCTTCGGCCGCCATTTGCGCCTGCGCGGGCCGAATTGGATGCCGCCTTCACTTTCATAGCGCTGCACCTGAAATACATTCGCGCCAAGCGAATTGAGCATCGCATCGTCAATCTTATACTTGATCCCGCCAAGCACCGTCATCATAGAGATAATCGTCGCCACACCGATGACCACTCCGATGAGCGTGAGGAAAGCTCGCATCTTGTGGGCGCGCATAGCTTCCAAAGCCATGCGAAACGATTCCCAATACGAATACAGCGACTTGTATAGCTTGTGGCCCATGGTGCTACTCCGCGCGCAGCGCCTCGATTGGAGAAAGCTGCGCCGCCTTCACACTCGGGTAGAGTCCGAAGAATATTCCGACAATTGCCGAGAAGAGCACGCCGAACACGACAACCCAAACAGGCATATAAGTCGGCAGGAAATTGCTGATTGCCTGTGACACAACCGCCGCCAACGCAACGCCCACAATCCCACCAATGGCACAGATGACCGCCGACTCTATCAGAAACTGCCATGCGATGTTCCAGCGCTTCGCACCGAGTGCCTTCCGCAAGCCGATTTCCGCCGTTCTCTCCGTCACCGAGACGAGCATAATGTTCATGATTCCGATACCACCCACGAGCAGCGAAATGAATCCGATAATTATCCCACCCGCATAGACCCCGGCCGTCATTGCGTTAAACTGCTCGAGAATTGCCGACTGTGAGTTAATGCCGAAATCATTCACCTCGCGAGGATCCAACTGCCGCAAGCGGCGCATGATGCCCGTTACCTCCCACTTCAATTCCTCAATGCGATCCGCACTCTGACCCTTTGCGATGATTGTCAGACCGTCAGAATTCCGCGAAGCAAAACGCTTCTTAAAGACGCCGTAAGGGATCACGGCAAAGTTATCCCAACTCTGACCGAATACCTTCCCGTATTTGGTTGTGACGCCGATCACTTCAAACTTCCAGCCGCCAATCTTGATTGTTTGACCCAACGGAGACTGATCCGGAAAAAGTTGATTTGCGACGTCCGGTCCAATAACTGCGACTTGAGCATTACGTCCGACTTCTGCTGCGGTGAAGACCCGTCCTTGCGCAAGCTCTTTCGGATTGGTGATAAAGAAGTCCTCAGAGACACCCTGAACGTTGACATTGCTGAGCTGAGCGGCTCTGTAGGACACGGTCATTCCCTGATCGTAGAAGGGCGAGACGGCTTCGATCTCCTGTGATTCCGCGCGCAATGCGTCAATGTATTCAAGTTCCATGTCGCGGCGCTTGATCATGTCCCGCCAGTTGTGGTTGTTCCAGTCCCAGCGCGACACGAACACGGTTTCCGCTCCCAGAAAGTCGAGTTGACTTCTGAGCGCCTTGTTCAGCCCCATGACGATGACCACCATCATGATCACGGTCATCACGCCGATAACGATGCCCAGCGTCGTCAAACCCGCGCGCAGCTTGTTCGCGCGCAATGCTCCAAAGGCGATGCGCAGGCCGTTCAACAGTTCTGTGAAAAATCGAATCATGGGATTTCTTGGTTCCAGCTGCGGAAGTCTTGTCCCGTTTTGGAAAACTTGCCGGCTACCTAAGCAGCTCGGGGAATAGACTGGTCCGACTCGATCATGCCGTCGCGCAGGCGAACGATGCGTCTGGCGTGGCGTGCGATGTCTTCTTCGTGAGTCACCAGAATAATCGTGTTGCCGTTCTCATAGATGCGCTCGAGGAGCTGCATAATTTCTTCGCCGGTTTTTGAATCGAGGTTGCCCGTCGGCTCGTCCGCCAGAATAATCGACGGATTGGTCACCAGTGCGCGCGCTATCGCCACTCGCTGTCGCTGACCACCCGACATCTCGTTAGGCTTGTGCTTCATGCGGTCGCCAAGCCCGACAGACTCCAATGCCTCCTTCGCACGCCTGCGCCGTTCCGAGGGGGATTCACCTGCATAGACGAGAGGGAGTTCCACGTTTTGCAGCGCAGACGCGCGAGGGAGGAGATTGAAAGTCTGAAAGACAAATCCAATGCGGCGGTTGCGAATATCCGCGAGCTGACGATCGGTCAACCCAGCCACCCGCTCTCCGGCCAGATAGTATTCTCCGCTGGTCGGAGTATCCAAACAGCCGATCAAGTTCATCAGCGTGGATTTCCCTGAGCCCGAAGGACCCATGATCGCCACATAATCGTTCTCTTGAATATTCACACTGACGTTGCGCAATGCTTCGACCTTGACGGCACCAAGATCGTAGACTTTGCTCAAGTCTTGAATTTCGATAATGGCTCTGCGCTCAGAACTCATAATGTCTCCGGAGTGTTTCTGAGGGCGCTTAGCCCTGTTCCTTCTTATCTTTGTCGCCCTTCTTCTTCTCTTCGAGTGCGACCTTATCTTTGTTCTTCATATCGCGTGCCAGCGCGCGGTATGGGCCCGTAATCACCGAGTCTCCAACCGATAGCCCTTCCAGTATCTCTATGTAGCGGTCAGCGGCGATTCCGGTCTTGACCGGTCGCCACTGCGCTTCGCCTGCCGCAAAGATGAACACTCCGGTTTCCAGCTCGTCTTTCTTCGTCAGCTTTGTCGTGTCCAAGACCCCCGCGCTGACCTGCTCCTGCATCTGCCGGGACGAAAGCTCCTCTGTTTCGCGTGTCAGCGTCACGGCCTCCCCTTCACCTTTCTTGCGAACCGCAACTGACTGAATGGGAACCGAGAGTGCATCCACACGGTAGTCCGTCTCGATGTCTACAGTCGAAGACATCCCGGGGCGAACTCCCGGAACACTGTCTATCAAGACCACGCGCACCGTAAAGTTTGTGCCACTGACACTTGCCCCGAAGTCTCCAGTGCCTGTCACCGATGATGCCGACTGCGCAATGTCCGTCACCACGCCGCGAAATTTCATATCGGGAAGCGCATCTATCTCCACTCGCGCGGTATCTCCGACTTTGACTGAGACAATGTCATTCTCGTCGACATCGGACTTGACCTCCATCTTGCTCAGGTCCGCGACCACTAAGATAACGTCTTCTTGAAACTGCGACCCCAGCGTCAGCTCACCGACTTCCTTGTTAAGCACTGAAATCGTCCCGGACATTGGAGAACTCAAACGTGTTTTACGCAAATTGTCACGCGCTTGGCGCTCTTGGGCCTCGGCACGCTCCAAATCCGCTTCGGCAAGTTGAGCTGCCGCGAGAGCGCCGTCCAAGTCGGCCTGCGAGGCCATGCCGCGAGTAACCAGTTCCGAAATGCGCTTGTAATCCGCGTCAGCCTTCAATTTGTTGGCTCGGGCAGACTTCAGGCTCGACTTCGCCGCGTCCAGAGTTGAATTGTAGATTTCCGGATCGAGCTCGACCAGAAAGTCGCCCTGTTTTACGACATCCCCTTCGCGCACAGCCAGTTTCGTGATACGACCCGGTATTTCGGCCGATATCTTCACTTTTGTAACAGGTTCCACAGTCCCTTCAGCAGAGACAGTGGCTGTCAATGAGCGAGTCGCGGCTGTCTCAACGGTTACCTGTGCCGATGGTTTGTTCTTGTTCTTCTGCTGCTGATAGGCACCTAAGCCGACTACAGCTACCAGAACAAGAATGAAAATCCACAGGATACGCTTGTTTCGTTTCTTCATAAGAACACCAATCACCCACCAAATTTGCTAATTGTGCGGACTTCTCAGTCCATTGGCTGCCGCCCCGGCGGCTCTGTTAGTAAGGAGAGAATCTTGACCTAAAATGTTGCAGAGCCGCTTCATTCAGTGGTCCCCTTCTTGCACAGCACCTGCCAGATGACAGCTTTTTGTGAACAGACGGAGACGATCGCATGACGCCAGCCAAGCCCACCCCAGGTGCTGAACTTGTTGAACCTCTGCGCCAATTCCTTGAATCATTTACCCAAGAGCTTACTGAACAACAGTTTATCCCAGCTTTCAGGGGAGAACTCGGAAAGCTCGCCGAGGGTCTGGACAATATACAACAGTCTGGCGAAACCCTGCAACAGATTGCGCGGGGAGTTGACCGGCTGCGCGACGTCTTTGCCCCCGCAGGCACCAGAATGCTCGAGGGGGTCAAGGATTTAGAGACCCAGCTCAAGGCCGGAAGTGACCAACTCCGCAGCCGAGCTGAAGAGGTGCTCTCGCAGCTTCAGACGACCCATCGCGAGTTGGAACAGGCCCTGCGCACCGAATCGGGATTGCTGGTCGACCAGAACTCAGCAAGCCGTGAAGCTTTGGGACGACTCGCGACCGATGTCGAGGAGCAGCTCAAGAGCTTCTCCGGCAAACTCGATACACTTTGCCGCAAGGCGGAACAGGAGATTGAACAGCTCTCGCAGCTTTCGACTCGTGTTGCCGAGCAAGTCACAGATCAGCAGTTCCAGTCGGCGCAACCACAACCGATAGCCGCTCCTGCTCCCGTGGCGCTTGCTGCAAATACTGAAGAGTTCACGCAACTGCTCGCGCGCACCGAAAGCACGGTCACCGAGGAACTCGCGCGTTACTCTTCCGAATTGCGCGATCTGCTTTCGTCGAACACTAAGGATCACGGCGAGCGGCTTGCTAAGATCGACAAGACCATTGACGAAGCGCTTCGCACGGTCGCTCCGCGAGTGCAGTCGGAACTTGACAGCGCACTCGCACGTTTACGTGACCAGATGGACGCCATCGTCCGCGCTGAACGCGAACTACCTCATACAGAGAGCGCTGAAACTCCGGTCCCCGCCGTCGTCGACACAAGCTCTTTTGTCACTGCTCTTAGCAGCGCGGAAAACCGAATTCTACGCGAATTTGACGAACAGCGCAAGTCGGGTGCACAAGACTTGAGCGAGATTCAAAAGGGGCTGGCGGACTTTGCGCTTGATTTGGCTGAGGTCACAGAGAAGCAGACTGAGCGCATCGAGCGTGAACAGCAGGTGGTCAAAGAACTACTTCTCAAGCTCGAACGCATGGCGAAAGAGCGCTCCTCTGTTCTTGCCAAAGTAGGCAGGCAAATCGACGACCAGAGTCAGTCGGTTGAAACTCTTCGCACTGTTGTTGCGCAGTCCGGCACACAAATGCAGCAGCAAGTCGGACAGGTTTCTGAGCAGTTGGGTTCGCAGCAGTCGCTGCTGCGCTCGCACGGGGACCAGCTTGGCGCGCTGCAGCAGGCGGAAGATGAGCGATTTGCGCATGTGCGTGGTTTTCTGACGCGATTGGATGAACAGGCAAACAAGCTTGTCGACCTGCAATCACAGGAGACTCGAGCCACCCGCGAACGTATCGAGACGAGTATCGCCGAACTGCGCAGCCGCTGGGACGGGCGACTGGAACAGCTTACTCTGAAGTCGGAAGAGATTGCTGTAAGACTCTCGCAAGAGCTGGGCGGACAGCTGGATGCGATGAAGCAGGAGGTCGGTCATCGTCTTCACGATCTGGGTGAAGCCCTGCGTTCGGACCTTACACGCTTCGACAGTGTTGTGCGCGAGCAGTCCAAACATCAGGAAGCTCAGAACCGCGACCTCGCCTCGGAAGTGTCCCGCGTCACCGGATTGATCGACGAGAAACTCTCCAATTTCGAATCTCGCCGCGAGGAAAACGAACGGTTCACGAGGGCAATCGAGTCTCACGTCAAGGTCGTCGCGACTGAGGTCAGCGCACTACGCTCCAAACAGCAGGAACAGCTTGAAGTCCTAAAGGAAGCCATCCGTGCCAACTACGACGACAACGCTGCCCGCTTGAAAGAAGTCTTTGACGGAGCCTACGACCGCTTCCTTGAGCAGATCCGCACAATTCCGCAAACTTTGGAGCGCTACTCAAAATTCATCGAAACGATGAATCAGAGCAATCAGCTTGCGCTGCAAGGCATCGCGGGAACAGCGGAAAATATCCTGACGGTAACAAGCGAGCTGAAATCCGACAACGAAGCGCAGAAGAAGTTCTTTCCGCTGCTTAACAAGTCGCTCGAGAAGCACGGACAGATGCTTGAAGCCGTTCGCCGCTCGCAATCTGACCATGATAAGAGCTTTTCGCAAACCGGAAAGTCCCTGCAGGAGACGCGTGAAGAGGTAACACGATTTCTGATCGATTTGAAGGGAGAATTGCGCCGCGTCGAGGGAGCGGAACAGACTAAACTCTCGGAACTCGTGCAGATGCTCGGCACAACCTTCTCGGAACTTGAGAAACTTCAACGCAATGACCTGCCCGCTTTCCGCCGTGAAGTGATTCAGCTTGTCCAGTCCAAGTTTGAGTTTATCGAGACAACTCAAGCTGAACGACTCACCGCGCTGAGGACTGAGCTCAACGAGCAGCTGGAAGCGCAGCAAAAGGTCACCCGTAAGGATGCCAAACTGCTTGCTGTTCTGGTTGCACTCGGTGTGTTCGCGCAGTTCGCGCTGCACTACAAGCTCTTTTCATTCCTGTTGCCCTAAGCGGAGTGACCGATGCCTGCTCACTTTGAGAAATCGGCCAATGCCGCCCTCTCGTTTCTGTCCAATCTGCTCCAAAATGCTGGACAGGATTCAGGCCGCATGGCCGCGCCACAGCTACTGGAGCTGCTCACGCTCTGCCGTGAAACAGGTCTCAGATTACCGGTACTCGAAACATACAGCCGAGTCCACGACCTCCCGCCGGCGGTCATACTCCTCGGCGGCGATGTGGAACTCGCGGCCGCACTGGCACATTGCGTGGGACTGAATGCTGAACTGCGGCACATTCCGGAGACTCCGGTACTCTGGTGGGTTGAACCCGGCGACGCAGAGCGCACTCTCATCCAAGTCAAAGACTCCGAGCGCGAACTGTCCGAAAGCGCTCTGAATGCATTCTTAAGTTCGCCGTTGCCGCCTGATCGCGTAACGATTGTGAAAAGGGTTGTCCGCTCTGAGTTCGCGTGGCGTTTCGCTTGGCTGCCTGATGTCGAAGGTTTAGCCCTGCACGCCGCGTGGCCGGCTGTAATCGAAGCCATGCTCGCCGCGCAGGTGATGATCAACATCGGCGACGAAATTCACCCCGCTTTCGCTCCGTGGTTCGCGCGCCCTGGCTTGATCGCCCGCCAATACACTGGCACCGAAATTTGCCGCGATGATGTGCGACCGCTGCTACTCTCCGGTCTCTTCGCCATGCGCGAGCAGTCTTATGCCGAACAACAGGCAGTACTCGCGGCGACGTGGAAGTTCATTCTGCCGCGATTGGTGGACGAGCTCGATGCGCTCAGGCAACAGTATACGCTCGACATCGACCGTCAGAATATCAAGCTTCAGACTACGCGCCAGATGCTCAGCGAATATCGCCGCAATTGGAGCAATGCTATACGCAATATCGTGGAAGACTACTTCACTAAGAAAGAGTCCGGCCCCGCGTTCGCTGCCCTGCTCGACCCGCGCCAACCCGGTCCACAGCCAGCCACTTACGTGCAGGCGTTGAGCCTGACCACGTTGTGGAAGCGATTGAATGAGGTTATGACCGACAAGATGGCGGAATTCGTGCAGGGATTAAGCGCGCTCGCCACTCGCATAGAATTGCGCAACATTTCGCTGAAGGAAGTGGAAGTCCGCTGGGTCCCGAATCAGCTGGCGGCAAGTATTGAGGAAGAACTCTCGATCAAGCAGATATTCAGCGTGGGAGGCGGAGAGCGATCCGGTATTGTCGGGACGCTGACGGGTAAAAAGGACGAAATTGCGCAGCAGCGCCGCTCACAGATTCTGCGCGCCAACAAGATTGCCTTTAATCTCATTGATCAGGATTTTGTGCTCTGGAGTGACCGCGTCCTGCACGCCATTGAGCAGCGCGTGCGCGTGCAATTGACCGCCGCACAAATCAACCAGGGCTTACCGGACATTGAAATGCTTCGCACAGGGTTGACTGGCATCGACCGCCTGACCGCCATGCTGGAAGGTAACCGCGAAGGGACGCGTGTCGAGCCGCCCAAGCGCGCCGCCGCTACGCTAACCGGATGGGCTGGCCGCCGCTGGTTCCGTCGCTTTGCCCCTTCCGCCTAATCCTCTCAAAGTCTCTTTAGCCTGACAGCCCGCCCGATTTGCGGGCTGTTTCGTCTCTATTTCCTTGATTTTTCGGGCACTTTTCGCGTTATTGTTAAGTTGTATGAGATGCTGCCGAAAAATACTCGTCGTCCTGGCCCTCCTTCTGCTCGCGTGGCCTCGCTTCGCCGCGCGTGCTGACTTCACTCTCAACGAATACGAATACTGGCAGCGGTATACTGGCTGGCTCATCCGCGTTATCGAGTTTCCCGGAATCCACAGTTTCGCCCGCGCCAATCTTCTTGAAGTGATGGCCACCGAGAAACCCACGTGGCTCCGCCGCTATGCCCCCATTGGAAGCCGCTCAATCTTCTACGCTGATGACTTCGCTGCGGACTTGCTCCGAGTTCAGAACTTTTATCGCCGTGAAGGCTTCCCCTCCGCCGTGGTGCGAGGCAAGGTCTTTCCGAACGAAGAGAAAGAGGAGCTGCGCGTCCTCGTCGAGATCGAAGAAGGTCCACCCCTGCTGCTGCGCAATTGGAGATTCGAGCAAGTCGGCTCTGCGCGCGCACAAATGGATTCCGCTCGCTGGTCGCGCGCCTTGCCCATTCGATCCGGCAAAAGGCTCGCCGAGACCGATTTGCAGGCTGCGGCGGATACGCTCGTGCGCAGACTGCAATCCATCAGTCACGCGCGCGCTAAAGTCACCTTTGACACCTTGAACGTCTATGACGACTCCGCCGATGTCGTGCTGATCATCGATGCCGGTCCCTACTGCCGTTTCGGGCAGACGCGGATCACCGGACTCAAGCAGATTGCGGAAAGTGCCGCCCGCAGAGAGCTCGAATATGAGCCTTACGACCCTTACACGCCGCGCGCGCTCGATGAAACACGCAAAAACCTTTTGCGCCTTGAGGCCTTTAGGATGGTCCGCACGGATGTCGACTTGTCTCAAGATTCGGACACGCTCGATATCCTCATTCGCACCGAAGAAGGCAATCGCTATTTCGTGAGACTCGGTGCCGGCTTGGATGCCGAAGAGGGGGCGCACGTCTCCGGTCAGTTAACCGACTTGAATTTCTTCGGACGGGCGCGCCGCTTTACGTTCGAGACTTCCGCCGCAGACATCTTCAATCGCCGCGGAAACATCGACGGCGCTTCCGGCATCCTAAATGATATCGAACGCATTGACCGCAAGGTCGGATTCTCCCTCTTCTGGCCCCACACTCCCTACAACGCGACCGATATTACAATCAAACCGTCCTGGGAGTACGAATACAAGAGCGGAACCATTGTCCGCACGTTGTCCGCTACCACCCGCCTCTCGGCATCTCCGCTGCACCGAGTGGCTGCATCCGTCTCCAACGAATTCGGCCGGCAGGATGTGCTTGTTGACACTGTCGGAAGCACAAATGTCGTCAGTACTATTTCCATCGAGTCGTTTGACATCGGATGGGATACTCGCGACAATCCGTTGATGCCGCGGCGTGGTCACGTGCTGAGCGCGACCCTCTCCGAATCCGGTCTGCTTTGGGACATTGACAACCGCTGGTGGCAAACCGTTTTCGGCGGCAGAGCTTTGATTCCCATTGATCAGTTTACAGTTGCGGCGCTGCGTGGTGAAGTTGGATTCATGGGTCCTTTGCATCAGTCTACGCAAACTCCCGTGCAGGAACGCTTCCGCCTCGGCGGAGTCGCGAATGTGCGAGGCTGGGGACGCGATATGATCGGCCCGCGTGCGACAGATGACAACAATGTCATACTCGGCGGTGACCACTCCTTCTTCGGTACGTTTGAAATTCAGCGGGATGTTTGGGGACCAGTCGGACTTGCTCTGTTCACCGACGTCGGAAATGTCTGGCCAAAGGCGAAGGACGCACAGTTGAGCGACCTCTTCCCGTCCGCCGGGCTTGGGTTGCGGTTTATGACGATAGTCGGACCAATCCGGCTGGATGTCGGTTATCAGCTGCGTAAGAACCCTTTCGACGAACCGCCGTGGGCCTACCACATTCTGCTGGGGTCACCCTTCTAATGTGGAACTGGATACTCAGACTGTTGCTTTGGCCGTTTGCGTTTCTCGCAGCGCTAGCAGTTGCGGCGTACTTTCTCATCCAGTATGAACCCGTCCAGCAATTCGCCGCGCGGCACACTTTGGCTTTTGTCAATCGAGAGATCGCCGGATCCATTCAACTCGAACGTGTTGGACTGACTTTAGACGGCCGCGTTGCACTGAGGGACTTTGCCCTGTTCAGTGACGGCGGTGAGCAGCTTCTTTCTGCGAAACGACTCCACGCGCGCGTTGCTCCGTGGGACCTCGTATTCGGAAAGCTGCATTTGTACAGCGTTAAAGTGGAGGAGTTGCGCGGCGTTGTAGAGATTGACTCGACAGGCGACAACATAACTGCCGCACTCGCAACACCTCCGGCCTTGGAACCTGACACTACCTACACCCCGCTCTGGCTGCGGCTGAATCGCGTGAATCTTGATATCGACTCGGTCGTTGTGCTGATTGACTCAAGTTTCTCGTATACAGCGCGCGACTGGAACGTTCTTGCCGACGCACTCATCACTGACTCTGTCATCACATATGTGGGCACGATTGAGGCAAAGAACCAGTTCACTCTTTCAAGCAATGGGGTTGTGCGTCCCTACTCCGATTCGTTGTTTGCCGGAGACGTTGAGGTTTCGAGCACCTCGCAGTATCTCAAGACTGACTGGCTGCCGGACTTCCCCGATCTTGGCGCGATAAACTTGACGGCACGCGGAGACGTGCTTAAACGGGACCTAATGGCGGTGTTCGACGTCTCCGTAGAGAAGGTAGGTCATGCCAAAGGTGATCTCGAGATCCTCAACTTCGCGGACTCTGCGCGCGTTTCTCTGGGCGCGCAGTTTCGGAACATTGATCTGGCTTACTGGGTAGGCGACTCCGTTGCGCATCAACTCAACGGCCGCGCGGCATTGACGAAAAGCCCCTCTCCCGAATGGACTCACGACTGGTTCGGCCGAGTGGAACTTGACAGCTCATACTACGGCACAATAGAAGTAGTGGCAGATCTCGAAGCCCAACTCTTTGAATCCGCAGCTTCTGTCGCAGGTGCGGTCCAATCCAACGCAGGTAGTTTCGAATTGCGTGTTCATAGTGACGGTCTCTCGGCGGATTCTCTTGACCTGAGCGGTCGTGCCATGCTAAGCGGTGCGCAGCTTCAAGCTTTCGTCCCCGAGATTCCCGACTCGCTTTCACCATTGTCCGGTCTCGTGGATTTCTCTTTCGAGCAGGGGCCTGGCTCCAAACTGTCCGCGGATGCCAAGGTTGCGCTTGGCTCGCTGTCATTTGGGCGCTACGCGTTAGACAGCCTGACTTTCGCGGCCACGCTCGACGGCACAAACTTCACGCTCGACTCCACGAGATTACGGATCGGCTCCGCTTCCTCCCTGCTCTTTGCGAATGGAGATTATACTGATCGTATCTCAGCAGTCATTTCGCTGAATGTTCCGAAGATCGAGGAATTCCGGGATCTGCTCGTATCTTTCACTCCACAGCTCGACTCTCTCGGTGGTGATCTGCGTGCCGAATTGACTGCCGAGCTCGCTTTCAACGACGATAGCTTAAGCAATGTCATCGCCCGCGGCAAAGCAGATTTCGATCGATTCACTTACGGTACCTATAGCGCTTCCGGAGTCTCTGTCGATGTGCATTCCGTTGAAACTGCAGCCGAGCTTTTCACTGCACAGATTGCGGTCGATTCGCTTAATGTCTTTGACGAGAGCGTGACACCAATCATGTTAGCTCTCGATGGCTCATGGTTCACACCTGAATTCACCTGTTCGCTGTCTGTCCGGCATGATACGCTCGAACTCGCGGCCGTCGGACGGATCGATCTTGCAAGCACTCCATTGCTGATCGAAATAGACACGCTTAGCCTGAACCTCTTTGGCACAAGCTGGGCAAATGACTTTCCCATCGAACTCTCTTTGGACAGCTCGCACTATGAAGTCGGTGCGCTCATTTTGAGATCCGACTTCGGCGTGCTGCGCGCGACCGGTTACCTTGAGCAACCCGGCACGCAGGACATTGTGCTGGAGTTCTCAGGATTGCAGACCGGCAAATTGACACCAATTCTGCGCACCGAAGTTCCCGACGGCAATCTCAACCTCCGCCTGCAGCTCTCCGGTCCGGACACGGCCATCACAGGTAATATCGAAATGCTCCTTGACGCCGTGACCTATCAGGAATCGCAGCTTGCGGATCGCGTGCGGCTCGTCGGGACCGTGGCAGATGGAAGTGTGACCGCTGATCTCGATTACATTTGGCAAAATGACACCGCGCTTACCATTCACGCCTCGTTGCCCGCATCCCTGTCAATTGCGAGCGGACTGATAGTTTCCAAGGGCGATTCTTTGCAAGGGACGATGAGGATCGACTCTTTGCCGTTGTCGCGCTTTCAGCCGTGGATGACCCAGGGCATCCGAGTGGAAGGATCCCTTTCCGCAAATCTCGCACTCTCCGGAAGTGCAGAACAACCGGACTGGTCCGGCACACTACATTTGGACAACGGCTTCTTCGGTGATAACCGTCACGGTATCGCATATAAGTGGATTCTACTGGATGCAGATCTACTCCGTGACTCCCTGCGTATCAACACTCTGCGGGCGACAAGCCGTGGTACGGTCACTGGCAGCGGATTCGCCAAACTTGGCGTGCCGTGGCCGGAGTCCCTTTCGCTCGATCTGCACTTCGACAAGTTTGAAGCTTTTTCATCCCGCATTCAGAAAGCTCGCCTCGACGGGAACCTCTTCGTCGGTGGACCGTTTGACTCTTTAAACGTTGACGGAAATCTAACGGTGCAGGAAGGCTTCTATCGAATTACACAGTCCGCGACCAAGGACATCGAGCTGGTCAATATTGACAGCGTTCTCGCTGGACTGCGAGGGGACACCCTTACCGAAGGATTCGATCCGGATGCCTTTTACAACTCTCTTGCGCACGACTTGAATGTAAAGATCCCCGGAAACTTCTGGATTCGCGGAAATGGCATGAATCTTGAGCTGTTTGGTGAACTGCGCGTCGAGAAGGCGCATAACGAACTGCCAACCGCCAATGGCGAAATTCTCATTCGCAAAGGTAAGGTGAAGTTCTACGGCCAGGAGCTACGCATTCAAGAAAATTCAAGTCTGCGGTTCGACGGTCCGCCTGAAGTTCCTGACTTGAACATCACAGCTATCTATTCAGGGATAGACAAGTCGCGTGGACCGTTCGAGGTCACTGTTACTCTTACCGGAACGCCCGACCAATCCAAGGCCGAGTTCAGCGGCCAGTTCGACAACGGCACGGCCATGTCGCAAGAGGAAGCTATTCAAAGACTGCTTCCCTTTGTCGGTAATACTGGTGGCTCGGCTGAGCAGGCCGTTGCAGATGCGGCCAGCGGCCAGGTTTCCGAGATTGTCGGCAAGGCTTCCGGACTCGATGTCTTCGAGTTTCGACCGGGTGAAGGCGGATTGAGCGACCTCTCCAGTGCGCAGCTCGAAATCGGAACCTATGTCACTGATCGTCTGTTCATTCGTGTGTTCCAGCCTATCGAAGACCCTCGTTCGGGTCAAAAGGTCTCCATTGATTACCGACTGCTTGATTGGATGAAGTTCACCGCCGAACAAACTACCGCCGAGCAGGGCAGGCCAAGCAGTTCCTTTACCGTTTACCTGCAATTCGAATGGCGATAATCCGCGCACTCTCCATACTGCTTGTCTTCGCTGCACTATGCGCCGCAGAGTCGCCGGATCGGTTGCCCGTCACGCACATCGAATTAGTCGGCAATCGCACGACGAAGGATTGGGTCATTCTCCGTGAGCTGCGTTTCTCTGTCGGAGACAGCGTCGCACCGCAGGACCTCGAGGCCGCACGCTTACGGCTCTTGTCCTTAAGCATCTTCAATAACGCCCGCGTCACTCAGGATGCTTTAGGTGCCGTTACGATCACAGTCTCCGAGCAGTTTCGCTTTATCCCGATTCTCAGCGCCAGCGCGGCCGAAGGCACCGTCAATGATGCGCTGAAGGAACCAAAGCGAATCCCCGACATTCTTGTGCTGCTGATCGGCGCAGCCGATATCAATCACGCGGGAACCGGAGCTTTTGTCGGCGCATACGGAGTCATCGGTGCACGCACCGGCATAAATCTCGAATACTATTCCCGCTGGCTTTCACCAAAGCTGCCTCTGTCGCTTGAGTTCGGTGCTCGTTCACTGAAAATTTCAGATCGTCACGCATCTGTTCTCGGTTACTCGCGCCGCCTGCGAAATGACCGAGCCTATGTCAAACTCTCCACCCGCAGAGGTGCTCCCTCCCGTATCGGGCTGAATCTCGCTTTTGACGGAGTCAAAGAAGACGACTCCTTTCCCGCGGCAGGCAAACGCTACAACGTTGGCTGGGTTGCTCCCTTCGTCATTCTGGATCGCAGAAACCTCGAATGGTATCCGACCGAAGGAATGTTCGCGCGCGGGGACATCGAGCAGGCCTTTGGTTCAGATGTGTTTATGCGGTCCAGTGCCGTGTTAGCTGCCTACTTGCCCTTTGTAAAAGCGTCGCGCGGCCCCTCTCTTGCTGCGCGCATCTATGGCGGAACGTCACAGAGCGACACTCCCCCGTGGTCGCACTTCTACTTCGGCTTTTCAAACAAGTTTCGAGGCTATTCCGCCGAGCAGATTGAAGCGTCTACGTATTTGTCCGGTGAATGCGAGTTCCGTTTCCCCATAACGCGCGAAGTCACCTATAACGTTCCAGTAGCCGGACGCTACGGCAAAGACATTCCATTCTGGCTGGGCGGAGCGTTTTTCTTTGAACGCGCGCAAACCCAGCTCGATGGTACGCGCAACGATGTTTGGGCCGGTGGCGCAGCCTTGCATATCCGTTTCCCCTACGTGCAGGTCATCGAAATCAGTGCGGCGCGAAACCGCGCCAACCATCTGGATTTGGTCTTCTCCACCGGAGTGCGATTCTAATGATTTACGAGCGTCTGCGCCCATTGTTATTCGCGGGAGATCCCGAGCGCGTGCATGACCGCGTGCTCGCCTGCCTCGAATCAGCAGGGAAAAGCTCTGTGGGGCGCTCGCTTGTATCTGCAATCGCGGGGAACGTTCCCACGGAACCTGTCCGCACGATGGGGTTGTCTTTTGAGCATCCCATCGGGCTTGCCGCGGGATTCGACAAGGATGCCCGTGCGTTGCGCGCGCTCTTTGCACTCAAATTCTCTTTTGTCGAAATCGGTACCGTCACACCGCAGCCGCAAGCCGGTAATCCCAAGCCGCGCATGTGGCGCTTTCCCGAAGCCGCCGCGCTCGTCAATGCCCTCGGCTTCCCCGGGGAAGGCATGCTCGCGGTCAAACTAAGGCTTGCAAAGCTCCGCGAACAGGATGCGTTGACTCGCCCCATCGGCATCAATCTTGGCAAGAACGCCTCCACTCCACTCGCAGAGGCTGTCGAGGATTACAGACTTGTGCTGCGCGAATTGCTCGAACTCGGCGATTACTTCGTGGTTAACGTGTCGTCGCCGAATACGCCCGGTTTACGCACGCTTCAACAATTAGATTCTTTGCGCGCGCTCCTCGACCCGCTGCAGCAGATTGCCGCGAATAAGAAACCTCTGCTGCTCAAAATTGCACCCGATCTCGCCGACGAAGACGTCGCAGACGCCGCGCGTGTTGTAAGCGAACTCGGCCTCGCAGGAATCGTCTGTGCGAACACAAGTATTCGCCGTGACATCGTCCCGCGTGCCGCCAATCTCGACCGCGGAGGACTTTCCGGTGCGCCAATCTATTCGCGCATGCTGACTTGTCTGAAGTTGCTGCGAAATGAACTTTCTCAAGAACACACTTTGATCTCAGTCGGAGGAATTGATTCAACGGAACGCGTGCGTGAATGCCTGCACTCCGGTGCGAAGCTCGTGCAAATTTACACGGCGTTTATCTATCGTGGTCCGCGGGTTATCAGAAAACTGCTCGGAGAGACTTCATGAAATTGCTACTGTTCATGTCGGCATGCCTGCTGCTCTCATGCGGCAAGCCCGACCATTCACAGCCGGGCGTACAAAAGGCCCCCGTCACGTCGCGCGACGACTCTCTCTTTCTGGCCGACGACTGGGAAGAACTGGGGTGGGATCAATACTCTTATGAAGACTACGATTCCGGTCTTGTCCTGTTCGATTCTGCGCTGAAATATAATCCGGAGCACTCGCAGGCATGGCATGGCCGCGCGCTGATGCTGCATAAGCTTAAGCGTTACGACGAGGCGGACATCGCTTATGCCGAGTCAGAGAAGTTCGATCCGCATAACAAGCAGGCCATCTGGCATCGCGGCTGTATGAATGCCTCTTGGGGCAGAAGAGAGCAGGCGCTTCGCCAACTGCGCACAGTCGTATCCCTCGACAGCAGTTATGTGACAACTGTGATGTGGGAGGAGTGTTGGATCAATCTTCGAGCCGATTCGGAGTATCTTGAGATTGTCGGAGCACTCAAACGCGAGTGACAAGTCCAGTCTCCAATAAAAACCCCGGCCAAATGACCGGGGTTTTCTACTCTTAACCCGAATCGGCTTAGCCTTTTCGCGCCTTCAGCAGCACTTCAAGCTCGTCCACAAGTTCCGTGAACTTTTGCATCGCCGCTTCAATCGGCTGCGGCGACGACATATCCACTCCCGCGCCTTTCAGCAGATCAAGCGGATACTTCGATGAACCGCCCGCCAGAAAGCCGAGATACTCCTGCAGTTCCTTTTCTCCGCCGTCTAACACGCGCTCGGACAAGGCCAGTGCCGCCGCCATGGACGTCGCATACTTGTACACGTAGAAGTTCGAGTAGAAATGCGGAATGCGCAGCCACGTGAAGTGGTATTGCGGATCAATGACCAGCTCCGGCTCGTAGTAGCTTGCCGCAACGCGATAATACAGGTCGCTCAACGACTCGGCTGTCAGCGGTTCACCGCGCTCGTACATGCGATGCATTTCAAGCTCAAACTCGGCGAACAGCGTCTGACGGATAATCGTCCCGTGGATATTGTCGATGTACTGATTGACATACACCAACCGCTTCTCAGGATCAGTCTCCGTCTTCAACAGATAGTCCATCAAGAGCGCTTCGTTAAATGTCGAGGCCACTTCCGCCACAAAAATCGCATAGTCCGCGTAAATCTGCGGCTGATACTTGTACGTATACCACGTATGCATCGTATGGCCGATTTCGTGCGCATTCGTGAACACGTCGTCCAGCGTGCCGTGATAGTTCAGCAACATGTAGGGATGACTCTTGTAGCTGCCCCACGAGTAGGCGCCGCTGCGCTTCGCCGTCGTCTCGTAGACATCCACCCAGCGGCTGCTGTAGGCCGTTTCCAGCGCTGAGCTGTATTCGTCTCCCAGCGGACGCAGCGCCGTCCTGATCATGTCCACGCTCTCTTCATACGTGAACGATGGGGCGTCGCCCACGATCGGTGCGCTGAAATCGTAGAAATGCAATTCCGTCAAGCCCAACGCTTCTTTGCGCAAGCGACTGTATTTGTGGAGCGGCGCGAGATTGGCCTTCACGGCCGTAATCAGGTTCAAATAGACGGTCGTGTCCACATTGTCATTGTCCACAGCCATGTGCAGAGCCGAATTGTAACCGCGTGCGCGTGCGAAGAAGATCTCAGCCGCAACGTTTGAACCCATCAAACTGGCGAAGGTGTTCTTATACTTTAGGTACTCATTGTGCAGCGTTATGGCGGCTTCACGGCGAACCTCCGGATTCGAGCTTTCCATCAGTGCACGGTAGCGGCCCTCAGAAAGCTTGATCAGATTGCCCTGATCGTCCCGGATCTCCGGAAACTGAATGTCCGTATTGCGCAGTGCTTCGGCGGCCGACTCCGACATTCCGATCATCTCGCCTGTCATAGACAGGAGCTTCTCTTCTTCCGTCGAAAGCACGAACTTCTTCTGCCGCATCTCATTGGCAATGTATTGACGGTAAAGATCCAGACCTTTAACGTCTTTGTACCACTTTTCTAACGTCGCCGGGGGAATTGATGTCAGCTCCGGTGCAAACCACGACACCGTCGAACCGAACTTCGAGCCGATAACGTCTGCGCGGTCGCGCAGCGCGAGATATACGGGATCGCGTGTGTCCAAATGGAGCGACATGTTCGCGTAAGTCACCAGATTCTCAGAGTGCCCCCCGACTTCCACGATGAGATCGAGAAAGGCTTTCAAATCCTTGCCCGACTTCGAAACCTTGCCTTTGTAGCTTTCCAGCTCCGGTAGCTTGCTTTCGATAAATTTGTAATCCGCTTCCCAAGCCTCATTGTTCGGGTACATCGCCGTCAAGTCCCACTTATACTTGTCGTCAATATCCTTGCGTTCGGGGCTTTCCGCGGCTTGGGCGATCAAAACTATTCCGAACGCTGTCGCCAAGACCAAGGCCAACCGATGGGTCCACATGCTCATGCTGCGCGTCTCCTTGCGGGGGGGGTTATTGAAATTCATGGATTCCTGTATTGTGAGACTCCAATTTCGGCTCTTTGTGACAGAGTTGCAAGCCGGAAGGGTAACTTCGCCTCACTTTTCCATAAATATTTATTTTTTATAGCTCTATGTGACATAGATTGCGCAACTTGTTATCCACTTACAGTTCCCAAAGAGAGGCGCCTTTTGCCCAGACATATATTTCCGTTCAGTTTATCTGCTGATTTTTGAGATACATATGTTAGAGAATTTCGCTCTCTTTCTCAGCTTTTGGTGACTTTGATGTCTTGACTTCACCACCGAAGTAGCTATATTTGTCTCATAGCATTCGGCCGTGCAGGCGATTGACAGATACGTTAGAGACGAATGGAGTCGCAATTTCCGAGAAAATGATTGTTAAGCTTTTGGTTTGATTTGCGTTTGCTTCGGCGGATGGCGACACAAACCCTCGAGTAATCGAGGGTTTGTTGTTTTGTGCAATGCAAACTACGCAATTGCACAGATTATTTCATTCCACTGACCCTCTTATGCGTTGTGAAACGGCAACGCCGTGCTTATATTGTCGTCTGATTCTGTATTAAAATATCGATTACTTCCAATTCTGAAAGGAATCCGCTCGTGAAAGTCGTTGTCCGTTTTTCCGCAATGATTGCATTGCTGATGTTGGCCGCTTCAGCCAATGCCACTATCCGCTTCGTCTCGCTCAATCCAGGGTCTGCTCAATACAGCAACATCGCCACCGCCTACGCGAATGCGGTTTCCGGAGACACGATCGTACTGGGTCCGGGGGCATACAATGAAAATCTGACCATCTCCAACAAGCGTGTTCATTTCATTGGCGCGGGCTGGGATGTCTGCTCGTGGTACGGTGCTATTCAAATTGCAGGTGCGCAGTCGACCGGAACTCTTTTCGAAGGAATCCGCTTCCTGGGCGGCGGCTACTACACGTTTTACAACAACACGTCAGTGGACTCGATCACCTACCGCCGTTGCAACATTACTTCGCAACCGGGCTACATGACGTTCTATCTTGCTGCGGGTAAAACCTTCTTCACCGACTGCGTGCTGCATAATGCTCATACTCATATCATTTTTGTTTCGAATGTTCCAAACTCGGATTTAATCATCCGCAACACCGTTTTCAACTGTGTCAACCCCTCTGTGAACAACAACGCGATCAACGGCCCGAACTACGGGACGATTGAGATCTACAACTGCGTCTTCCTGAATTTCGTCAGACCTTTCAACGTCACAGGAGTACCGCAGGTCATCGGTTTGAACAACATCTTCTGGGATTGGAACCCGACTGCGACATACGGCCCGCTGCCGGTCGGTTCGGTCTTCCAATATACGGCAGCCGGAAGCGGCGCACCGGCGTGGCCCGCCTCGTTTACGAACAATATTGACCTCAACAACAATAACCCCTTCATGAGCTACGCCACCGATTTCTACGAGTATGGTGTCTCAAACCTCCGTCTGAACAATTCGACGGGCGGCAATCTCTGTCGCGATGCGGGCTATCCCTCGATTCTTGACTTGGACAGCACGGCGGCGGACTTAGGGGTATACGGCGGCCCGAAGCCATTCGTGGATCACGGTGTGCCGGCCTATCCGTTTGCAGTAACACTGAATATCGACAATCTCGTCGAAGTCGGTGACAGCGTGAACGTCGTCTCCTCCGGCCGCATCGGTCCTCGCTACTAAGCGGAGACTAATTTCATATGAGTGTTCGCACAACTTGTGCTCTCGTGCTGTTGTGGTCGTTGACCGTTTACGGTCTGACGATTACAGAGGCGGAGTACTACTTCAATACGGATCCGGGACCCGGCAACGGTATCAGCATTCCGATTACACCGGGTGACTCGGTGTCGATTACGGCACTGCGCGCGCCTGCTGAACTCCCCGACTCCAATAAGTCGCACAGCGTGTTTATCCGTTTCCGCTCGGAAGAGGGAAATTGGGGCAACGCGGAACGACGCTACTTCTTCCTGCACTATCCGATTCCGCACGGCTATGCGGGGCGCAATATCACGCAGGCGGAATATTGGTTTAACAATGGTACACCAACGATGTTTGATTTGGACGACGACCCGCTCGTCGTTCATCCGGTGCTCTTGCCGACAACGGGACTGCAGACCAATCGCGCACACAAACTTTCCGTACACTGTTACGGGTCGCATGACTTTCCCGGCAGCGTCGAGTCCCGCTATTTCTTTCTGCACGAACCGATTCCCGGAGTGGTGATAGGCCGCGACATTACTCACGTCGAGTATCAATTTGACAATCTAACTCCAGTGCTGGTTGACCTCGGCAACAACTTTGAAGTGGATTATTACGATTTGATTCCGGCGGCCGGTCTGACTCCGAATCAGAATCACAAATTTACGGTGCGCTATTTGGACGAGGACGGCAAGTGGAGCAATCCGGAGGCGCGCTACTTCTTCGCGATTCAGCTTGAATCCGGAGCGGTTGAATACGTGGACATCACACATGTTGAATACTCGTATAACAACGCAAATCCGGTGGTGGTGGATGTTGCAGACGGACAGTCTATCAATTATTCTGACTTGATTGCCACGCTGGGACTGCAAACAAATCAGTCACACAAACTGTCGGTGCGCTATCGCGACGAACGCGGGCTGTGGAGCAATGTTGAAGCACGCTACGTGTTCGTGCATGAAAGTCCCGAGGGTAGTTTGACGCTGCTTGACATCGCGTCAGTTGAATATTGGATTGACGCCGGCGTGCCGATGACGCTGGATATTGCCGATGCGATGAGCGTTTCTTTGAACTCCTTGATGCCGCACAATGTCGGAGCAGGCCCGCACGATTTCTATCTGCGATATGTCAGCGAAGACGGTCAACGCGGCAACACGGAAAAACTGCCGTTCTTTGTGTGGTCGGGAGCAGGTCCGAGCAATCCGGCGTATTTAGCCGGAGCGGAGTTTTTCGTGAATGTGGATCCGGGAGTCGGTAACGGAGTGCCCGTGGAGTTCGCGCAGGACGGAGCGTGGGACGAGCAGGAGGAGAACGCATTTACGATACTGACGGGACTGCCTGTCGGTCTGCACCGATTTGGTATCCGGTTCCGCGATGAGCTCGGCCACTGGAGTCATACGCTGGCAGATACGTTTGTTGTTGGACCGGTGCTCGTGATTTCCGTTTCGGGCAGCAATATTATTTTGAATTGGAACGCCAATCCGGACAACATCCCGTTTACTATTTATCGTGCACCGGGTGTGGAAGGACCGTATACAGATATCGGCACATCCAACACATTGAGCTACACGGATTACGGCGCGGTGAATTCGTTCGACCGTCGGACGTATCACATTACCACGACGAACAACGGAGTGCTGTCGAGATTCCGATTGCCTGATGCGACAAGGGTAGAAAAGTAGCTTGCTTTCAACCTGAATGTTGCGGGCGACTCTTCTGAGTCGCCCGCTTGTGTTTCAGTATGTTTCGGCTATGGTTGCTTAAGCTGCATCGGCCGGAATGGCTCATTCGCACGAGCCATGAACTCTCGCCGTTCAACTTGAGTGTCCTGAATAGAACTCGTCAGAGCAACTTCCCGTGCTGCCGTCACAATATAGTAGTACTGCGTGACAGGCTGCAGCAGAATTCCTGCATCTAAGAACGTTGTTGACACAGAAGTTCCAATCAGGTTTGCTGGCACAGGCGTGAGATTTTCATCTGTGCCGCGATAGACGCGATAGTAATCCGCGCCAGCGGCGGCACTCCACGCCAATTCTATATCTGCCGCATTATCCGCTGTCTTCACGACCAGCGAGTCGGGAGTCCCTAAGCCCAAAACACCGCCCGCCCTGACGACTAACTCGTAAGACTGGGTGCCAAGGTAGTCACCATGCAGTCCGCTGTACGACACTTCACTCCGACCTGACGCACCCGATGTCACCAACGTCCGCCAGCTTTGGCCCGCAGTCGTCGGACCAACGGCAATCCAGAAATCATTTCCTGCTCCGATGCTGACCACATTGTCAAACAATCCGTCAACCCACTTAAGATCGCTCCACCCTGTGGAAGGTGCGACATACGCCCTTGTCATCGCGACTTCGCCCGCAGGTGCCGGCGGTGCGTCATAGACATATAACGAACATTCCTCTGCACATCCCCCGCTGCCGAATCCCGTGTAAACATATGCGGCATGCAAGTCAAAGTCATCAGGTGCCGTGAACCGGACGCGGCTCCAATGCTCGCTGACATAGTAAGCGACGATCTGTCCATCGTCATTCGACAGTGTATCCGGCTGCGGATAAGACGGATAGGTGCTGCTTGGATCCAATGTCACCTCCAGAACATAACGGCCGCACTGGTCCGGGAAATATCCGCTCAGCACCAGGAAGTATGTCTCTCCGGCACTAAACGTGAACAGCTGGTCCACATGATTCGGATCTGAACAGCCGTTGTCCAGACACCCCACCCGAAACTCGTCCGTGCAGCCTCCGCCTTCACTTGCCCGATAGATCGAAACATACGTATCCCAGGACTCCGGCGAGTTGCATAAGGAAATTCTCGCGGTCGTCGCACACTCGGGCGTGAAGTTGAAAAACACGTCTTTCGCCGGAATACCGCAATCCTCCCAGTCAATTGCCGCGCAGCAATTGGTTCCGCTTGCCGTAAACGGAAGGCTCGTAATCGTTGTCCCCGGGCATTGATCGTTAGCCGGAGTACACACCGTCGAGCCCGGGCCATGGAAGTCGCCACCCAGCGCCTTGCAGTCACACATGATGATTTGCTCACAGACCGCCTGCTCCTGTGAGTTGACGTAGCAGCATGCACCCATGACAGGCTCCACATGCAGCGGCGACCACGGCACCGTCGGCATTGCCGCGATTGAATCCACTGGCACCGGCTGATAGAGCAGCTCATTCAACGTCACCAATCCCTCGCCTTGTATCGCCGTCCCTGCATCGTAGTCCATTTCGTAGAAGAGATGCAGATAGCTTACTCCGCCTTGCACCGTGACACGTTCCGCAAGTCCCGGATCGCGTTCGCTCAGGCTGGTCGGCGCGGGCGCAAACTGACCACCGTTTGTTCGTGTAACGTTCGTACCGACGCTCCATGCGGAACCACCATCACCAGAGCGCGAAATGTACAAGTCACCCATAGCGATCAGATTGCCGCTCCATTGATCCGGCATCGCCCGCCAGTAAGAACAGTAGAGTACTCCCGTGTCGTCGTCGATCGCCAGACTTGGCTTGCACACCGCCCTGTGTTGTACTCCGGCCGAGATCCCCGCGCCGGGCACTGATGCATTGTCGAACGCCAACGCAATCGGACTGAAACTGTTGGTCCCGCTGTTCCAATACCATATACCTGAGTGCGGATCCGTCGTCGTGGGCATCGGTTGACCAAATTCTGTCCAGTAACGGTATCCGACTACCGTAAACGCGACGTGAATATTGTCATCTTCGTCCAACAAAATTGTGTTGTCCGCCCAGACGCGCAACGTGTCACCGTTACAAGCCGACCAGTTTCCTGTTTGGCAAACGATATCCGGTCCACAGAAATTCGTGACATTGATCGGCTCGCCCCAATTCAACCCGTTGTCTTCAGAGACCATGATATACAAATCGTTCTGATTTGCATCCAGAGCAGAGTTTGGCGACACGTGATGCGGTCCGCTCCAGGCGATAACCACACGTCCGGAAACCGGTGAGGCCGCAATGTTCGCGCTAACGGTTGTCAACGTGTCCATAATGCGAAACTCTACCGGCTGGCCGTTGACGATATCCACGGTCTGCCAGTCTATTTCCAGACCGGTCCCTTCGAGCCAAATCGGTGCGCCACGCGAATAATAGAAGGGATAGGGATAACTACCCGAACTCTCGGTGCTCACCATGTGCAAAATACTGTCGCGGCCCATGGCAATCTTCGGCCACAAAATACTCAACGATCCCGCATCGTTGTAAAGCCAGTCTGGAGCATAATTCACAAATGCGCCGGCTCCCGGCCAGAAATCAATTGCGGCGACCGAATGTTGATTTGGATCTGAAACCACACGTTCATGGAAAGCCGGAAAACCCCATCCGTTGCGTTCCACCGCCAACGAGGCAAACCCTGCGCGCACCGCCGTGTTCGCCTGAACGCCACCCGGATAGACAAATGAATTCGCTGCCGGTGACTTTACATTGTAATACACGTTGCGGGATGCAAAACTTATGTCCCCGTTGGTCCAAACAACGTGCACGTTGCCTGCGTTATCTACTCCGATGATTCGACCCGAAGTGGAATTGTGTTGTACTTCGTAATAGGTCGTTCCAGCCAGATACGTTTGACCGATCGGATCGTCAAGAGTTCTGCTTGAACTCCGAGCAAGTTCCACAACCGGAACTCTCGACAAATCTTCGCTGCCGTCCAGCGGACGCGCAATGTGAACAGGCCCCTTTACCTCGATTCCAAAGTTTGGACCTCGGACAATTTCTAGTGTGCTGCTTTGTTCAGCCCAAGAAATACCTGCCACAAGAAACAGGGCAAGCATGGACATTCTAAAAGAATCTGCCATCATTGCAAACCTCCAATGGCAAAGGGGTCGCTTACATTCGGTCAATTTTCGGAATTTCAAGAAGATATCCCGATCTCCATCGTATGTCAATAGGTTTGGAAGAAGAAAGAAAAAAGATTCTAACTCTGCGTCCCGCCACACCACGAAAAATCCATTAGTCTGCGGGTCGCCGTTTGCTTGACTTGAGGGGACAGGCAATGGCAGGATACGGGAGCGTTTGTGCCTGAAAAGTAGAGAGAGGCGGGCTTTCAGCGAATTCGATTCTAATATACGGAAATTTATAAGGTATTTCAATGGTTATATTGCTTAAAAGCGATTATTGTTAATCATTTGTTCAATAAGCACTTGACGGCCGTTGGCATTGAACTTACGGGGAGGCCCGAAGAATCTGAGAGGCGTGAAGAGGCGGGAGGGACAGGGAGTGTTGTGGTGCTTTGGGGAACTGTCCTGTGAACGATGGTGCCTACTGCGAGCTGATATCAGCTATCCCAGCGCATGACCAATCCCCGTCCGCGCCGATGGCGGAGATGCAGAAAGAGATTCGTACAGGCTTCGAAACACGACCCAAACTTCTCGAGCGATTATGGGAAGTAAAGTAATAAAAGAACCCCGAGTAGTCGGGGTTCCTTTATCATCTCTTCGGCTTATCGTTACGCTTCTAACGTGACGACGTGCGAGGTGTTTTTCAGATGCAACGATCCGTTCGGTTTGACGAACGGCTTGACTGAATCCAAGGCGGTTTGCTTCGTCTTCTCTTCACCGACATTTAAGATGGCAGCGCGAGACGGACCTGCAGAGCGGAACGTAACCCAAAAGTCTTCGACGTCAGGATAGACAAAATCACAAGGGACTTCTACATCTCGGACGACCTTCAACCCGCTCCTTTCAATCGCTGATTCGAGCAATCCTGGTTTTCCGAGAGCGAATGGTCCAACTTTCGGCGGTTCCGGAAGCAGTCCACCTAACGCCTTGATAAACGTCCCCATGTTGTTTCGTTCAATGTCAGTGAACACTGCCACAATCGCCTTGCCGTGCGGCGCGAGCACTCGCTTGATTTCCGTCAATGCCTGTGCAGGATCATAAGTGAACTGCACGGCGTTTGCCGCGAAGACGACGTCGAAACTTCCGTTCTCGTACGGCATCTCCTCCAAATCCCCCACTACAAACGGCGCGTGCGGCATCCGCTGCTGAGCAATTGAAATTAGCTCCGGTGTCGCATCCAATCCCGCAACTCTTGCCCCGCGCTTCTCAGCAATAAGTGAGGCTCCTCCCGAGCCGCAGCCCGCATCAAAGAACTTCGTCCCCTGTGTCACCCCCGACATCGAGAGCATCTGATGCCACAACGGCTCAAAATGCGGCTCGAATTTCGTAGCCCAAACATCCGCGCCTTGCGCCCATACTTTTGCCTGATCTTGTGCAGATCCCATAGTTGCTTTCCCCATTCTGCTGATGATTTGCCTGTCATTTGCTTCAGTCCCCCGTTCGACATAATACCGACCCCCCGTTCAGCTGGCCAGCAGTACCTGCCTCACTGCACGAATCGATCATAGCCGACGCCGCGAACGCAGCAATCTCTATAATTGTTGTCAATTGCTTGACAACCTGCCTAATTCAACTCACTACTCGACTCTTAAAGTTCCCGCCTCCCGTTCCGCGCCGAGCACAATCTTGAACTTGCCCTTCCGCTCCGGCAGAAAAGCAATCACAGTCGTGTGACCGGCGGGGAGCAGCTCGTAGATCTCAAGCTCCGCGATTTCAAAGATTTCGTCGGCGGGATCCGAATCAAAGCGGTGGATTAGCCATTGGACAGGCTGATTGACCTTAAATTCAAGGTCGGCAGGCTCGAGGACGCCGTTCTTGAGTTTGGTTTCGGCCTGTTGAAGTTTCCTCTCTTCACGGGTTCCGGATGGGCCCGAGCGGCTCCGGAAGTAGAGGAACCAGAAGATCCCAACCATGAAGGCGAGGCCGGTGATGAGCTTCCAGAAGCTTATTGGGTCCACAAATGCCCCTTCTTAGCCACGCTGTAACCTGTGACATAACATTCTCTTAACAAACTTCACCTCAGATTATTTTAAGATTAAACGACTCGATATCCAAGTGCTTCGATAGCTGTTGCGAATTCGGGAACAATCGTGAAAGCTCATGCGTCTAATAATTGCAGCCGGATGAATCAGGGTCTTCCGCTGCAAGCAGTCAACTAACCTCAGTAAGGAGTGCATCATGGTTATTCTCAGTGTTCAGGAGGCTGCGAAGTTTCTCGGAAAGACCCCGGCCGCTCTGCGTAACGGCTATAAGCGGTGGGGGGTTCCACACTTCCGGCTCGGCGGCCAAATTAAGTTCACTCAAGAAGCCCTTCAGGAATGGGTGGAAAAAGGGATGACCGTCGAGACGGGAACGGGCGGACCAGCTAAGAATGGTCGCCGCATCCGCCGAGCGGTGGAAACGAAACCAACTTCGCATACGGGCACGCACGTCGCCTGACCTCGAAATTAGGACCCTAAGAATGCGGGCACCGGAGACGGTGCCCGTTTCTCATTGTAAAATTTGGAGTTGCTTGATAAGTGTTGATTTTTCTACTGTTTACGAATTCCCTGGCCTGCAAGAAATGGTAAGTTCGTGATAGATTTGGAGATTGGGAGTTTTCTTCGTATATTCGGCCACGCATGATGAACGGGAAATCCCGCAACCATCCTCTGCAGATCGATTTCAGTTAGTGTACGCCTGTCCGTCGATTCGCCGAATACGTCCCTCGTCGATTCCGAAGCAGTGTTCCACGGAAGTCGAGCGAGGGCATTTTGCTCTCTTAAGTGTAGTAGCGAAGGACTTAGTAGTTTGTTCGCGTTTTCAAAGAGGGACGATAAGGAGAATAGACGATGGCAACACGTCTTTATGTCGGAAACCTTCCGTTCAGTGCAACGGAAGACGAATTGCGTGAAGTGTTTGGTGCTCATGGCACCGTCGAAGCAGTCGAGCTCATGATGGATCGCGCTACGGGTCGCCCCCGTGGTTTCGCCTTCGTGCAGATGGACGCTGACGGAGCCAAGGCTGCAATCGAGAAGCTCGATGGTCAGCAAATGGGTGGCCGCACGTTGAATGTCAACGAAGCCCGCGAACGTACGGCAGAGCGCCCCTCGCGCCCGCGCCGCGAATCCCGCTGGTAAAGAAGTCGCCACACTCAGGGCTTAGCCTCTGAACGGCGATTCATACTTGGCAAAGTGGAAAGCCTGTCCTGTTAAGGACAGGCTTTCTTATTGGGCATCACGAGGGGTTCCAAGGGGAGGCATGACGGCGGCTTAGAGGATTTCCTCGTCCTCTTCCCGCCATGCCGGGTCAACAATACAAAGAAACTCCAAATCCTCGGGACCCAAAGCGGTGATCCGCTGAGTTGAATAGGGGGCGATGTAGACGGTATCGCCGGGGCCAACTTCTGAGGGCTGGCCATCCAGCTCAACCCTCCCGCAACCCTTCAGGATGTAATAGACTTCGCTGGTCTTGAGCTTGTGCAGTAAAGAAGTTAGCCCGGGAGCGAGTTTTGCATGGGCCAGAGAATAGCCCAACGCAAGCACCTGCTTATCTGGATGCAGGATTTCCCGCAATTGGGTCTCGTCTCCGGCTGTAAACTCTTCACATTCAAGCAGTCGCTTTATCATTCAGAGACATTTCTCCGGTTTTAGCTGAACTCGAACCTGTGGACTATGAGCCACACTACTTTCGAGAGAATATTCCCAGTAAATAGCCGTCCGGCAGCGCGAACATCGCGATAAATCCCATATTTTCAGGGAGTGGGTGTTTCTCTTGCATGGTTTTCGCACCGAGGGTTTCGGCTTTAGCAAGTGTGGCATTGATGTCCTCAACTTCAACATAGTTTTGGCCCCCATTGTCCACAATCTTATCCATTTTGACCAATCCGGCGGACAAGCCCGCTGACTCGCCGTTCAGGTCAATCATCCAGTAGTTCTCCATCATCGGAACGACTTTCCAGCCGAAGAGCTTGGTGTAGAAGTCGGCAGCCTGAGCAAGGTCGGTGGTGACAAGCTCAATGTGGCAGAAGCTGTGCATAGATCCTCCGAGGCTTGATTGTTTGAATTTACAGTCTTTTATTTCGCGGTTGCGAATCAGACGTCAAGAGGATAGAGTTTTTGCCGGACTTCCGCAATTCACCGCACGCATTCTCAATAAAAAGCATCGACACACATAGAAGGAAGAAGCAACGCATGACGCTACGTAAAGGTCTCTTTATTTCGACAGCACTTCTGCTCTGCGGATTGGCCGGAGCCTTATTTTATCCAAAGCAAATCTCCGCGGCCGCTCTGGAGATCGGGGCCAGCGCGCCCGGATTTGAACTAAAGGATGTGAGCGGCCAAATGGTCTCGCTGTCCGGCGGGGCCGGTGAGAAGGGAACGCTGGTCGTCTTCACCTGTAATCACTGCCCGTTTGCCATTGCCTACGAAGACCGTTTGATCGCACTGGCTAATGAGTTTCAAGCACAAGGTATCAACTTCATCGCCATCAGCCCGAACGATCCAAAGATCAAGCCCGAGGATGGCTACGAAGCGATGCAAAAGCGCGCCAAAGACAAGGGCCTGCCATATCCGTATCTGATCAATGAAGACGGAGCGATTGCCAAGGCCTACGGCGCGGCACGCACGCCCGAAGCCTTCCTGCTGGACAATAACTTGAAGATCGTCTATGCCGGTCGGATTGACGACAATACGGAAGTGAAGGAAGTCAAGACGCATGACTTGCGGAACGCGCTGACTAAACTTGTTGAAGGCAAAGCCGGCGAGATTGATCCCAAGAAGACCGCTGCGTTCGGCTGCACGATTAAGTTCAGGAAGTAAACAACTATGCGGGTCCGCCTCGCAACTTGGATATGCGCGTTAGGGCTGTTGCTGAATCTGCACAGTCTTCTGCATGCCGCGCCATGGGTAGTGGGTTACTCAGGCGCGCCGGGTACTCAATCCTGCGCATCTTCCTGTCACGGTGGAGGGAACGGCACGGTGGTTTTGCAGGGTTTTCCCGAGAGCTACTATCCTGACTCGACATACCTGATTCAGTTGACAAGCAGCGGCCAAAGCATCAAGAATTTCAACGCCTCCTGCCGTGTGGGAAGCGGTTCGCTGATGGCAGGAGTGCTGATAGGCAGCGGCAACACGGTGACCTATTCAGTTCCAGCGGAATTGAACGGAGTGCATCTTTCGGTTCTCGACCAAGCGACGGCGCAGTTCTTGTGGATTGCACCTCCAGAGGGCAGCGGTGAAGTCCGGCTGTATGTCGCAGCGCATCAAGGCCATGAGGACGGCCCCAACACCAACTTGGTGCTCGTTGCGTCGGAGAACGAATCCTCTTCCGCCGGAGAGTGGAAACCGGACGCCTTTGAGTTGTCAAATCCGTATCCCAATCCGTTCAACAGCAGCACGCAGTTAACGTTAACGTTGACACGCGAGAGCAACACCGTAGTTCGGATATTCGACGTGACTGGCCGGGAAGTCGGCACGCTGCTTTCCGAGCGACTGAGCGCGGGACAACACCGCCTTGAATGGAATGCGGCTCGCGCAACGGCGGGACTTTATTTCATGACTGTTGAAAGCGGCGATTTCCGCCAGACGCAGAAGCTGGTCTATCTTCCGTAGCAGACCGTTTCCCGTAGCAAGCAAATCCTTACTCTAATTTGACCTTTCGATTCATTCAATCATAATCAAACTCCGGTGAGTCCCACCGGGAAAGGGGAGACAACATGAAGCGGATTCTACTCTTGCTTCTGCTCGCTTGCGTGAGTGCAAGCTATGCAACCGTTCACATCGTCAACGTCAACGCCTTGTCATTTTCTCCGGCAAATCTCACGATTCAGCAGGGAGATACCGTGCGCTGGATCAAGCCGGCGGGCGGATTTCATAACGTCGCGGAGGTATCTACTCCGCCGGTATTCAACAGCGGCGAACCGACCAGCAACGCGTTCACGTATAACTTTGCCTTCAACGCGCCGTTGACCGGCACCTACAGCTACGAGTGTGTCGTGCACGCGTTTTCCGGGATGGTTGGAACTGTGACCGTTCAAGGCGGAGGCAATCCACCGGACGCACCGACGTATCTCGGTCCGATGAATGGCGCGACGAATCAACCGACCAGTGGAACGCTGTCGTGGAATCCCTCTGCAGGCGCTGAACATTACATTGTTCGGCTGGGAACGAGCAATCCTCCTCCCGTCGTGAACAACAATTTCACCGGCACGACTTACAATTACTCCGGTTTGAGCGACGGAACTCTGTATTGGTGGCAGATTACGGCCGTCAATCAAGTTGGCCCTGCCGATGGCAATACGTGGAGCTTCACCACTGCTGTCCCGGTTCCGCTACCCGGTCAGGCTACCAATCCGGATCCTGCGGACGGCGCGACGAATGTGCAGATCACGACGACGTTGGTGTGGGACGCGGCGAGTAACGCAGTGAGCTATGAGATTTTTCTCGGCACGACAGAGCCGTTAGTCTCCATCGGAACTACCAATCTGACCTCGATTCAGCCTCCGAGCGACTTGTCGCATGAGACGACATACCTGTGGCGTGTGAACTCGATTAATGAAACGGGAACCACGGCCGGTTTGCTGTGGACATTCACCACCGAAGCGGCTTCCGCGGCGGATGACGCCGTACTTCCCAAGTCATTCAAGGTCAGCGCGGCATATCCGAATCCGTTCAACAACAATGTGCGAATCAATCTGTCGGTGGCTCAAGAGAGCCAGCTGCAGGCGCGCATCTTCGACATCTCCGGACGAGAGGTCACTACGCTGGCAAACGGCAGGATGAACGCGGGCGAACACCGTCTTGAGTGGAACGCCGCAGGACAGTCTGCGGGACTCTACTTCCTGCATGTGACAGGCGCGGGTATCACGCAAACACAGAAACTCATCTACCTGCCTTAATTCGCTGTCGTCCCCCCACTCTCAGCAACGGGAGTGGGGGGACACTTTCTTCGATTCTCCCGAGGTACTGCTTCAATGATCCGCACCGCCTTGCTGTCGCTAAGCTTGCTCGTCTTTGCAGGTTCGTCACTTGCTAATCCATCAAATCGTGGCTACTCCGGCGCGCCCGGGTCGCTGGGACGCTGCGCATCGTCGTGTCACGGATTGGGAGTCGGCACGGTGCAAGTCAGCGGCTTTCCCACAGACTATGTTCCGGACTCAACGTATCTGATTACGATCGCCGCGTTGTCGGGTCAGTCGATCAAGAACTTCAACGGGTCGGTGCGAGTCGGAACCGGATCCGCCACAGCGGGCGTCATTACAGCGGGGCAGGGAACGCAGACGTACAGCGTCGCGCAGGAACAGAACGGCGTTCACCTGTCGCAATTGGACCGGCAAAACGCGACGTTTAATTGGCGTGCGCCTGCTGCGGGCACAGGCGTAGTGCGAATGTATGTGGCGGCGCATCAGGGCAACCGCGATCAGGGGCCGAACACGAATATCACGCTCGTTGCAAACGAGCTTGTGCAGATCAATCCCCCGAACCAAGCAAGCAATCCTGCCCCAGCAAATGGAGCAGAGAACGTGAGTTTGCCGGTGACTCTCAGCTGGAGCGCGGCGACCGGAGCAACGCTATACGAGTTGTTCTTGGGTGAAACAGAGCCTCTGATGTCACTGGGAACCACCACGACCACGTCTTTCACGCCTTCGGACGTCTTGGCAGGTATGACCTATTGGTGGCGGGTGGATGCCAGCAACGAAGCGGGAACAAATACCGGAGAGGTGTGGAGCTTTACAACTGAAGCTCAGTCCTCCGCGCAGGATGAGGCTGTTCCCCGCGAGTTTGCAATGGGGGCCGCATATCCGAATCCGTTCAACCCCATCGTTCAAATAGACTTGAACATCCCCTTCACCACTGAACTGACCGCACGGATTTACGACCGCACGGGACGGCTTGCTGCAACGCTCGTCGATCGTGCGAGTGTCTCAGGTGCTGTGCGCCTGGAGTGGAATGCAAGCGGTCGTGCAGCGGGACTCTACTTCCTTAAGTGTGAATGCAATGGCTTCACGCAAACGCAGAAATTAGTCTATCTTCCGTAGCATCGGTCTGAGTGCTCCGGCGCAGGTGCCGGAGATTGATGATGAAAAGGGCTCGCCAACGCGAGCCCTTTGTGTTTACATAGAGTGATTTCGGGAACCGAAAACCGCTCGGACAAGTCCTTAGGCGAGATTCAGAGACTTGATGACGAGCATCTTCTCAACCTGCATATCGCGGATGGAATAGGGGATGCCGCCGACTCCGAATCCCGAGTGCTTCAGCCCGGCAAACGGCATCCAGTCAACACGGAAAGCGGTGTGCTCGTTGACCATGACAGCCGAACCGTTCAGACGCGAATAGGCTCGCATGGCAGTGTCGATGCTGCGTGTGTAAACTGCAGCTTGAAATGAGAAGGGAGTGTTGTTCGCACGCGTAATGGCGTTGTCGAGCTGCTTATAGGGATAAACACAGATTACCGGGCCGAAGATTTCCTGCGTGGAGACTTTGGATTGTTCCGGCGCATTCCAAAGCACCGTACAGGGATAGCAGGTGTCAGATAACGGCTCGGCTCCGCTAAGCGGCACGGCACCTTCAGCGACCGCTTCGCGCACCCACATGTTCACGCGGGTGACCTCCTGCGGGCGAATCAACGGGCCGATATCCGTGTCATTCAGAGTCGGATCACCGATTTTCTGCTTCTTGGCGACTTCGGCAAGCGCCTCGGCGAACTCAAAGGCTATGGACTCATGCACATAGATGCGCTGTGCGGAGACGCAGACCTGACCGGCGTGATAGAAACCCGCTTTGGCAATCGGTGCTATGGCGGCACGCCAATCGGCGTCCTCCGCAACGATCACAGGTGCAATTCCGCCATGTTCGAGAGCACAGCGCGCGCCGGGTGCAAGTTTGGAGCGCAACATCCACCCCACCTTCGCGCTGCCAATGAAAGTGAGAAAGGCTACACGCGGATCGGTGGCAAGTTTCTCTGCGACGGTCAAGTCACTCGTAATGCACGCCTGACACCATTCCTCAGGCAAACCCGCTTCGCGCAGCATCTGGACAAAGCGAAAACAGGAAAGTGGGGTGTCGTCGGCCGGCTTCACTATCACCGGGCATCCCGCGGCGACGGCTGGGCCAACCTGATGTGCGATGAGGTTCAGCGGATGGTTGAATGCACTAATCGCAACGACCACGCCAATCGGTTCGCGGCGGGTGACGGCAAGTTTCCCCTGAGATGCCGGGTTTAGGTTCATGGGAATCTCACGACCTGCGTCCGTGCGCATGGTCTCGATGCAGACACGAATACTGTCGGCGGCGCGAGCGACTTCGACTCGTGAATCTATCAGGGGCTTGCCGCCTTCCCGCGCCGCTTCGAGGGCCAGCTCGTCAGACCGTGAGTGGATGAGCCTCTGCAGCTTCTCGAGAATCTCCAATCGTTTTGGCAGCGGAAGCCAGGCGTCGTGATCGCTGAACAGATTATGAGCGGTGTTCAGGGCCACCTCAATCGCCTCCGCTCCGGCCGTCTCCACCGATGCGATCGGCTTACGGTCGAAGGGCGCCACGACTTCGGTGCGTCCTGCGGGCTTTGCTCCCGGAATCATCAACGGAAAGTGGTCCATGTGCCTCTTTTGCAGTTTGTTTGTCTTTGAAAATAGGGAATTCCACAAGAAAGGGCAACTATCAATTCGCTAAGAACGGCCCGCGGCTTCGATGCAAGTCACAGGATTTGGAGTTTCAGGGCTTCGCGGTGTAATACGACTTGCATGATGGCTCGAAAAGCCTAAATTGAAAGGGTAAGATCATCCTGAGGCCCGCATGACCGAACCACTTCTTTCCAGTCCCGCCTCGGTGCTCGCCGTCCTGGCCATCACCGCTGCGACCTTTTTCTGGCTTGAGCGCAAGACGCGCTGGAAGCTCTTCGAGTTTGTCCCTCCACTGCTGTTTATCTACCTCCTTCCGGTCGCCTTTTCCAATGGCGGCGTAATACCCTCCAAATCGCCGGTCTATACTCAGCTTTCGGACCTCGCGCTGCCGATGTTCCTCACATTATTGCTCCTCAACGTCGATGTCGCAGCCACGTTCAAAGTCATGGGCAAGGGGGTGTTCGTGATGCTTGCCGGAACGCTGGGAGTGGTGCTTGGCGCTCCAGTTGGCTATGCGCTTGTTGCGGGTCAGCTTGGGCCGGAAGCATGGAAAGGATTCGGCACGCTGGCCGGAAGCTGGATAGGCGGGACGGGGAATATGGCGGGAGTTGCGGAGGGTTTGGGCACGAGCGGCACCGACTTCGGCCTTGCGGTGATTGCCGACAACGGGATCTACCTGATCTGGCTGCCAATTCTGCTGGCTTCCAAGAACATTGCCGACCGCTTTCACAAGTTTACCGGAGTCTCTGACGACCGCGTGCATCAGATGAAGGCCGCTGCCGACGCGCTGCAAGTCAAGAAAGAGCCGCTCGCAATGCGCCACTTGGTCTATCTGCTCGCGATTGGTTTTGCGGTGACCGCGCTTTCCGAAATGATTGCGGCCGTCCTGCCGCCCGTGGAACCGGTGGTCTCTGAGAAGACCTATCGAATTTTGCTCGTCACGACGTTTGGGTTGATACTATCTGCCACTCCAGCGCGCCGCATTCCCGGTTCACAGGAACTTGCGATGGCGCTCATCTATCTCTTCGTCGCAAACATGGGCGCGAAGGCTAGTCTCGAGGGACTTGCCGGCCAGGCGCCGTGGTTTCTGTTGGGAGCAGGCGTGTGGATTCTCATTCACGGCGCGTTTCTGCTATTGGCTGCGCGGATCTTCAAAGTGGACGTGCATACGGCGGCTATCGCCTCGGCGGCCAACATTGGCGGCGCCGCATCTGCTCCTGTGGTGGCAGCCTGTCACGATGAGCGACTGGTGCCGGTTTCGATATTGATGGCAATGATCGGTTACGCAATCGGTAACTACGGAGGATTCGCGGCTGCCTACTTGTGCAGCCTGTTCGCACCATGAGTCATGAGATTCCGATGTTCTATGATCTTGCGATCATACTTGCCTGCTCCCTTCCGGTGCTGTTTCTTTCGCGCCGGATCGGGCTTCCACCAATCGCGGGGTTTGTCCTCACCGGGATTCTGATCGGCCCCTCGGGACTGGGCCTTATCAAGAGCATGGATCACGTTGAATCTTCCGCGGAAGTCGGTGTGATTCTGCTGCTCTTCATCGTGGGCTTGGAACTCTCGCTCTCCGGGCTGAAGACCATGTCGCACCGGGTCCTGTTCACCTCCATTGCACAAGTCATTGTCACAACCGGAGTAATTACCGCGCTGATGATGTCTTTGGGTTTTTCCTTTTCCACATCGCTCATTGCAGGCTTCATCGTCACGGGGTCTTCTTCGGCAGTTGTGCTCAAGCCTCTTGCGGACAAAGGGGAGCTTGCGACGACCATGGGTCAAATGGTTGTTGCGATTTGCGTCATAACCGACCTGGCCGCAGTTCCCATGATGATGACATTGGGAATTCTTGGAAGTGGCGACTTTTCGATGTACTTCGTGTCGATACGCATTGCGCTTCTGGTGCTCTGGTTGTTGGCTCTCTACTTGCTTGGGAGATGGGTCATTCCGGCACTGATGCGCTGGCTGGTCAAGATACAAGCCCCCGAGGCAATTCTGCTGTTTGCAATTTTGGTTCTACTGGTGATCAGTGCCTTGAGTTCACTCGCTGGACTATCGCTCGCGCTCGGCGCCTTTGCTGCCGGGATAATTCTCTCAGAGAATGAGTTCACCGCTCACATTTACTCGCAGGTTCAGTCGTTCGGCGTGCTGTTTTCCTCACTGTTCTTTGTGTCCATCGGCATGCTCATGGACTTATCGTTCGTCGCGGCGAACATTGACAAAGTCATTCTTGTCTGCTTGGCCGTTGTCGTGATCAAGACTGTAATCGTCGTGCTGGTCTCTCCGGGATTAGGCATGACGCTCAGGGAACGTGTCCAGGGCGGTATCTACGTGGCTCAGATCAGTGAATTCTCTTTCGTATTGCTCTCAGCTGCTCTCGCCAGTGCCCTTATCACGAACTTCGAGTTTCAGTATTTCATTGCAGCCTCCAGTGTGACGCTGGCATTGACGCCGCTGATTATGCAAGTTGCGCCGCATGTGGCGTATCGTGCCGGAAGACGATTGGGAGGCGAAGTACCGCGAGAGGTCGTTGAACGGCCCGAGTCGTCTCGTCCAAAACCCGCAGTTCTGATTGTTGGGTTTGGACTGAATGGACATAATGTCGCACGGGTTCTGCGTGAGGCCGGATTATACTACGAGATTCTTGAGTTCAACCCAAAGACGGTGCAGCAGGCACGAGACGAAGGTGAGATTATTCACTACGGTGATGTCACGCACACCGGTTTTCTGGAGTATCTGACCGTCGGAGAATTTGACAGCGTGGTACTCGCGATCTCGGACCCTGCGGCCACGAGACGCGCTGTCACAACAATTCATCGACTGAATCCGAATGCACATCTGATCGTGCGCACGAAATACGTAGCAGAAGTTGAGGAGCTGGAGCGGTTGGGAGCGACACTTGTTGTTCCCGAGGAGTTTGAAACCTCGCTGCGCATCTTTGTCGAGTTGCTCACCCACTATCATATCCCGCCGCACATCGTTGCGGCGCAGGTTGAAGCGGTGCGCAGTCAAAGTTACGGGGCGTTGCGCGGGACAGCAATTGGTGGCGAGCGGCTGTCTCAACTCCTCATGCAACGGCTTGTCGAGGCCGTCCCGATTGCCGAAAACAGCAAAGCGCGCGCAAAGACTTTGCACGCGCTGGGATTCTCGAACGAGAGCCGCTGTCAGGTTATCGCGCTCCTGCGGGGCGGCTGCTCGTATGCAGGTGACTTCCTAAATACGCCGCTCGAAGTAAATGACTTGGTCGTCCTGTATGGCGACCATGCCGCGCTTAATCTGGGCGTTGCGGCGCTGGTTCCGCCGAAGTAGACTTCTTTTCACGTTTTCTGAAGAAGATCGCGCCGAGCTTCTCCCCGCCTTCTTTGAAGCGCCGCAGGTATCTTCTGGCCCAGGCATACTCGGTCGCTAAAATCGCCAAGCCAATGGGAATGACAATAAAGGCCGGGCCGGGCAACACGATCAGCAAAACACCGACTCCCAATACTGTGAAACCAATTAGAGTCCGCACTAATCTGAGCGCGGTCGCGAACGCTGAGTTGCGTTCTTGCCGTTCTCGTTCCGTGCTGATCTGCTTGAGTGATTTCATGAAGGCATCTTGTGCTGATTCCACCACCTGAAAGCAATGCGCGGGTCGCCAGTGTCGCGCGCCGTACATGCCTGCTTCGGCTGTTCTCGGGAGGAGAAGTCGAGGCTGTGCTGCGCGGGAAGCTCTTCGAAGACGGCGATGGCATCACCGCCGGCGATCACGTCATCGCTTCTCAAGAGAGCGGCAAGTGGACGGTTGATGAGGTATTGCCGCGTGCGAACGCGTATCTGCGAAAGGGATTGCGAAAAGAGAAACAGGTGATGTTTGCCAACGCCGACCGCGTGCTGATTGTGGTCTCGCTGACTCGCCCGCAGACGAAAATCGCCGCAATTGACCGCTTCGTCGTCGCCGCAATGTTTGGGAAGGTGCCGCCGTTGCTGGTGGTCACCAAGACCGACCTCGATACAAACCATGAGCACCTGCGCGAAGTTAGGGAACTCTACGCGCCATTTGAGTTTCCGATCCACGCAGTCAGCAACGTCACCGGAGAAGGCATTGACGGCGTGAGGCAAATCGTGAGTCAAGGTGTGTCTGCGATCATCGGAAACTCCGGCGTCGGCAAAAGTTCGCTTACGAATTCGCTTGTCCCCGGGATTGAATTGCGGGTGCGCGATGTCAGCGCGTGGTCAGGCAAAGGCACCCACACGACCTCTGCCGCTCTGCTCGTTCCGTACGGAGAAAGCGCCGCGCTGATTGATACCCCGGGAATGAAGAGTTTCGTCCCCTACGGTCTGACTCGTCAAAACCTCGTGTCACTATTCCCCGATATTGAAGAGCTGGCGGCCAACTGCCGGTTCCGCAATTGCAAGCACATCTCCGAACCGGACTGCGCGGTGGCCGAGGCGCTCGACGACGGACAATTGCCGAAATCACGATTTAGAAGTTTTCAAAGAATGCTGAGCGAGGTGGAAGAGGACTACTGAGTTCCCCGCGACAAAGCAAAACTTTTCTGACTGAAAGGACGGCCACCGCCGTCCTTTGCTTTATGCTCTCGCGGGGTTGCGATGCAGTAGAAAGTCTATCAAGTCAATCTTCGTGATGATATCCCGTGGGACGTCATCCCTCACGACCATCACAGCGTTGCGCGCAAGACGGGTGAATATCTCACTCACAGCTTCCAGAGATTCCTCTTCCGTCACCGTTGGGAAGTCGCTCTGAATGATTGGTTCAATGCTCGACTGCGCCGACCCGACTCCGGCCAGCAGGAAATTCAGGAGATCTGCTTCTTGAATCAAACCCTTCACGCGGCCTTCTTCCACCACCGGCAGCTGTGAAATGCCGTTCGCCTTCATTTTGCCAATCACGTCGCCGACTTTGTCGCCGCACTGCACGGATATCAGCGTAAACGGCAGACGAGCCTGCAGAAGATCGTGCACCGTTCCGAACTGCGATGAACTCTCAAACCCGTTGTAGCGCATCCACTCGTCGCTGAACATTTTGGAAAGATAGCGCGAGCCGCTATCGGGCAGAATCGTGACAATTACCGATCCGGGAGGAGCCTTGCGCGCAACTTCTAGCGCGCCATAAATCGCGCCGCCGGATGAACCTCCCGCCATAATGCCTTCTTCACGGCAAAGTTTGCGTGCGGTCGTAAAACACATCGCATCGTCGACCTGAATCATATCGTCGACAAGCGAGAGATCCATATTGCCCGTGATCATATCCTCGCCCATGCCTTCAACTTTATACACGAACGGCTCGCTCATCTTGCCCGTCTTCCACATGCTGTAGAAGATTGAGCCCATAGGATCAATGGCGATGCACTTGATCTTCGGATTCTTCTCCTTCAAATACTTCGCGATGCCCGCAAACGTTCCGAACGTGCCAACGCCCGCAACGAGATGAGTAATCTGCCCTTCCGTCTGCTCCCAGATCTCCTTGCCCGTCAGATGATAGTGCGCTTCGGTGTTCACGGGATTGTGATACTGGTTCACATAGTAGCTGCCCGGCGTTTCCTTGTGAATGCGCTTGGCGGTTTCGTAGTAGCTCTGCGGAGAGTCTGCGGGCACGTTGGTCGGTGTCACGACCACTTTCGCGCCGTACGCTTTCATTCCGTCGGCTTTTTCCTGCGACATCTTGTCGGGCATCGTAAAGATGCAGCGATAGCCTTTTACCGCGGCGACCATCGCGACGCCTTGTCCGGTGTTGCCGCTCGTGTTTTCGACGATCAACCCGCCGGGCTTCAATTCGCCATCACGTGCGGCTTTCTCTATCATGTAAATTGCGATGCGGTCCTTCACCGAGCCGGAGGGATTCATGTGTTCGCACTTAACCCAGATCTCCGACTCGAGACCCTTCCCGATTTTGTTCAGCCTGACGAGCGGCGTATTCCCGATCGCCTCGGTGATGTCGCCTAAACGGTTGTGTGGTTTCGATGGTTGCATGGGTATCTACAGTTGATAATTAGAACTCATACGTAAGAAGCAAGATGCGTGACAGCTTCCGTCTGGCACTCCAAAAACAAATACGGCTCAACAAGTTCGAGTTCCATCAGGATGAACCGCCCGTCGCGCAGCACTCCGTCTACGCGCGCATAGAGCGGAACGTCCTCAAACGGGATTGTCAAGAGAATTTTCTGCGCTTGATCGACGACGTCTGCGTCAACCTGCGTCTTCTCCTGCTGGCCGCCGTAACGCGGCTGCACGCGATAGTCGCCTGCTGCTGGCCTTTTCAAAACAGCATGCGAATATTCACCGCGAAAGAAGATTAAGGAATACTCACCCGGAGTGAGGATCTCCGGAACGAACTCCTGCAGCAGCAGATCCTTGTGACGTGCAACATCCTTCAGCTTGTCCGAAACCTCGGGGATGTTGTCGGTCGACACGCGAAACGTGTCGTAGGCTCCTGCCGAAACCGCTGGTTTGAGGACGGACGGCTTGGAAACAAGGCGTTTGAGCAGCGTCTCGCTGAGTGTGCCGTGCGGTATCCACGTCGTTTCCGGAATTTCTACCCCGCGCTCCTGAAGCTCGAGCAGATAGCGCTTGTCCATGTTCCACCGCAGCGTCGCTGGCGGATTGTGCAGGCGAATGCCTGCGCGCTCTACGCACTCAATCCATTTCAGGAATTCCGGCAAACGCCAGCTATAGTCCCACGTCGTGCGAATGATAATCTGATCGCACTCGCGCCACGATTCGCGCGGATCGTCCCAAATGATGATCCGGCAGGTACCGCATCTTGCCAATTCTTCAAAGAGGAGATGTTCGCCGCCGGAGAGTTCGGGATGAATACTCGCCGTGGCCAGTCCAATCATTGAACCGCAACCAGCCGAGCAGGTTCGTCGGTTATCACGCCTGAAACTCCCAACTCTATGACGCGCTTAAACTCTTCCGGGTCGTTCACCGTCCAGGTGAACAGCGGCACGTTGTGGATTTGAAAGAAACCCGCCAATTCCGGCGTAATCAGTTCATGCCAAAAGGCGATGCCGCGCGCCCCGCATTGTTGCACCAGCTCGAGCGCGTCAACTAACTCAATTCGCTGCGCGACGATCCAGATTGCAGGTACGTCCGGCGCCAGTGCGCGATAGGTCGCGACGACTTCCGGCAGGAAACTCGAAAACAGAAAGGTATCCTTGGGCAGCGTCCCGCGCGCGATGGCGATAACTGTTTGCTCGTGACCGCCGACTTTCACTTCGATGTTCACAAACCCCCGGCCCGCCAGTTCGCGCAGCACTTCATCGAGCGTATGAACATGCGCACCCAGACCGTGCATCACCTCGCGCATTTCCGAGAAAGTCAGGTCAATCAATCGCTCGCCGGTTACGAAGTTGTCGTCATGATAAACGACCGGCACGCCGTCGCGCGTAATCTGCACATCCAGTTCGACACCGTCTGCGCCTTCATCTATGGCGATGTGAAAGGAATCAATCGTGTTTTCTCGCGCGTTCTTCGGCGAACCGCGATGGCCGAGAATGATCGGTCGGCCGCTCACAACTTGTCGGAAGCGATCAGCCACGGGAAAAGAGTTGGGATTTTGAAGAAGAAGAATTGGATTTCATGCGAGTCGCTTCATGGCAAGTTTGATGCGATCGAGCGGTTGCGTCAGCGCAAGCCGGATATAGCCGGTGCCTTCTTGACCAAAGCCGCGGCCCGGCGTCACGACGACGTCGTGCTCCAGCGCACGCTGCACGAACGACAGTTCGTCGTCGCCGACTCGCGCCCACACATAGAATGTGGCCGGACTTTCGATGACATCGAGGCCGAGGTCACGCAGCGCCTTTTCGGTATATGCACGGCGTTCGCCGTAAATCTTGCGGATGGTCACGACTTCATTCGGAGGTTGTGTGCCGCGGTAACCTGCAAGCCCGTCCGCCATTGCGCGCTGAATCATCAACGGTGCGCCGGAATCGATTTGCGACTTGACTTTGACGAGCGCCGAGATCAAGTCCGCGCGTCCAACACAAAATCCGATTCGGAAACCCGTCGCGTTAAAGACTTTCGAAAGCGAGTGCATCTCAACGGCATTTTGCGTGTATTGGAGGAACGACGGTGCGACATAATCTCCAAATGTCATTTCGCTGTAGGCATGATCGTGGCATACCACCGTCGTGGGATGCGTGTCTGCAAAGTCTGCAAGCTGCTGCCAGAACAAATCCGTGGCAATCGCACCTGTCGGGTTGTTCGGGTAGTTCACGAACAGCATTCTCGTGGTTTCGGCCATGTTCAGGTCCGGCAGAAAACCATTCTCTTTAGTCAGTGGCATCGTCCGCACGTGACCGTCGCATAGCGTGGCGACGCCTTGCGCGTAGACCGGATAGGCCGGCGACGGGCAGGCGACGTAGTCCCCTGGATTCACAAAGGCGCGACCGAGCGAAGACAGCCCTTCCTTCCCGCCGAGAACGACGCACACCTGCGAATCCGGATCAAGCTCTATGCCGAATCGTCCTTTGAAATACTTCGCAATCTCCCTGCGCACTCCGGCATCTCCGCGCGATGACGAATAGAAATGCGCGTCGGGGTCTGAGGCGTGCTCCTGCAAGCTTCTGGTAAATGACTCCGGCGGAGGTAAGTCGGGATCGCCGATTCCGAGATTGATGACATCCCGTCCGGCGGCTGTTCGCTCCGCAATCTTCTTCTCAAGATCGGCGAAAAGGTATTCCGGCAGTCGGGCAAGTCTTGTAGCAGGTGTGGACAAGGGAGAGCTAATTATTTGTGTCTGTGACTATACTTATATCGCTTGACAAGAGTTGCACTGTGTGATGCACTCCCGGCATCGTCCTCAAGGTGCCGAGCGCAACAGATCGATTTCCCCTTCAAACACCTTTTCCGCGATTGAGCGCTGGCGGATTTCACTGAAGTCGTGCGCCACGGTAATGTGCAGTGTCCCGCCGGGCTGATGAACCGCGATCGGCGTATCAAACCGGAAGTGGCCTATCGCGCAGCCCGCGCACGCCGTGGCAACAGAGCCCGAGCCGCAGGCGAGCGTTATCCCCGCACCGCGTTCCCAAACCACGAGCTGGCAACTTTCCGGCGACATCACGTTCACAAACTCGATGTTTGCGCCTTCGGGAAATGCGCTGTTCCTCTCCAGATTCGGACCATACTTCTCCGCGAACGGAATGTCACGCACAGGCCCGAAAATGACCCCGTGCGGATTCCCCACATTGACCGCGAGAACATCGAAAGTCTGGTCGTGTGCACTCAATGTCAAGCTGCGCGGTCCGCCGCCATTGCTGAAATCGGGTGACGGCATGGTTGTTTCCACAACATTATCTCCACGATACCACGTCCGCAGTACCCCTCCCCCCGTTTCTATCGTTAGTTCGCCAGAGACATCATATCCCCGGTCCTTCAGAAACAACACAAAACAGCGCAGCCCGTTGCCTGAAATCTCCGCGGGCGACCCGTCGGCGTTCCACAGCCACATACGGTGCACCGCTATGTCGCTGTTTGTGCGTAAAAGCACACCATCCGCCCCAACGCCGGTCTGTCGGTGACAAACCTTACGAACGCGCTCAGGCGTAAATTGTTCCGGGCTTATGCTGTGCCCGTCAAACAGCAGAAAGTCGTTACCGAGACCGTGGTATTTACTAAAGTGAAACATGGTTACTGGCGCAAGTCGGGCCGATTTCGGCACACGGGGTTGCGAGGGGAGGACTGAAATTTCTGTGGCATTAGTGCCAATTCGAGTAGAAACACAATATAAGAGGTTTTAGGTCACAAGGCAAACACCCTTGCGCACTCTTATCTCGTTGTGTATATTGCTATAATTCAACATTAAGTGAACGGACACCCCATGTTCCTTAAAGGCCCGCTCATGCGCTTTCCACTTTGCCTCCTGATACTACTGGTACTCTTATCAGCCTCTTCCGCTCTGGCGCGTCCCCAGTATAGTGCGCTGTTCGGACAAAGCTGTTTCCTCTGCCATGTCAACCCTACCGGAAACGGCATGCGCGAACTCTACGGCAGCACGTTCTTTGGTCCCCAGTATCTGCCTGTGAAGCCCGTCGAATATGAGTTCCTTGAGAAGATCAAACCGAGGCTCTCTGAGAACGTGACCATCGGAGCCGACCTGCGAACGATATGGCTCTCCACGAATACGCTTAGTGATACCACGGAAACGGGACTCTCGGCGCCGTTTTCCACCAATACCGGTTCAGTCGCACAAATGGAAGGCAATGTCTATCTCGAAATCCGCCCGACGGACCATTTCATGGTTTACGTCTCTCGCGGGGTGGCCGATGCCAGCGGGCGAATGGAGGCTTACGGCCTTGCCAACCTGAAAGGCTTCAAAGCGTGGGTCAAGGGTGGCCAGTTTCAGGAAAACTACGGCTACCGCTTTGCCGATCATACCTCCTATGTTCGCACTGGTCTGTGGGCCGGATTCGACGGTGGAGCTTTCTCCGCACCGACTCCGCCGCATTATGGCGTTGGCTTGGAAGCGGGCACACGCATCGTGGGAATCGACATGAGCGCATCCTACACCGCAGGACAATCGAACTATCCGATTGATCGCGATCAGCAGAAACGCTGGATTGGGCGAATCTACGGACAGAAGCGTCTGCCCTTTGCGAAAAAGTTAATTGCCAGCGCCGGCGCAAGTGGGATGCACGCACCCGGCAAAGCACGCGATCCCGAGCTTGGCTTTCCGCAGGCCGCATCCCGCGAAGTAGCGTGGGGAAGCTTCGGTAGTCTTGCTTTCGAAGGCATGCACAACCGCATGGGAACCGGAGGCGGTGCTTCCAATTTCGGCTGGCTGGCCACGACACTGCTCTTCGAATACGACCGCAAGGATTGGACTCCGTTCTGGGCGCCTTTCGCTGTGACGAGTGCCTACTCGACAGCTCAGCTCGAAGTGATGGTCTATCAAGGCGTATGGCTGATCGGCGCGTATGACTGGCTTGACAACGCGGAAACCTCAAATATCGCGGGAGAAGCGGAGCGCACGACTATCGGACTCTCCACGTATTTGCTGCCGTGGGTGGAAGTTTCAGCCAAGCATCGGCTGTACGCCACTGAAGAGGCGTCACCGACGACTGGGACATCGCAGCCACGTAATAAGAAGCAGTTCGAGTGTCAATTGCACCTGTTTTTCTGATCTTAAGCTTCTTTCATGTTGAAAACCCGCCACAGTCGCGGGTTTTCTTTTTTGTCTGAGATTCCTTGACAATGCGCCTCAACAATAGCACGTTAGCTGTGGTCGTTTGCACCTTTGAACTTTCAACTACCAGATGGGGAGATGATGATGAAAAAGCTGTGGATTTGTATCGTACTCTTCTGCGCGAGCAGCGCCTTTGCTACGCTGCATACTGTGACCGTGAATTCGCTGTCCTTCAGTCCGGCGAACATAACCATTCAACAGGGTGACACCGTCCGCTGGGTGAAGACCATCGGCATTCACAATGTTGCCGAAATTTCACCAACACCCGTCTTTCGCAGCGGCGAACCGACGGGGAGTGCCTTCACCTATTCGTTTGTCTTCGCCGCACCGCTGGTGGGGACCTACAATTACCGCTGTGAAGTGCATGCGGCTTCAGGTATGATCGGCTCCGTGACGGTTGAAGCCCCCGCGCCCTGCCTGCCGCCGGAAAACGTTGTGATTGCATGGGAGGCTGACGATCAGGTCGCACTGCATTGGGTCGCTCCGCAACTCGGTCACTACGACGTATATGGAACGTCTGATGCCACGCTCGTCACGCCGCCGCCCAGTGCGGGCTGGTCACTTGTTGCAGGGGAAGATGTTCCCGCCCCGGGACTCGCGTCGACCATCCTAAACAGTTTGTCTGCTCAACAGTTTCTCGTTGTCGTGCACAGCTGCTCGCAATAGCCTTTGCCGACCTCAGATACACGGGCCGCACCTACGATACGCCATGAAGCGTTCTTGCTCCGTTCCCATGCATGCCGTGTCAGCAGATCGATGTGGCTCGCGGTCCAATTGTGCAGCTTGAGTAGCGGAGGTTTTTGACACATCCCCGGATTGTGCAGAGAGTGACGAAAATCCCAACAACTCATCGTAATACCAGCCAGTACTTTGTCTGCAGGACATATTGTGGCTCGGCGTCTATATCAATCGCCGCGAGCTCCTATTCCCATGTCCGACCCGCTTCTCGTCCTGACATTCGATCTCCGCTATGAGATCTTAATCCAATTGCAAAACAGAAACCCTCGCAACTGGCGAGGGTTTTTTCTGCGTGTTGAAGGCCGCTCATAAGAGCGGCTTTCTTGATTTCGGTATTGTCCTTCATTTCTTCAGGTCATCTACTGTGACGAGCCAGCAGCCAAGAGGCGGGACCTCAACGAAAGTGTCATCTTTGCCTTCAAGTAGCCGGTTCACACTGTCTCGAAGGTATGCGTGTTCAATCCGACCGAGATTTTTGCTTGAATCGTCAATCGGACCGCGAAACACTGGCTTTCCCTCTTGATTTAGGACGATAACTTGTGGCGTGTGTGTCGCGCCGAATCGCTTTGCCATCGTGCCCTCCGCATCCAAAATGTAAGGCATGTCCCATCCCACATTCTTGAAAAACTGTCCGACTCTCGCGTCGCTTTCAACTATGTTGGAGAAAACACAGTAATACCCGATTCCACGCGAACGAGTCAAAGATACTAGCTGCCGAACTTCCAACTTGTGTTGATCCGTGCATGGGCACATGCTTGAAACGAAGATTAACACCGTTCCGCGCGAACCCGGCACATGGCTCGTCATCCGATTCAGTGGAGTCGCAGCATAGAGGTGATTCACAATCAGCATAAGACATGCTGCATGGATGAGTTTCAGCATCTGTTGACTCCTTGTCCTATTTTCGCGAGGCTAATTCACCGTCCTCGGCCACGATCAAACCAACGGCTCCTTTTTCTGCGTCCGCGAATTCGTGATCCACGAATGGATATGTGCCGGCTTCCGGTATTACGAATTCGACAATCGCACCGCTCGACGATCCAAGCAAAACTGTTTGCATGCCGCGAAGTTCGTTGTGAGGATTCCCGTCGAGCCACACACGGTCGAAGATCGTCCCTACCACGTGAAAACTCGATGTTCCGCACGGGCC
>JAANMU010000220.1_pt1 | contig 73900 bp, 63 predicted proteins | sample 7279701 | NCBI WGS metagenome assembly JAANMU01 (sample SAMN14094539, study PRJNA606508) | bioreactor metagenome | isolation source: A lab-scale SPAN reactor treating ammonium-rich wastewater day 57 | place: Ireland: Galway | collected 2017-03-13 | reverse complement strand
TGAAGGTCTTGGTCGGTGTGTTGCTTGGCGTGCGCGTGGGCGTGAAGGAGGGCGTCTGAGTCGGCGTGTCCGTTGGCGTGAAGGTCTGCGAAGGCGTAGACGTAGCGGTCAGAGTCAACGACGGGGTTTGCGTTGGCGTGAAGGTTTTCGTCGGTGTGTTGCTTGGCGTGCGCGTGGGCGTGAGGGAGGGCGTCTGAGTCGGCGTGTCCGTTGGCGTGAATGTCTGCGAAGGCGTAGCCGTAGCGGTCGGAGTCAACGACGGGGTTTGCGTTGGCGTGAAGGTCTTCGTCGGTGTGTTGCTCGGCGTGTGCGTGGGTGTGAGGGAGGGCGTCTGAGTCGGCGTGTCCGTTGGCGTGAATGTCTGCGAAGGCGTAGCCGTAGCGGTCGGTGTCAGCGACGGGGTTTGCGTTGGGGTGAAGGTCTTCGTCGGTGTGTTGCTCGGCGTGCGCGTGGGCGTGAAGGAGGGCGTCTGAGTCGGCGTGTCTGTGGGTGTGAAGGTCTGCGAAGGCGTAGTCGTAGCGGTCGGAGTCAACGACGGGGTTTGCGTTGGCGTGAAGGTTTTCGTCGGTGTGTTGCTTGGAGTCCGAGTCGGGGTGTTGGACGGGGTCTGGGTCGGCGTGGCAGTTTGGGTCGGAGTCCGACTCGGGGTCAAAGTCGCAGAGGGAGTTTGCGTGGGAGTCGAGGTCGGGGTGAAGGTGGGCGTGAACGTCAATGTGTTGGTCGGCGTGAGAGTAGGCGTTGCGCTCGGCGTAAAGAGCGGATCGAGGCAGATGGGCGTCGAGTCGACGCGGGCGGCGGGTTCGCGCGTATCGCCGTATTGATCGTAGATCTTGACGAATTGAATGTCGGGGAATTGTTTGAGGTTGACGGTCAACGGGCGCGCGATGGTGTAGAGCGTGCCGTTGGACTGGCAGTTCCCGGTGAGATAGACGTGCGCGACGCCGTCGGCAAATTCGAGCCTGCTGTAGCCGGTGAAGCCGTTGAGAACGAGCGCCAGCCCGGTGTTCCGTTCCACGTCGCTGGGACCTTTGAAGAATTCGTTCAGCGTCGCCCCGACGAGATTTTGGGAGGATGGGACGAAGCGCGTCACCGGGACCTCGTAGGGCAGTTCGCCGTTGATGAGCCGTTCGTTATCCGTGAAGTAGACGTTCACCCTCACGAACAGAGGCGTGCGCGTCGGCGAGGGAGTGCGCGTGACGGTCGGCGTGAAACTTGGCGTGAAGGTGGGCGTGATCGTGGGCGTATGCGAAGGCGTACGCGTGACAGTGGGCGTGAAAGTTCCGGTCGGCGTCGAGGTTTCGGTAAATGTGGCGGTAAAGGTCGGCGAGGGCGTGAGCGAGGGCGTTTGGGTGGGCGTGAGGGTGGGTGTGGAACTCGGAGTGCGCGACGGGGTTTGCGTCAGCGTCGGTGTGAGGGATGGGGTGAGGGTGAACGTCGGCGTGAGCGAAGGCGTTCGAGTGGGCGTGAGGGTGGGGGTCGCTGTGTTCGTTGACGTAAGGGACGGCGTCGGCGTCGAGGTCGCGGTCTGTGAAGGTGTGATCGTGGCAGTCGGGGTATGAGAAGATGTGACCGTGAAGGTCGGCGTAAAGGTCGAGGTGGCGGTAAAGGTGGGCGTGGAGGAGGGCGTTTGCGTCGCGGTGGCTGTGCTTGTCAGGGTGACGGTCGGCGTGCGCGACATGGTCCCCGTAGGGGAGGGCGTAACGGTCGCGCTTGGCGTTTGTGAAGGCGCGGTCGTCGCGGTGGAAGTGAGCGACGGCGTCGCCGTGAACGTGGAGGTCTGCGAAGGCGTAGCCGTAGCGGTCGGAGTCGGCGACGAGGTTTGTGTCGGGGTGAACGTCGAGGTCGGCGTGAAGGTGAATGTGGGGGTGAAGGTTTGAGTCGGCGTTGATGTATTTGTCGGCGTGAACGTGGCCGTGGGCGTGGATGACGGCGTGTTGGTCGGCTGGCGCGTGGCGGTGGCGCGGGGCGTGTTCGTGGGCTGGCGCGTGGCGGTGGGCGCGGGGGTGTTCGAGGAACGAACGGTTGACGTGGGAAGCGGCGTCCGCGTGGACGTCGGCGTGTCGGAGGGCGTGCGCGTGACCGTGGGGGTAAACGTTGGCGAGGGCGTGAAGGTAACGGTCGGCGTCGAGGAGGGCGTTTGAGTCGGCGTGTTGCTCGGCGCGCGCGTCGGAGTGAACGTCGCGGTCGGGGTTGACGAGGGAGTCTGAGTCGGCGTGTTCGATGGCGTGAAGGTCGGCGTTGGGGTTGACGTTTCAGTCGAAGTGGGCGTGATCGTGGGAGTGAATGTCGAAGTGTTTGTCGGCTGGCGCGTGGCGGTGGGACGCGGCGTATCCGACGGGCGCATTGTGGAGGTGGGAATGGGCGTTCGCGTCGGCGTGGGAGTCCGCGAGGAGGTCGGCGTAAAGGATGGGGTGAAGGTTGACGTGTTCGTCGGCGTCAACGAAGGGGTGGCGGATGGCGTGAAGGTCGCGGTGAACGTGAATGTGGGTGTGAAGGTCGAGGTGGGCGCGGGCGTGTTCGTCGCGGTCGGCGTGAAGGAAAGCGCGGCAATGGCTTGCCGCGCCTGTTCCGTCCGCGCGATGGAGGTGAAGGTCGCGTTGACCGTTCGCGTGGGCGAAGGCGTTCCTGTTGGAGAGGGTGCGGAACTCGGAGTTGGCGTGAGGGTGGGAGGAACGGTTCGGGTGTGGGTCGAGGCGGGGGGAGGCGTATCAGTTTCCGGCGGGGAAGGAGGCGGGGTGGAGGTCTCGAGAGGAGTCGGCTGCGCGGGAGTCCGCGTGGGAGACGGCGTGTCCGGTTCCACCGGCTGCGGCGACAAGGTCGTCGTTGGGATCGAGGTCGCTTCGCGCGTGATCGTTGGAACGGGCGCCGGCGCAAACATTCGATTCGCGAGAGGCTCCCCCGTCACGCCGACCGCGACAGCCGCCGCCGTCAATACAAGGGACGCGATCAACCATTGCCAGCCGGCGGTCATGCGGGCGCGGCGTGTGCGATAAAACACCACCGCGCGCGCCGATTGTATCGAGCGAATTCCTGCCCGCGCCGCAAGCAACGCCCCCAGCGCAAAGAGTACGACGACAAGGATGACGCCCGTGTTGACGCTCATAAACTTCGAGATTATACATCCCTTTATGCAGGCGACAGTCAATTGAGGCTATGGGCGATCACCCACAATGCGTGGAAAGCGTTCTCCCCCGGCGCCCTACGCGCGAGATGTGGGTAATCATCGGAGGCTTCGCTTTGCTCCCGGGACGTCCCTCGAAGTTGACCGCCGCCTTTTTGTTTTTGTGGTTAAATAGAAGCAATGAAAGAACTTGTCTTCCTCAAACTCGGCGGGTCAGTGATCACGGACAAAACCCAACCCTACACGCCGCGCCTCGACGTGATGGACGACATCGCGTTTCAGGTCAACATGGCGCTTCAGACTCACCCGGACCTGCGCCTCGTACTCGGACACGGCGCCGGCTCTTTCGGCCACATCCCCGCGAGCGAGTATCGCACCCGCGATGGACTACCGCCGCGCCCCACACCGCTCACACACCGCGAACGCGACGATACCGAGGAGAACTATTGGAAGGGATACGCCGAGGTGTGGTACCAGGCATCGTCCCTGAACCGGCACGTGATGAACGCGCTGCACAAGGCGGCGGTGAGCGCCATCGCCCTGCCTCCCTCCTCCAGCGTGATCGCCAGCGACGGAAAGGTCGCCATCTGGGAAACGACCCCCATCCGCATGGCGCTGGCGGCGGGCATCCTCCCTGTGATCTTCGGAGACGTGGTCTTCGACGAGGTGCGCGGCGGGACGATCCTTTCGACCGAGGATCTGTTCGGCTACCTCGCGCGCGCCCTCGCCCCGGACCGCATCCTGCTCGCGGGGATCGAAGCCGCGGTCTGGGAGGACTTCCCCGCGCGCACCAGGAAAATAGACAGGATCACTCCGCAATCGTTCCACGCGATCAGGGAAGGCGTGGGCAAATCCATTGCCGCGGACGTGACCGGCGGGATGGAATCGAAGGTGAAGCAGATGCTCGAACTGGCGCAGGAATTCCCGGGGGTGACGATCCAGATCTTTTCGGGGGAGGAACCGGGGAACGTCGCCAGAGCCATTTCGGGGGAAACGCTGGGAACGTTGATCTCGACCTGAATCGAAGAGTCCCCCTCCTGAATGTGACAAAAGATATGACGTACTTCCATTGGAAAATTTGTGAAAATTTTCTATAATGGAAAGGCATTAACCACCGCTCTCAAACTCCATACACATTCGTCAAACAAAGGAGATCCTATGGCAAGCACAAAGTCCTCCAAGGGGAAAACAAAGAAGACCGCGCAGACAAAAAGGAAGGCAGCAATAAGGAAACCGGTTGTCAGAAAATTCCCATTCGCCCCGACCAAATTAAAATTGCTCAAACCCGTGCCCTCGGACATCGAAATCGCCCAGGCAGGCAAACTCAAACCCATCCCACAGATCGCGCAGGAACTGGGCATCAAGGAAAACGAACTCGAACTCTTCGGTCCCTACAAGGCAAAGGTCAAACTGGAGATCCTCGACCGCCTCGCCAAACGCCCGAACGGCAAGTACATTGACGTAACCGCCATCACGCCCACGCCGCTCGGCGAAGGCAAGACCACCACCACCGTCGGCGTTTCACAGGCGCTCGGCGCGCACCTCGGCAAAAAGGTCATCACCGTCATCCGCCAGCCCTCGCAGGGACCCACCTTCGGCATCAAGGGCGGCGCGGCAGGAGGAGGGTATTCGCAGATCATCCCGATGGAGGATTTCAACCTGCACCTGACCGGCGACATCCACGCCATCACCGCCGCGCACAACCTGTGCGCCGCCGCGCTCGACACGCGCATCATGCACGAAGCCAACACGCCCGACGACGAGAAACTATTCAACGCGCTCTGCCCGCCCGATAAGAAGGGCAACCGCAGGTTCTCCCCGTCCATGCTTCGCCGCCTGAAGAAACTGGGCATCAACAAAAAGAACCCGAACGACCTGACCCCCGAAGAACGCAGCCGCTTCGCCCGCCTCGACGTTGACTACAGCGGCGTGCAGTGGCGGCGCGTCATTGACGTCAACGACCGCATGTTGCGCGAGGTCCAGGTCGGTGTGGGCAAGGACGAACAGGGATTCGAGCATCGCTCCGGCTACGACATCACCGTCGCCTCCGAGATCATGGCGATCCTCGCGCTGACCACCTCCCTCGAAGACATGCGCGATCGACTCGGACGCATGGTCGTGGCGGTCAACCGCAAGGGCGAAGCCGTCACCGCGGAAGACCTCGGCGTGGCTGGCGCGTTGACCGTCCTGATGAAGGACGCCATCAAACCGAACCTGATGCAGACCCTCGAAGGGACGCCCGCCTTCGTCCACGCGGGACCGTTCGCCAACATCGCGCACGGCAACAGTTCCATCATCGCCGATAAGATCGCCCTCAAACTGGCTGATTACGTCATCACCGAATCCGGTTTCGGCGCGGACTGCGGCATGGAAAAATTCTTCAACATCAAATGCCGCGCTTCGGGCTTGATCCCGCACGTGGTGGTGATCGTCGCCACCGTCCGCGCGCTCAAGATGCACGGAGGCGGACCGAAAGTGGTGGCGGGCAAACCTCTCGCGCCCGAATACACCGACGAGAATCTCGAACTGCTCCGCAAGGGATTGCCCAACCTGACCCAGCACATCGAGAACGCGCTCAAGTTCGGCGTGAACGTGGTGGTGGCGGTCAACTCCTTTGCCACCGACACGCCCGCCGAAGTGGAACTCGTCCGCCAAGCCGCGCTCGAAGCGGGCGCGATGGACGCGGTCGTTTCCCGTCACTGGATGGAAGGCGGCAAGGGCGCCATCGCGCTGGCTGAGGCGGTCGTCAAGGCTTGCGAGAAGCCCAGCAAATTCCGGTTCCTCTACGATGTGAACCTCTCCATCAAAGAGAAAATCGAGACCATTTGCCGCGAGATCTATCGCGCGGATGGCGTGGATTACAGCCCCGAAGCCGAAGTCAGGATCGAACAATTCACCAAACTCGGTTTTGGCAACCTGCCGATGTGCATGGCAAAGACCCACCTTTCATTCACGCACGATGCCAGCATTAAAGGCGCGCCGCGCGGCTTCCGGGTCCCCATCCGCGATATTCGCGCCAGCGTGGGCGCCGGTTTCCTCTATCCGCTCCTCGGCGAGATGCGCACCATGCCCGGTCTGCCGACGCGTCCCGTCTTCTACGACGTGGACGTGGATCTCGAGACCGGCAAGGTCGTCGGCTTGTTCTAAACGCAAACGCAGAACGTCCCGAAGGCTTACCCTGAACGAAGCGAAGGGTTTCAGTCTTCGGGACGTTTCATTTATAATCCCATGCATGGATATACAAACGCTGACGATCGCCGACGCGCTCGAAACCATCCAGCGGGGGGACGTCACGCCTCAGGACCTCGCCGAAACCTGCTTCGACCAAATCAACCGCCTCGACCCCGCGCTTAACGCCTTCATCACCGTCATCCCGCCGGAAGACGCGCGCAAAGGACAATATCCCATGGGGACAGGTCCACTGACCAAAGCCCTGCGCGGGATTCCCATTGCCGTAAAAGACCTGTTCGATACGGCTGGCATTCGCACCACCATCGGCTCGAAATTCTTCGCGAACAACGTCCCTGAACAGGACGCGTTCGTCGTGGAAAAACTCAAACAGGCGGGCGCGCTCATCAATGGCAAGACGAACACGCACGAGATCGCATTGGGCGTGACGGGAAACAATCCGCATTATGGAACCGCGCGCAATCCCTGGAACACAGAACTCATCCCCGGCGGTTCATCCAGTGGATCAGCGATTGCGGTCGCCACCGGTATGGCGTTGGGCGCTCTCGGCACCGACACAGGCGGCTCGATCCGCATCCCCGCGTCGTTATGTGGGATCGTCGGCTTCAAACCCACGTTCGGACGCGTCAGTCTGCGCGGGGTATTCCCTCTTTCGTGGAATCTCGATCACGTCGGTCCGCTCGCCAAATGCGTAAAAGATGCCGCGTTGATATTACAGGTCGTCTCCGTTTACGACCCGATTGACCCAGCCTCCATCAAAATGCTGGCGGGCGATTATCTCGGTCATCTCGCGGACGATATGGATGGCGGAAGGATCGCGCTGGGCGTTGGGGAATATATCGAAGCCGCGGACGTCGAGGTTCTGAACGCGGTGCGCGAAGCCGCGAGAGTATTCGAGTCAATGGGATGCAAGGTGAGGGAAGTGAACGTGGATTGGATGCGCGATGCCGCGCTCGCCAACAAAACCATGACCCAGGCTGACGGCGCGGCGGTCCATCGCGACCCTTTGAGGGATCACCCCGACATGTTCGGCGAGGATGTCCGTCGGCGGCTGGAAGATGGCGCGAAAACCACCTCGACAGAGTACGCCCTCGCAAGGCGCGCGCAGGCTGAGGTCAGGAAAAGATGCGAGTCCTTCTTCGAGTCGTATGATTTGCTGATTCTCCCCACCACTCCAATTCCCGCTCCCACCATCGCCGGTCACGATGCCGTCGAACAGGCGGGACGTCTCACGCGTTTCACCGCGCCGTTCAATCTGGCAGGTTTGCCTGCCCTATCCCTGCCGTGCGGATTCACCAACGAGGGATTGCCCATCGGCTTGCAGATCGTCGCGCGCGCCTGGGCGGACGCGAAAGCGCTGAACGCAGGCTATACCTTCGAGCAGATGACGGAATGGCGCTGGAAGTTTCCGGAAGTGTGACTTTGGGATCCGCACTTGCTTCCGGGCATCAGTCGAAAAGCGATCCGTTCGATTTCAAACTCTTCAATTCAGTTTTTCCACCACCTTCTCGTAATACTCCAGCGACCCCGGATTGATCAACGCATCCCTGTTCGTCACCGCTCTTCCATTGATGATGTTCGTGACCGCGCTCTCGACCTTTTTCATGTTCAAGGTGTAGGGGATTTCAGGCGTTTCCAGGATCACCGCAGGGACGTGCCGCGGCGAGGCGTTCTCGCGTAATGTCCCCTTGATCTTCTCTTTCAATTCATCGGTCAGCGAATATCCCGCCGCAAGTTTGACGAACAGGATCACGCGCTGGTCGTCCTGATGGTTCTGTCCCACCGCGAGGCTGTCTGCGATCTCGGGCAGTTTTTCCAGTTGCGTGTAAATCTCCGCCGTGCCGATGCGGACGCCGGAAGGTTTCAATACCGCATCCGAGCGACCATAAAACGTCACCCCGCCGGTGTCGCTGTGAAAGAGGATGTAATCGCCGTGCCGCCACACGTTCGGGTACACGCTGAAGTATGCGTCGAGATATTTCGAGCCGTTCGGGTCGTCCCAGAAATACAACGGCATCGAAGGCGCGGGCGCTTCGCAGACCAGTTCGCCCTGTTCGTCGCGGATCGGATTGCCTTTTTCATCGTAGGACTTGATCTTCATTCCCAGCGCCGGGCTTTGCAACTCGCCCGCATACACCGGCAGGATCGGACTCCCCGCCGCAAAACAGCCGTTGATGTCCGTGCCGCCGGAGATCGAATTGAAGTGCAGATCGGCTTTGATGTCGCTGTACACATATTCGAAGCCGTCCGTGGAAAGCGGCGAGCCGGTCTGCGAGATCTCACGCAACGAGGATAGGTTGTAATCTTTACCCGGTGACATGCCTTCCTTTTTCAAGAAGTGGATGTAACTCGCGCTGCATCCGAAGATCGTGATCTTCTCGTCCTGGATCAACTTCCACATCGCGCCCGGATCGGGATAATTCGGATTGCCGTCGTACAGAACGATCGTCGCGCCGACCGCCAGCGAACCGATCAGCCAGTTCCACATCATCCAACTGCACGACGTGATGTACATGATCGTATCGCTGCGCTTGAGATCGGCGTGCAGGATCAACTCCTTGAGGTGATTGATCAACACGCCGCCCGCGCTTTGTACCAGACATTTCGGTTTGCCCGTCGTCCCCGACGAGAACATGATGTATTGCGGATGATCGAACGGCAATTGCTCGAATTGGATTTCGAGGTCATCCTCTTTCGAGAGAAAATCCTCGTAATGCGCAGCATTCGGGATTTGGGAAATATCCGGTCGCTCGCGCGTGTACGAAACCACGATCACCTTTTGCAAAGTCGGGATTCCCCGCGCCACCTCCGCCGCGTGTTCGAGCGTATCGAACATCCTGCCCTTATAAAAATACCCGTCCGCCGTGATCATCGTCTTCGGCTCGACCTGTCCCAATCTCTCGATTGCCGCGGCCGGACCGATGTCCGTCGCGCAGGAGGACCACGTCGCGCCGAGGCTCGCAGCCGCCAACATGCAGACGACGGTCTCGATCATGTTCGGCATATACCCGACGACCCGGTCGCCCGCGCCGACGCCTGATGCGCGCAGCGAATGAGCCAAGCGCGCCGCCGAATCATATAACTCCGCGTACGTCATGCGCCGGGATACATGCGTCTCGCCTTTGAAGATGAAGGCGATATGGTCATCGCGATAACGCAAAAGATTTTCCGCGAAGTTCAGGCGCGCGCCGGGGAACCATTGCGCGCCGGGGAAAACGGATAAATCCGTCGCTACCGAGTCATATTTTCTGGAGGCTTTGATTTCGGCAAAGTCCCAAACCGTCGCCCAGAAATCGGGGATATGGTTTACGGACCAGTCATAGAGGTCCGCATAAGAGGCGAGGTTCAATCCGTGCCGCGCGTTGACTTCATTGATAAAGCGCGTGATGTTGGCGTCCCGTTTGCGTGTCTCCGAGGGAATCCATAGTGGCTTTTTCATAACTCTGTTCCTCATGTGGGCAAATTATAACTACTTCGGTCCCAGGCGGGCAATCAAACTCTTCTTCCATTCCCGGAAACAAAAAAACAGTGACGACCTGAATCGTCACTGCACGGGAAAGACAATACGCAATGTCCTCGAACGCGGATGGATCAAACTCCAAGCTCTTCACGAGCCTTCTCCAGCGGGATACCCTCCTTGCGATTCTTTGCATCGAGCAGGCGCTTTTTCATCGTTTTACTCTTGAGCAAATAAGCGGTCTCGCGTTCAGACTCGATTTCACGCCAGAGTTCGATCGGCACGATAACGCTGGTGGGGTTGCCCTTCTCGTCGGTCACGTATTGAATGGAAGGCTGAACCATATTACCTCTACTCTCAACTTCATTTTACCAACACCCAATTTTGAAAACAAGCCAGCAAATGGACATTTCGTCAATCCAATATCAATTTGCTGCGCTGGAACAACCTTCTGGCGATCGCGATCAATATCAATTCGACAAGCGCCAGCGCAATGGCAAGTCCGACGGCGATCTGGATCGGTTCCACATTGAGCAGAAAGTTGCCCGCCGCCTCCAGCCACGCCCTCGGGATGAACTGAACCAGCATGAACGGCAGGAATAACACCAGCATGCCGATGCTCATCGTCTGCTGCGCCTGGCGGACACTGCTCGCGCGGAGCGAGACCAGGACTCCAATGCTGGCGGAAAGCCCCGAAACGAGAATGCTGAACACCAACGCGGCGACGGTCGTCCAGAAGGGGTAGAACAACAAGCCCTCGCGCCCATGAACGATGTTGAGCGTCACGATGCTCGAAAGCAGGACGAGCCAGGTAAGCGAAAAGCCGTAGGTCAACGCCGCCAGCAGTTTTCCGAACAGGATCGCCTGATCGGAGAGACGCGTCGCCAGCAATGCCTCGAGCGTGTGCCGTTCGCGCTCGCCCGCGAACAGATCAGCGACAATGCCCGAAACCCACAGGAACGGCATCCAGCCCCAGACCATGATGCTCATCGGGGAGGTCACCCACTCGCGCCCGCTTTGTAACGGAAAAAAGACGCCGAACACACCGATCAGGATCAACAGGCTGTATTTGCCGCGTCCGCGCACATCGCCGCCGAACGTGAAGATCTCGCGCAGTTCCTTGACTGCCACCGTCAAAACATCCGCGATCATTTTGCCTCTCCTTTTTCCTCCTCGACCAGTTGCAGGAAGACGTCCTCCAGGTCTGCCTTCTCTTTTCTCACCTCGTCAATTTGCACTCCCTGCCTGACCAGTTGCGCGACAAGTTCGTGCGAACGCGTGAGGTCGGTCAAGTCCATGACCAGTTTTCCATTCTGATGCTGGGCTTTGTTGACCAGCGCATTGCCCTTCATTTCCTCGACAACCTGCGAAGTGATCCCCTGCCCCGTCACGTACAAACGCGGCGCGGAGGTCTTCGAGCGTAGTTCGGATGGACTGCCCACCGCCAGCAAATTTCCGTGATTGATGACGCCGACCTGATTGCATAACTTTTCGGCTTCGGCAAGGTTGTGGGTCGTCAGGAAGATCGTCACGCCCTCCTGCGCGACCAGCGACGCAAGATCCTCGCGCAAGGCGGACGAGGCGACCGGGTCCAAGCCTGCTGTCGGCTCATCGAGGAAGATCAGTTCCGGGCGGTGCATGAGCGTCCGCGCCACGGCGAGTTTCTGCTTCATGCCGCGGCTCCAGCGTCCGATGGGTTCGCCGCGCCGTTCGTATAAATCCAGCGGCTCGAGCAGTTCGCGGATTCGTTTTTCGCGCTCCGCTTTGGACATGCGCCAGATGCGACCGTAGTAATCGAGGTTGTCCGCCGCGGTCAGGCGCTCGTACAAACCGTGATGTTCGAGCAACGCCCCGCAGCGTACGCGCACCTCGTCGGGCTGTTTCCGCGTATCGAAGCCCAGGACCTGCGCCGAGCCATCGTCCGCGTCCAGCAGACCGAGCAGCAGGCGGATGGTCGTCGTCTTGCCCGAACCGTTCGGTCCGAGAAACCCGAAGACCGTCCCGCGCGGGATCTCCAATGTCAGGCGATCAACCGCCTTCAGGTTCCCGAACGAACGTGTGAGTTGATTTGTTTGAATTGCGTTCATGAAATCCTATCGAGTCGTACTGTCGAAATCAAAAACCGGTCGTCATCCCGTTGACGGCTGGAATCCAAGGTTTGCTTGCGCTTCTGAAAAACATACGGAACGGCTCCTCGAACCGTTACCAATCCATTATACAGAAAATGGGGGAAATCGTATTGACAAACATCCCCGACTCCTGTACCCTCGCTTCATGCCGGACCTTTCACCGACTCAGCGTCAAATCGTTGAATCTCCCCTTGACCTTAAACTCTTCGTCTCCGGTCCCGCAGGGACCGGCAAAACCGCCGCAGGCGTCGAGCGGACGCGTTACCTGCTCGCGCAAGGCATCCCCGGCGAATCCATCCTCATGCTCACCCCGCAACGGAGTTTGCAGGAGCCGTATTTGGATTTTCTTCACAGCCCGGAGCGAAGCGCGGGCGGCGAAGCGACTCCCGCCACGATCGGCGGTCTCGCGCGCCGCGCCTGCGACTTGTTCTGGGGTCTCGCGGCGGAAGCGGCGGGGTTTGCAAGACCCGACCAGCCTCCCGTTTTCCTCACGCTCGAGACCGCGCAATATTACATGGCGCGCCTCGTTCGTCCGTTGTTGGATGAGGGATATTTCGAGTCCGTCACGATTGACCGCAACCGCCTGTACTCCCAGATCATTGACAACCTCAACAAAGCCGCGGTGATCGGGTTCCCCCACACCGAAATCGGCGCGCGACTCGACTCCGCCTATTTCGGCGATCCCGCGCAGAGACGCGTCTACGCCGACGCGCAGGAGTGCGCGAACCGTTTTCGACAATACTGCCTCGAACATAACCTGCTCGATTTCTCATTGCAACTCGAAGTCTTTGCGGACATTTTGTGGAAACAGGATATTGTGTGGAACCATCTTCTTCGCACGTATCGCCACTTGATCTACGACAACGTGGAGGAGGACGGTCCGCGCGCGCACGACATTCTCCGCGAGTGGCTTCCGGCGTTCGATTCCGCTTTGCTGATCTACGACGAGGGCGCGGGCTTCCGCTACTTCCTCGGCGCGGACACTCGGACAGGCTGGGCGCTGCGCGAACTGTGCGGCGAACATGCTGTTTTGAACGAATCGTTCGTGATGTCGGGGGACGTGGCGGGATTGAGCGACGGCCTGGTCAATGCCATATTGCCGAACACCGATGAAAAGTGGAAAGCGGAAAGTGGAAGCGGATCTGCGCTTTCCATCATCCAATCTCACTTCTACCCGGAACTCCTCGATGCTGTCGTCAACGAGATCCACCGCTTGCTTGCCGAATCTCTTCATCCTTCATCCTTTATCCTTCACCCTTCCGATATTGTCATCCTCGCTCCCTATCTCCCCGACGCGCTGCGTTTTTCCATCACTCACCGGCTCGAAACGAAGAACATCCCCTGGCGTTCACACCGTCCCTCGCGCTCCCTGCGCGACGAGCCCGCCTCCCGCGCGTTGATCGCGCTTGCCGCATTGGCTCATCCGCAGTGGGGCATCCACCCCCCGAAATTCGACGCCGCGTACGCATTGATGCAATCCATTGACGGTCTCGATCTCATTCGCGCGCAATTGCTCACCGAGATCGTCTATCGCCAGCGCGATCTTCGACTTTCCACTTTCGACCAGATCAAACCCGAAATGCAGGAACGCATCACATTTACACTTGGCAACCGGTATACGACCCTGCGCGATTGGATTTTGGCGTATCGTGAAGACGACCCATTGCCCCTCGATCATTTCCTCCGCAAATTGTTCGGCGAAGTGTTGTCCCAGCCGGGATTTGGCTATCACCTCAACTTCGACTCGGTCCGCGTGGCGGCGAGTTTGGTGGAATCGGTCGGGAAGTTTCGCATGGCGATGGAAGCAGCCATGGACCTCGGAGGTCTGGGACGCGAGTATATCCAAATGTTGAACGACGGCGTCATCGCCGCATCCTACCTCGAGGGCTGGCAATCGGAGGATAAGGATGCTGTTTTGGTCGCGCCCGCCCACACGTTCCTGATGATGAACCGCCCCGTGACCGTCCAATTCTGGCTCGACGTCGGTTCAGGCGGATGGTATGAACGTTTGTCCCAGCCATTGACCCATCCCCACGTGTTATCGCGTGAGTGGGAACCCGGCCGGGTCTGGACCGACGCGGATGAAGTCCAGGCGGGCAAAGAGTCGCTGGCGCGTCTGGCATCGGGGCTGCTGCATCGCTGCCGCGAACGGGTCGTGATCTGCCTCTCCGAACTGGGCGAAAGCGGATTCGAACAACGCGGCGAACTCTTGCGCGCCTTCCAGAAGGTTTTGGCATCCCAGGGGGACGCATAGACCGGGGATCGGCGTTCGGGCGACGCGAAACGTCAAGAGAAATCCCACGATGAGAGGGAACTCACGTCACTGATACTTTCGCCACGAAATGTATCCGACAAGAAAATCAATGATCCCGAACAGGATCGCGCCCCAGCAGATGTAATACGTCCCTCCCACCGGGCTCGAAGCCGCAGAACTGTAGGAGAAAATCGTAATCACCGTCCCGGCGACAGCCCAAAGCAAACCGCGATTCATTTGTTTCCTGTACTTCTCGGCGAGCATGCTTCGCCCCTCGACTGAGTTCTCCAATTCGTTCAAAGCGCTTTCGTAAGCCTTTTGAGCGTCGGCCGGGGCAAGTCCCTCCTTTTTCAGCATATTCAGGATCGCGTTCCTATCCTTCCCGCCCAGGTGTTCCCTTTTGACCAGATCAACCGCAGAGATGAATGTCGGTGTGTCCGGGGTCAGTCCAGCCCTGCCAATCGAATCCAAGAACTCCAGCGCTTCCGGCGTCCCGATCTTCGCAAGCCCGGCAACGACGTTTTGTCTTACGCTTTCGTCCGGGTCCTTGTAGGCGTTTATCAGGGGTCTTACCGCGGCCGGGTTTTTGGAACTCCCCAGTTTATACGACGCCGACCTTCGCTGCCGGTCGTTGCCGTTCTGAAGGTCAACGACCAATTGCTGAACTTTCATATCGTCCATACTCCACCTCGCAATGTATTGTATTCACAGATGATGGTTCGAGATCAGTGTACAACTTCCAGGAACGGATTTCAAGCCCCAATCGTGAATCCGCGGATTTGGCAGGAAGCGAAGAAATCCGATCCGGTGTAAACTATTCCCATGTCGCGCGCCATTTTGCTCGTTGACGACGATGCGCTCATGCGCCGCAGCCTGGCGTTTCATCTCGAACAGGCTGGCTATCAGGTTCATACCGCCGCCAATGCCGAGGACGCGCTGGCGTTTGTCCGCCATTCCCCGCCCGATCTTGTCATTCTCGATATCGGCTTGCCCGGTATGGACGGTCTGGACGCCCTGCGCGAGTTGAAAGCGGCTCACAACCTGTCCATCATTTTTCTCACCGCGCGCCGCCGCGAACTGGACGAAGTGATCGGACTCGAACTCGGCGCCGACGATTACATCACCAAGCCCTTCGATGCGGACGTGGTCCTGGCGCGCGTCAAAGCCGTTTTGAGGCGGACCAGTTCAACGTCACAGCCCGAAGCGGAGACCAAACGCCTCGTTCTCGGCGACCTCGAAATTGATCCCGCCTCCCATACCGTTTCCTGCGCCGGGCGTTTTCTCGACCTATCCCCTCGCGAGTTCGACCTGTTGCTGGCGCTGGCATCCCAGCCTGAAAGGGTCATCGCCACCGAAGATTTGCTGGCTCAGGTTTGGGGCGCCGAGTTCGTCGGTCAGCCGCAGGTGGTGTACGTGCACATCCGCTGGTTGAGACAAAAACTCGAGGCAGACCCCAACAGCCCGCAGCGTATTTTGACGGTGCGCGGCGTGGGTTACAAACTCATCCCACAACCTGCCGTGTAACAGGTGGAAACGTCCCGAAGGCTTCTTGTAGATCGAGCCGGATCGCAGGATAAACCTTCGGGACGGTGTAACACCTCAGCGATTATGTTCCATTCCCTGCGCAACCGATTGATCCTCAGCCACATCCTGCCGGCGCTGCTTATCATCCCATTGATGGGCGCGGCGATGGTGTACGTGTTGGAGACGAGGTTGTTGCTGCCGGTCGTTTACAAGAACCTGGCGACGGACGCCGCGCTCATGGCTGAGATCACGCGCAACCAACCCATCTTCTGGCAGAACAACGACGCGGCGCGCGCGCTCGTGGACGGGGTCACTCCCTATCTGAGCGGGCGCGTCTCGCTTTTGACCCTGGATGGACGAACGCTCGCCACCAGCGAACCGACGAACGGCAGCGTGGGGACCCAGATGGTCGAACTGCCCGATCTATCCGGCATGGGTCAGGGGGAGGTGGTTCAATTGCAGCGCGGCGCGCTGGCGGAGGTGTTCACGCCGGTCTTCGATCTTGAAGGACAGCCGATCGGCGTCATCCGCATGACGACGCGTGTGGCGACCGTATCGGACGAAATCTATCAGTTGCGTTACCTGCTTGGAGGCATCCTGTTATTCGGCGTGCTGGCAGGGATCGGGCTGGGTTCGTATCTGGCGTTCAGCATCAATCGCCCCATCCAGCAGGCGACGGGTTCGATCCAGGCATTGGCACAGGGAGATTGGCAGGCGCACGTGGAAGAGAAGGGGCCGGATGAAATCCGCGCGCTGGCAGGCACCGTGAACGCGCTGGTGGATCAGTTGAACAGCCTCGAAACGGCGCGACGGCAGCTGCTTGCCAACCTGGTGCATGAATTGGGGCGTCCGCTCGGCGCCATTCGTTCCGCGATCCAGGCTTTGCAAAAGGGCGCGGACAAGGACCCGCAACTGAAAAAGGATCTACTTGCGGGAATGGATGGCGAAACCTCCCGTTTGCAGCGCCTGCTCGACGAACTGGCGGGGCTGCACGATCAGATCCTGGGAAGATTGGAATTGAACCGAACGGCGGTTGATCTCAACGCATGGCTGGCGGGCGTAATGTCGTCGTGGGCTGCGGCAGCGCGGGAGAAGGGATTGACTTGGGCGGAGGAGATCCCATCCGATCTGCCGGTGATCTGGATGGACGCAGACCGCATGGCACAGGCAGCGGGCAACCTGCTCAGCAATGCGGTCAAGTTCACGCCGCCCGGAGGAAAGATCGCTGTTTCCGCGAGCGCGCGTGACGGACAATTCGTCCTGCAAGTGGCGGACACGGGACCGGGCATCCCGGCGGAGGAGCGCGAAAAAGTGTTCGAGCCGTTCTTTCGCGGCTCGCATGGACGCCGCATCGTGGAGGGCATGGGACTGGGATTGAATATTGCGCGCGAGATCGCCGCCGCGCACGGCGGGGGAATTGATTTGCAGGACAAGCCCGAAGGTGGGAGTCGGTTCATTTTGTGGATCCCGTTCGAAGTCCCGCGAGAGGCGTGATTCATCCCGGCATTGTCAAACCCTACAGGTTTCCGTCCCTTTCGCTTCACTTCGAGGGCGTTTCGCAAAACCTTTGTTTTTTTCTTAAGGCAAACATAAGGTTCGCTTATTCTTTCCGTAAAGTCAAAAGCGATGCGGATGCGTATGATACGGGTCGCATGGATTCGGGCATTGCCCGAATCATGAATTCGACACACAGGAGCAAGAATGAAAAAGCGAACCGTTTCACTTACAGTATTGATCCTCTTCGCGCTGCTTGCGCTGACCGCATGTGGAGGGCTGAGCCTGTCTTCCGTGAGCCCGGCGATCGGGCAAACCCCCACTCCGACGGAAGCCGCGCCCGCTCCGGCGACGTCTCCCATTTCCGGCGATCTGCTGGCGGCGTATCAGGGAACGCTGGAAAATATCTATGCGGAGGTCAACTCGTCGGTTGTCAATATTCGCGTGGTGCAGAAAGTGGATGCCGCGAATTTGGACATGTCGCAGATACCGGGCTTCCCTTTTTTCAGCCTGCCACAGGGAAACCAGCCCGAACAGCAATATCAAAGCGCGCTGGGCTCCGGGTTCGTCTGGGATGAGCAGGGTCACATCGTGACCAACAACCACGTCGTGAACGGCGCGGACAAGATCGAAGTGACCTTCAACGATGGGACGATCGTTCCCGCCACCCTGGTCGGCGCGGACCCCGATAGCGACCTGGCTGTGCTGAAAGTGGATGCGCCGGCAGGCGAACTGCGCCCGGTGCAGATGGGCGATTCCAACGCGGTCAAAGTGGGCGAACTGGCGATTGCCATCGGCAACCCCTTTGGCTTGGAAGGGACGATGACCACCGGCATCGTCAGCGCGGTGGGACGCTCTCTCCCGGCGGACGATAATTCCGTCCAGTCCTACACGATTCCCGACGTAATTCAAACGGACGCGCCCATCAACCCGGGCAACTCCGGCGGCGTGCTGTTGGACGTGGAAGGAAAGGTTCTGGGAGTGACCTCGGCGATCGAATCGCCGGTGCGCGCCAACGCAGGCATCGGGTTCGCGATCCCGTCCGCCATTGTGAAGAACGTGGTGCCGGCGCTGATCAAGGACGGCAAATACGTTCATTCCTGGCTGGGCATCAGCGGTACGACTCTGGTCCCCGACCTGGCAAAGGTGATGAACCTGAAGGAGAGTCAACGCGGCGCGCTGGTGGAGGAGGTCCTCCCAAACAGCCCCGCGGAGAAGGCTGGATTGCGCGGCAGCAACCAGGAAACGACGATTGACGGGAATACCGTCAAAGTCGGCGGAGATGTGATCACAGCCATTGATAACCAATCCGTCGTCGAAATGGACGACCTGATCGCATACCTGGCTCGCAGCACGAAGGTGGACCAAAGGATTACCCTGACCATCCTGCGTGACGGAAAGCAGGAAACGCTGGATGTGACACTGGCGGCGCGTCCCTCCACTGAACAACGCGCGAGCGCCGACCGTACGCGCGGCGTCACGCTGGGGATTCTCGGAGCGACGATGGACGAAGCCATTGCCAAAGAAATGAACCTGCCGAACGGGCAGCAGGGCGTGCTGGTGGAACAGGTCATGGCAAACAGCCTGGCGGAGAAGGTCGGTCTGCGCGGCGGGAACAAAACCGTCGTATTGAACGGTCAACGGATCAGGGTGGGCGGCGACGTGATCACAGCCGTCAACGGGCAGCCCATCGCAAGCATCGAGGAACTCAAAGCCTCGCTCGCCCAGTTGCTTTCGGACCAGGAGTTGACGCTCTCGATCCTGCGGGATGGCTCGGATTTGGAAATCACGATTCAGCCGGGTCAATAACCCGCCTTGCGCAAAACGTCCCACAGGCGCCGCCCACCGACAAGTCAGGGCGGCGCCTGCGAACCTTCTTTCGAAAGGACACAACCATGGACATAGGCATTCCAGAACTGTTCATCATTTTGGTCATCGTGATATTGATCTTCGGGCCCGGGCGTATCGCGAAACTCAGCCGCGAAGTGGGCGCGGGCATCCGTCAATTCAGGGAGGGACTGGAAGATAAATCCAATTCGGACGAGCGGGAACAACCGCAATGATCGCGCTCGAACGCGCGCCCCTCCGCCTGGACGCGGGGCGCAAATGAAAACGACAAAAACCCGCTGGATCGTCGTCACTCTGACCGTCCTCTTTCTTTGGGCGGTGGTCTCGCGCTTCACCGAACTGGAGCAACTGAGGAACACGCTTCAACAGGGACAATGGGGCTGGATCCTCGCCGCGTTCATCTCCCAAACCTTTTACTTCATTGCGTTCACGGCTTCGTATCGAGCCGCCTTTGCCGCGCTGGATATCCGCCTCCGCACGCGGGATCTGCTCCCGGTCACATTGGGGTCGCTTTTCGTGAACATGGTCGTCCCGGCGGGAGTCGCGGGCGGGACGGCGCTCTTCACGCAGGAGTTATCGCGGCGCGGCAAACCCGCCGCACGCACCGCGACGGGTGTTCTGCTTCAACTCATCGCCGACTTCACCGCCTTTGTTTTCATTCTCGTTCCCGGTCTGATCTACCTCTTTTACGAACACGATCTGAAATCCTACGAAATCATCGCGGGGATCATTTTGTTGATGGTGATTGCCGGGTCGAGCGCGATCTTGTTGTTGGGAATTTGGAAACCCGCCCGGCTCGATCGCGTATTCGGTTGGTTCCAACACGCGGTCAATGGAGTTGCTCAAAAGATGCGGCGGTCATCCCCGTTGTCGGAGGATTGGGCGCGGGAAAATGCCGAAGAGTTTGCCCAGGCTTCGCAGGCGGCGGCAGGTTCCCCGTCGGGGTTGATGCGGACGGTCGCGGTCGCATTGCTCGCTCATCTGCTGGACATCACGACGTTGTACATCCTGTTCCGCGCCTTCGATCAACCGGTCGGTCTGGGAGTGCTGATTGCAGGCTACGCGGTCGGCATCCTGTTTTGGATCGTCTCCATCACGCCGCAGGGGATTGGTGTGGTCGAAGGCGTGATGGCGTTGACCTTTACGTCGTTGGGCATCAACGGCGCGGTTGCCACGACGGTGGTGCTGGCGTTTCGCGGGTTGACGTTCTGGATTCCAATGCTGCTTGGTTACTTCGCCGTCCAGCGGATGCAGTTGTTCGGCGCGAACCAGCGCACGCTCACCGAAACCTGGGGCGTGCGCTTTGCCGCGATCCTTGTGGCGTTGATGGGAATCGTAAACGTTCTCTCAGCGGTAACGCCATCGCTGATGGATCGCGTGAGATTGCTCGAACAGTTCTCGCCGCTGGAGGTACGGCGCGGCGGACATTTGACCGCGGCGCTGGCTGGCTTTGCCCTGCTGGTGTTGGCGCGCAACCTGGCGCGGCGCAAACGGGTGGCATGGATATTCACGTTGATCGTGCTTGGCATTTCAGCCGTCAGTCATCTGGTCAAAGGTTTGGATTATGAGGAGGCGTTATTGGCGGGAGGTCTTGCAGTGATATTGTGGACGATGCGCGCCCGCTTCCATGCCCGCTCCGACCCGCCCTCCATCCAACAGGGATTGCGCGTGCTTTTTACGGCTTTCCTGTTCACGCTGGCTTACGGCGTGGTCGGTTTCTTTTTGCTCGACCGGCATTACAGCGTGAACTTTGGTTTTTCGGCGGCGCTGCGGCAGACGGTGGTGATGTTCACGCAGTTCTACGATCCCGGCTTGATCCCCATCACGCGCTTCGGGCGTTTCTTTGCCGGTTCGATCTATTTCGTGGGCGCGGTCACGTTTGGGTATGCAGGATTGATGCTCCTCCGCCCGGTCTTCCTGCGCGAGACCGCCACGCACGAGGAACGCGGACGCGCCCGCCTCATCGTCGAGGGATATGGACATTCCTCCCTTGCGCATCCGCTGTTGTTCGACGACAAGCGATACGTCTTCACGCCCGGCGGATCGGTCATTGGATATGCTTTGGTCGGACGCGTCGCGGTGACCCTGGGCGACCCGGTCGGACCGACCGAGGACCTGCTTCCGTCCATTCGGGCTTTTGCCTCCCTCTGTCAGCGGGACGACTGGCTCCCGGTCTTCTACCAGACCCTGCCGGAAAGTCTCGAGGCGTATAAATCTGCCGGGTTCGACGCGCTGTGCATCGGTCACGAAGGCATCGTGGACCTGCGCACGTTTACGCTCGATGGGAAGGCGGGAAAGGCGCTGCGTTCGCCGATCAATAAATTGAAGAATGCCGGTTTCACCTTCATCCTGCATGAACCACCCCTGCCTGACGAACTGTTGGAGGAATTGCGCGCCATCAGCGACGAATGGCTGACCATGATGCGCGGCTCGGAAAAACGATTCTCGCTCGGCTGGTTCGATGACGATTACATCCGCAACTCACCGGTTGGAACCGTGTACACGCCGCAGGGATGGATCGGCGCCTTTGCAAACATCGTCCCGGAATACCGGCGCAACGAAATCACCATTGACCTGATGCGTCATCGCCGCGGGATGGAGAACGGGACGATGGAGTTCCTGTTCGTGTCCACGTTTCAGTGGGCAGGGGAGCGCGGCTACGACAGTTTCAATTTGGGATTGAGCGCGCTTTCCGGCGTCGGTGAAAGACCCGATGATCCTGCGCTTGAACGCGTCATGCACTTCGTCTACGAACACGTGGACCAGTTCTATAACTTCAAGGGCTTGCACAACTTCAAGGAAAAATTCCACCCGCAGTGGTCGCCGCGTTACCTGATCTACCCCGGCGCGGCAAACCTGGCGCAAGCCTGGCTGGCGGTGGTTCAAGCCAATGCAGGACCTGAATCCCTCTTTTTATTCCCGGGAAACCGGGCGAAGCGTTCGGGTCAACCTCTCCCATCCCTGCCTGATCCGAAGCGATCGCAACCGCCACGTGCCGACGATCCCAAACGGAATGAACAACACGAACGCCACGTAGATCGCGCCGTTGATGAAACTGGCGCTCTCGCCGATGTAACGCCTCAACCCGAAATCGAGCAGGCGGAAGACGACCGCGCCGACCAGCGCGCCGTTCAACGTGCCGACTCCGCCGATGAGGATGATCAGCAAGGCAGTGACCGTGAACCCAAGCCCCGCGACGTTCGGCGAGACGATCGGCTGGTAGAGCGTGTGGAGAAAGCCCGCCAGCGCGGCGGTGAGCGAGGATAATGTCAGCGCGGCGAGTTTGAAGTAAAAGGTGTTGTATCCCAGCATTTGGGCGCGGCTTTCGTTTTCGCGGATGGCGATGCACACGCGCCCCGTCGGGGAGTTGACGAAGCGCTGATAGAGCAGGTAGACAACGATGAGAACCGCAAGCGCGAGGAAGTAAAAGCGCAGGCGTTCATTGGCGGGACTGATGAAGGCAGGCACGATCACGCCCTGCAAACCCACGTCCGCGCCTGTGTACGCGCCCAATTCGCTGGACATGATGACGATGTGGAACACGGAGGCGATTCCCAACGTGACCAGCGCAAAGGTGATCCCCTTCACGCGCGGTAGGACCAGTCCAAACAAAACGGCTTGCAGGATCGCGGCGAGAAAGACCAATCCCAACGCGGGAAGCAGGGACAAGCCGAAACTCTTGATGGCAATGCCGGTCAGGTACGCGCCCACGGCGAAGAACATGGAATGACCGAAGGAAAGCAGACCCGTGATGCCGAAGATCAAGTCGTAACTCAGGGCGTAGAGGGCAAGGATGAAGATCTCGATGGCAAGTCCCTGCGCGAACTTGGAATTGCCGGATTGGTTGCCCCACACCGCGAGCGGCGACGCGCCGTCCAACAGACCGATGAGAAAGGGCAGGAGGATGAGAGCGATGAGAGTGATTAGAGAGGCGCGGTGGGATGAAAAAAGTTTCTTCATGATTGTATGCCTGCGGAGTCCGATCTCTCTGACATTGGTTCAAAGAAAGTCGGGAGACTTTCGACTCCGATAGTTATTCCTTCCTTCCAAGAAGACCATTGGGCAGGATCAATAGAATAATAACCATCAATAGAACCGTCGAGGCAGGCACCAGCGGCGGGGTGGGTTTGAAAACAATATCCGTGAATGGGATGGCGATGCCGATCTGCCCGTATTTGATGATGAATTGCTGGATGAGTCCCACGAGGATGGAGCCGAGCGCCGCGCCCGGATAATTCGTCAGACCGCCGATGGCGAGCGCGATCAACGCGTTGAGGAAGAGCGCCTCGCCCATCACGTTCGAGAGTCCCGAGGAGGGCGCGGCGAGCGCGCCGCCCAACGCCGCCAGCCCCACGCCCAGCGCAAAGATCATCGTGAAGACGCGGCGCACGTTGATGCCAAGCGCTTCGACCATCTCGCGATCCTGCACGCCCGCGCGGATGATCATGCCGAGCCGCGTACGCTGCAACAACATCCATATCGAGACCAGCACGACCAAGCCAACCAGCGGGATGAAGATCTCGTTATACACGCGCACGCGCCCCTCCCACAACAAAATAACCGAACAATGATTTGCCCACCAGTCCGCAAGGTTGGTGGCGGGGCAGGCGCCGCCCGTGCCGCTGAAAAACTCCGGTTTGGGCATGACGAATTCGGGTCGTCCCCAGATCGCGCGCACCATTTCGATTCCGATGGCGCTCATTCCCAGCGTAAGCATGAGTTGATAGATCGGTCGGCTGTATAACGGACGAATGAGCGTCGCCTCCATCAGCGCGCCCAGCCCCGCGCCGCTCAATATCGCCGTGAGAACCGAAATCAGGAATAACCAGTTCGAATTAAGGCGGAAGAGGAAATCGGTCAATGCGCCGTTGAAGATGAAGGCGATAAGCGCAATGAAAAGGATGAATGCGAATCCCGTAAACGATTTCCACGTGATGCGTGTTGCGTATCCCGTTTTGTCTCCGAATAGTGAAAGACCAAATGCGCCGAATAAACTTGCGACGAGCAATCCAATCAACGCAAGGGCGGCTGATACTTCTGTAAAGGTCGCGGGGGAAACGGGAAGACGCGTCCCCTGGTTTGCCATGAATGAAAACGTGACCGGACTCTGCGCGTAATTCTCCACGTTCCAGGTGGCGATGGGATATCGAGGCAGGATCGAGCCGAAGAGCAGGAGCGAGAGCAGGATCAAAGCCCAGGGGAGGATCCGCTTCATTCTTAAGCCGAGCCTGATGCGGGTCGAAAGAAGCGGGTACACATCCCGAAGCGCAAACCCGCCGAACGTCAACAGGAGCGGAGTCAGCAGATCCACGAACGTATCGGGCCGCACGAAGACCGTCCAGCCGATGTACGCGCCGATCATGAAGAGCGTGCCGTGCGCGAGGTTGAGCACGTCGAGCAGACCGAAGATGAGCGAGAAGCCGGAAGCGACGAGGAAGGTGATCGAACCGACCGCGAGACCGCGCAATAGCGTGATGACGAAGTCCTGCCGGCTCATGCCTTGCGCGGCGGCAATGAAGAGCGCGGCGATCGCCGCGAGCGTGATAAGCAGGATGAGGTTTTTGCGGAGGAATGTGTTCATGGGTTTTGGTTTCATCCGTCATTGCGATCTTCGAGAAGCAATCTCCCCCACCGTGCGGAGATCGCTTCGCTTCGCTCGCAATGACGAGAGAAGCGTTACGCGGCTCCGAGATAACGATGGATTGCGGCTTTGTCGTTCACGAGGTCTTTCATTTTGCCTTCCTGCACGGAGCGACCTTCTTCGATGATGACGTAATATTCCGCGAGTTGACTCGCGACGAGAAAGTTTTGTTCGACGAGGACGATGGTCGATTCCTTCGAGAGTTCGCGGATGGCGGACATCATGTTCTCGATGATGACCGGCGCGAGACCTTCGCTGGGTTCGTCAATGAGCAGGAGTTTGTTGTCGGCGACGAGGGCGCGGGCGATGGCGAGCATCTGCTGTTGCCCGCCGGAGAGACTCGTGCCGGGCAGAGCGATGAGCCGTTGAAGATCGAGAAATAGATCGAAGATGAAATCCTTTTTGCGGAGGTAATCGCCCTTGGCGCGTTCGGCGAGTTTGAGGTTTTCCTCCACGGTCAGGTCGCGGAAAATGGCGCGGTGTTCGGGGACGAAACCGATGCCCATACATGCTATTTCGAACGGGCGCATCCCCTGTACTTCACGACCATCGAAGATGACCTTGCCTTCGCGCGGCGACGTGAGCCCAAGAATGGATTTGAGCGTGGTGGTCTTGCCCGCGCCGTTACGCCCAAGCAATGCAGTGATGGAACCCTTCGGCACGCGCACGTTCACGCCCTGCAGGATGTGATATTGACCGATGAAGGTGTGGATGCCTTGAACGTCGAGGATATAGTCCATGAAGCCTCAAACCGACCTAACCCTCGCCCCTTGGGGGACGGGGGGATAGGTCCAACTCATACAATCCGCCAAGATACGCGGTCTGCACTTCCTTGTTCGCGGCGATCTCGGAGGGCGTGCCTTCCGCAAGGATCCTGCCGAGGTGCATGACGGTGATCACGTCCGAAACGCTCATCACCACGTTCATGTTGTGTTCCACGAGCATGACGGTCTTGTTCCCCGATTTTTGGATCTCCTGGATGAGCGCGATCAGATCGGGGACCTGCTCCGCCGCCATGCCTGCGGTGGGTTCGTCGAGCAACAGCACTTCGGGGTCGGGCGCAAGGATGATGCCGAGTTCGAGTTTGCGCTGGTCGCCGTGCGGAAGGGCGCGGGCGGGCGTGTAGGCGCGATCCTTCAAGCCGACCTTTTCGATGACTTCCCAGGCGCGCTCTTCATATTGCTTGAAGCGTGAAGCGGATTGCCAGAATTTGAAGTTGTCCCCTCCCAACGCCTGCGCGGCGAGACGGATGTTTTCGAAGACGGTCAGATTGGGAAAGATGTTCGTAATTTGGAAGGAACGCCCGACGCCGAAATGGATCGTGCGATGGACGGGCTGGCGCGTGATGTCGCGTCCTTTGAAGATGACTTTTCCACTGGTGGGTTCGAGGTTGCCGCTCAATAAATTGAAGAAGGTGGTTTTCCCCGCGCCGTTCGGACCGATGATGGCGTGCAACGAGTTCCTCCGCACTTTGAGGTTGACGTTATCCACGGCAACCAGCGCGCTGAAGTGTTTGCTGAGGCTGACGGTTTCGAAGATGATTTCGTCCGACATGATAACTTCCAATGGGAAAGTCCCTAAAGGTCTCAAAGACCTTTAGGGACTTATTGTATAACGAAATTACTGTCCGCTCAGGGAGCCATAGGGCAGGTCGCCGCAGCGGTCTTTGAGGGCTTCGGGAAGCAGGCAGGGAGGTTCGGGACGAGTCGTGTCCACGTATTCGTAGAAGTTGGCGTCGGGGTCGGTCACGTTGAGAAGTTCGAGGATGTACATATCCTGAATGGCTACGTGATCCTCGGGGCGGATGTAAACTGTTCCCTTTGGACCCTCGAATTCCATGCCTTCCATCGCGGCTTTGAGCGCGTCTCCGCTGACGTCGCCGTTGGTCGCCTTGAGCGCTTCCACGACCAGGATGGCGGCGTTCATACCGTCCGCATCGAACAGGTCGGGCATCACGCCGTAGCGCGGCTTGGTGTTGGCGACCAGGAAATCGTTGGCGGGATTGTCCGGCGCGCTGTAGTGATACAGAATGCCAGCCGTCGTTCCGACTGCGTTGGCGAAGAAGGTCGGCATCAGCACGTTGTCAATGAAGGTCGCGCCCAGCGCCATGGTCTCGGTCACGCCCTGATCGGCGGCGGCTTGCATCAACGAGACGAAGCCGGAGCCGGCCCAGGTCACGATGTAGGCTTCCGCGCCGGAGTTGGCGATCTGTTCCATGTAGGGAGTGAAGTCGGTGGTGTCCAATGGGGCGAAGATGTCGTCAGCCACGAAGGTCGCGCCGCCCAGCGTGCAGGCGTCCCTGAAGGCGGCGGCGGAACCGCGTCCAAAGGCGTAATCGGGCGCGATCTGCACGAAGTTCGAATACTGCTGGGTGAGCGCGATACATTCGTTCATCGCGTCCTGGTAGTTGTTGCGGCTGGTGCGGAAGGTGTACTCGTTGAAGTTCACGCCCGTGATGTCGTTCGCCGCGGCGGGCGCCACGATGAGCGGGATCCCGTTTTCGAGCGCGATACCCTGCAGGGTGGCGGTCGCGCCGGAGGAAACCGTGCCGACGAGGATGTTGACACCCTGCACGTCAATCAGTTCACGCGCAACAGTGGCGGTGTTTTCCGGGTTGCTCCCGTCGTCGCGCACGTAGACGACGATCTCGCAATCGTCAATCTTGAATGTGTTTTCCTGGGTCTGGGCGAAATCGAACTTCTCGCCGGCCGAACCGGGCGCGCCGGTGGCGTATTCCATGCCGAGCATGAACGAGCGCAGGATGTGCGCGCCGTAAATGGCGAGCGCGCCGGTGGCGTCGGTGATGAGACCGACTTTGACGGGTTCGGCGCAAGTCAAACCAGCAACGGGCTCCTCAGTCGGCACGGCGGTCGGGGCTTCGGTCGGAGGAACAGGAAGCGTGGAGACGACAGTTTCCTGTGTCGGTTCGGGGGTGGCGGGAGCGCAAGCCGCCAGGATCAAGGTCATGGCGACGAGCGCAAATGCAAATGTACGAATGACTTTCATTTTCTTTTCTCCTTCTTTGTTTTATTCTTCGTTTTCGATTCGGATTGTTCGAATGGGTATACGGCAGGGATTACAAGGCATCACCTCCTTTCGCGAATTGGATGATTGCGCGCGAAGCGTCTTCAGGGATTTCAATGGGGAAGAAATGTCCCGCGTCGGGGAAGATGACGACCTTGCTGTGCGCGATCTTTTCGGCGAGGAGCGAAGCGTTTTCGGGCGGGACCACTTTATCGTGCGCGCCGAACAGGATCAGGGTCGGGAGGTCGAGGCGTGGAAGTTTGTCCTCGAACGCCGCGGCTTCGGGCAGGAGCGCGAGTCCAATTGCCAGTTGCGACTGATAATGAACCGGCTCGATGGGATTCGCAACGCGCCATTCGATCCATTTCTGGATCATCTCCGGGTTCTTCTCCGCCCAGCCCGGCGCGGTGCTGACGACGAGTCCGTTCTTGAAACGAGTCAGCGGATCGCTCGCGACATCCGTTAGAACTTTCATCGCTTCGGGCGTGACCGGGACATGGCGCGGTCCCCCGAAGTTGGTCGAACACAGAATGAGTTTTTCCGCTCTCTGCGGAAAATCGAGCGCGATGGCTTGCGCGACGAAGCCGCCCATCGAATGACCCGCGAGGATTGCCTTTTCGATTCCGAGCGCGTCGAGCAGACCGACCGTATCCGCCGCGAGCATCTGCGCGGTGTACGGACCTGCCGGCTTGTCGCTTTGACCGACGCCGCGGTTATCGAACGTGATCACCAGAAAATGCTCCGCCAAAAACGGAACCATGCGATGCCATTGCCAGGATGAATAACCCAGGCCCGAAATCAACACGAGCGGCGCGCCTGTGCCGTGCGTTTCGTAATAGAGTTCGATGTCATTCACTTTGAGATTTGGCATGGTCGCTCCTTTTGGAAAGCGGAAAGTAGAAAGTGAGTCGTCCACTCGCCACGTTCCACTTTCTACTTTCCATCCTCCACAAACCTCTTCCGCAACTCCGCCTTCATTACTTTCCCGTATGGCGAATACGGCAGGGACTCGACAAACTCGATCCGCTTCGGGATTTTGTATTTCGCCAATCGTCCCGCGCAGAAATTCAGCAACTCTTCCGCATCCACAGTTTGATCCGGCTTGCGCGCCACGATCATCAAACCGACCTCGCCCCACTTGTCATCGGGCCGACCGATCAACGCCGCATCCGCCACCGCGTCGTGTTCGCGGAAGACGGCTTCCACCTCGGCGGCATACACGTTCTCGCCGCCGCTGATGATCATGTCCTTGAAACGCCCGACAATGTGGAAATAGCCTTCGTCGTCCATGCGCGCCATGTCGCCCGTATGAAACCACCCGTCTTTCAGGGATTGTTTTGTGGCTTCCTCGTTATTCCAATATCCAACACATACGTGCGGACCCTTGATGATCAATTCGCCCGTTTCATCCACAGGCACATCGTTTCCCTTTTCATCCACCAGCCGCATCTCGCTATGAAAGATCGGTTTTCCAACCGAACCGACCTTCCGCAACGCGTCTTCATCGGTCATCGAAAAACAATTCACACCCACTTCGGTCAAGCCATACCCCTGACGCATCGTCACGCCCTTGCGTTTGCTCCACGCTTCGATCAAGGATGGCGGGCACGGCGCGCCGCCGCTGATGAAGAAATGCACATGGCTGAAATCAATACTTTCAAATCGCGGCGAGCTCATCCATACCTGAAAGAGAGTCGGCACGCCGAGAATGACCGTGCATTTTTCGTCCACGATCAACCTCAACGATTCATCGGGGTCGAACGTCCGCGTCATGACGATCCTTCCACCTGAATAAAACAACGGCACGAGAAAAACGAACAGCCCGCCCGAATGGAACATCGGCGTCAGGATCGGCGAAACGTCCTTCTCGCTCAATCCCCACGAAACGACCGTGTTGATCGCGTTCCACAAAATCTGCCGGTGCGGCAGGATCGCGCCTTTGGGACGTCCCGTCGTCCCGGACGTGTAGAGAATGCAATAGGCGTCGTCCGCTTCGATGAACGGACGCTTCGGTTCCTCCGCCGACGCCTGCTCCAGCAAATCCTCGAATTTCTCCGCCCGCCCTATCTCCGCCTCCTCCAACGCGACGACATGCTCCACATGGATCGAGTCCTTCATTTCTTCATACACGGAAGCAAACTCGGGACCGACGATCAGGACCTTCGGCTGGCAGTCGTTGACGATGTACGTCAACTCGCGCGCGGTGAGTCTCCAATTCAACGGGGCGAAGACCGCGCCGATCTTGCCAAGCCCAAACAGCAGATCAACATACGCGATGCCGTTATGCGCCAGAATGGAGACGCGGTCGCCTTTTTGCACGTCACACTTCTCGCGCAAAAAATTCGCGGCGCGACTGGCGCGTTGATTTAGTTGTGCGAAGGTGTAACGCACTCCACTTGTGAAGTCATATAACGCTTCACGATTGGGAGTTAGGTTCGCTCGTTTGGTCAACAGGTCGGCAGAATTCATAAGTGTCAAGTTTCAAGTGTCACGTTCCAGGTTCACGTGACACCTGACACATCATGTCCCTACAACGATCCCGCCGTCCACGCGCAGGACTTCGCCCGTGACGAACGAGGCTTCATCCGACGCAAGGAACAGGTAAGCGTTGGCGATCTCACGCGGCTCGCCCAAACGACCCAGCGGCGTGCGCGCCTTCATGCCGTCCAAAACCTTGTCGGGCATGGCATTGATCATCTCGGTCGCGGTGAAGCCGGGCGCCACCGCGTTGACGCGGACGTTGTACCGCCCCAGTTCGCGCGCCCAGACCTTCGTCATGCCGATCACGCCGAACTTCGTCGCCACGTAATTGGTCTGACCGAAGTTCGCGTCCAGCCCGACCACGGACGACGCGTTCAAGATCACGCCGCCGCCCTGTTTGATCATCACCGGCGCGACCGCCTGCGCGCAATTGAACACGCCCTTCAAGTTGACCGAGATCACGAGATCGAAATCCGCTTCGGACATCTGCCCCGTCAACTGCCCTTCCTTGACTTTGACCAATTGCCCATCGCGCAGGACGCCCGCGTTGTTGACCAGCACGTCAATGCGACCGTATTTCGCAACGACATCATCCACCCACTTCTGGACCTCCTCGCGGCTGGTCACGTTGACCTTGTAGAACGCCGCGCCCTCGCCAAGCAGTTCGACCGTTTTCTGTCCCACCGTCTCATTGACGTCACAGATCACAACTTTCGCGCCCTCTTCGGCAAATCGCAACGCCGTCGCTTTGCCGATCCCCGCCGCCCCGCCGGTCACAAGCACAACCCTATCTTTCATTCTCATGGGAAATATTCCTTTCGGTTTACGGTGGTAAACACCGATGATCTTCCAGAAAATAATCACACAACTTTGCGCAGGGCGCGTTCTCCCTTCGACAGGCTTACGCGCCTGTCGGCGTTGGAAAACGCCAACTACGCTACGATGATCGCTTGGATAAGAATCCCAGCACGACCGTGTTGAATTCCTGCGGACGTTCCCAGCAGGAGGCATGTCCCGCCCCATCCAGAATGTGAACCTCGGCGTGTGGGATGCCATTCTTCAGGATCGCGGCATAGGTCACTCCCTTGAGCAGGTCCACAGAACCGGCGATGATACAGGTCGGGCATTTGATCTCGCCCAGGCGGGGGGTGAAGTTCACGTTCAGGAAACATTCGCACAGGCGGACGATCGCGGCGTAGTCCAGAAGCGCATACCGCTTGCGCGCGTCCTCCAGCAGACGCGGATTGCCGGCAATGAACGCCGGGGAGAAATTCCACGGCACCAGGGCGTTGAAGAACGCCTCCGCGTTGCCGGCGCGCGCCGCATCCAGCCACGACGAAACGATGATCCGCAGTTCGGGCCACACCTCGCTGACCGTATCCGCCAGGACCAGGCTGCCGGTCCGCCCTGGATGTTTCAAGGCGAACGCCTGCGCCACCTCGCCGCCATAAGAGATGCCGACCAGGTGCGACCGTTCGTAACCCAGCGCCGTCATCAGGGCGGCAAGGTCATCCGCGTGCAACTCCATTGTGTACGGACCTTCGGGATGCTCCGACTGTCCCTGCCCGCGGCAATCGTATTGCAGAACGCGATAACGGCGCGCCAGCGTCTCGGTCTGATAGACCCAACTGGTGGAGGCGTTCATGATGATGCCGTTGTTGAGGACCAGTAGCGGGGCGTCTTCCGGTCCGTGAAGTTCGTAGTAGAGTTCGATGCCGTTCACATGGATTTGGGGCATAATGGGCGTCCGTCCGTTGCAGGATAGCGTAACGCTGTTACAAGCCGGTTACAAAGCCGTGCGGTAGTTGCCGGTTGCCAGTTATCAGTGATCAGTTATCAGTGATTAGTTATCAGTGATCAGTGATCAGTTTTGCCACCCCACCGATCACTGACCCCCTGCTCACTTAAGCGCTTTTCCAAACGCCGCCATGAATTCATCGGGTTTCTCGATATATGGCGTATGTCCTGTATCTGCAATGACAACTTCCTCGTACGATCCGCCATTGGCTTTGTATTGTTCGAGCGCATGGCGCGTCTGACTCACCATCGGTTGCGGCGGATAGATCTCCTCACCAGGCCAGCCGGGGACGTAACCCAGTTTGCCGAGCGTGCCGAAATCGAAGAAGGAATTATCGGAGACGATCATGTCCGAGTCGCCGCGCATCCACAGGATGTGCGGCTTGGGCGAGGCGTTGACGAACCGCTCCACGCTGTCGCCGACGTATTTGGGCGAAAGCGCGTTGATGGGACCGAAGTTACCGGGCGCGACGTTGGGCCAGTTCGGTGAAGCGACAAAATCGCCGGGATATTTTTGTTCGCCGATCTTTTCGGTCATCAGCGACGAAAGCAGATCCTCCTCGCGCGCGGGCTTGAACGGAGGTTTCCAATAGAAACTGTTCATCACCACGCGCGGCGAGGCTTGCGGGTTATCCGACGAGCGATCCCCCGCCGCGATCAACTTTGGGAAATCGGGGTTGACCACGCCGCCGCCCGAACCCGCAAAGTCGTCATAACAAGGCGTGCCATCCACGCCCTTCGTGCCGCCGAAGCCATAGGGCGAACCGGGGTTGACCAGGGTGGCGCTCAAGATCCGTTCCGCCGCGCCAGCCACAAGTCCAAGAACGATCGTGCCACCCATCGAGTGACCGACCGCGTGGACGCTATCCACTTTGAGCGCGTCGAGCAGGGCAAGCAGGTCGTCAATCCAATCGCCCATGCCGCGCGTGGCGTCAATGAGTTTGTCTTCGGTGTCGCCATAACCGCGCAGGTCGGGCGCGATGCCGCGGAAGCCTGCGGGTAGTTCGAGCATGATCTCCTCCCAGTACGTGGACGACGATGCGTTGCCGTGGATGAACAGGACGGGCGCTCCATCGTCGGGTCCGCTGAAGAGGACGTGGGTCTTCAAGCGTGAGGTCTCGATCATCTTCGAGGCGATGCCGGGTAATGTGGGAACTGTGGACATGTTATTCTCCTTTGGTAAATTTTTCGCGCAATTCGCGTTTGAGAATTTTCCCTGCGGCGGAAATGGGCAGGGCATCCATGAACGTCACGGATCTGGGGACTTTGTATTTCGCCAATCGTTCGGACATGAAATTCAATAGTTCATCCTCCGTTGCAGTTTGACCTGGTTTCAACACCACGCAAGCCTTGCCCACCTCTCCCCATTTCGGGTTGGGCAGGCCGATCACCGCGCATTGATGAACGGCGGGATGCTGATACAACGCCTTTTCGATCTCGGCAGGATACACGTTCTCGCCGCCGCTGATGAACATATCCTTCTTGCGGTCAACGATATGGAAATAACCTTCGTCGTCGAAATACGCGACATCGCCTGTATGGAAGAACCCGCGTTCGTCAACGGCTGACTCCGTGGCTTTGGGATCATTGAAATAGCCCGAACAATACGACGGACCTTTGAGGATCAATTCCCCCGCTTCATTCGGACCGAGGAACTGATTCCGTTCCCCGACGATTTGCGCGTCCACGAAGAAGTTGGGCCTGCCAATGGAACCCGCCTTGCGGATGGCGTCTTCGGGCGCGAGCGCAAAGATGCCGGGACCGAACTCCGTCATCCCAAACCCCTGCTTGAAGCGGATGTTCTTTTCCTTTGTATATTTCTCCACCAAAGGCACGGGCAGCGGCGCGCCGCCCGACGTGCAAAAACGAAGCGACGATAAATCCGCCGATTCCCAATTCGGCGCGGTGGTAAGCATCTGATACATCGTCGGCACCGCGGCAAAGATGGTGACGCGTTCGCGCTCGAGCAGAGTCAACACCTGCGCGGGGTCAAACTGGCGGATGAAGATCGTCGTCCCGCCGAAGATGACTTGCGGCAAGGTGTAAACGAACAACCCGCCTGTGTGGAACATGGGGAAGACATTGAGATAAATGTCGTTATGCGTCACGTCATGGATGACGGTATTCAATGTATTCCACGCGATCATGCGATGCGAGACCTGCGCGGCTTTGGGAAGTCCCGTCGTGCCGCCGGTGAAGATCAGCGCGGCGATGTCTTCGGATTCGAGGGTTTCACATGTGACGGGAGAATCGGGGGAGGACTGGAGAATTGATTCGAAGAGCAGACTTTCTTCTATGCCGTCGCCGTCCAAATGTAAAGTGGTGAGCCTGCCCTGAGTTGTGTCGAAAGGTGGAAAGTGGAAGACGAGTTGAGTTACGTTTTCCTTGAAGTCATCTGAATAGATGAGGATTTTCGGCGTAGTGGCTTTGAAAATTTCGAGTAATTCCTGCCAATGCAGACGCCAGTTGAGCGCGGTGTGGATCGCGCCGAGTTTGGAGCAGGCAAAGAAAACGTCGAGGTGTTCGTAACCGTCACGCGCAAGGATCGCAACCCGGTCGCCCTTGCCAACGCCTTGTGATTTCAACCAGTTCGCCAGTTTGTTTGCGCGTCGATTCGCCTCGCGAAACGTCAATCGCCATTCGGGATTTTTCCCCGCGTCAATGAAAGCGAGTTTATCGGGGGAGTAGAGTTCGCGGCGAGCGAGATAGTCTCCGATGTACATGGTGTCTCCTTGCGGTGGAAAGTGGAGAGTGGAAAGTAGAAAGTAGAAAGTGGAAAGTGGAAAGTGGAGCGATTCACTTTCCACTTTCTACTTTCTATTATCACTTCGCCGTCCACTTCCAAACCGACGCTGCCATCGTGATCCCGCCTCCGCTCGCGCAGAAGAGGATCACGTCGCCGGGCTTGGGTCCCTTGCCCTGAACGATCGCGTCATCCAGCGCCATGACCACGCACGGGGAACCGGTGTAGCCCCACTTGTCCATCACCCAATGCGTCTTTTCGATGGGCTGTTTGAGCAGTTCCATCATGTATTCGATCGTGCGGAGGTTGAGTTGGGTGAAGAAATAATGATCCACGTCATCGAACGTCAAGCCTGCCTTGTCGAGCGCGCCCTGCATGAGACGGGGCCAATATTCGGTGTTGAAGGTCTTGGGGAATTTCTTGACGAACTCCACTTTGGGAGGACCGAACTGCGCCATGTTTTCCGGCGTACAGGGACGATACGTCCCGCCCGAATATATTCCCAGCGCGTCGTGGAACGAACCGACAGAGAGAAGATTGCTGCCGAGAAATCCCTGTTCTTCACCAACGCCTAATATCACCGCGCCTGCGCCGTCGGCAAATAGATTCGCTGTCTTCTTATCCTTGAAATCGAGGAAGCGGCTCATGCCGTATCCGCCCGCGACGAGGATGTACTTCATCGCCGGTTCGGTCATCAAGTAACGCGCGCCCTGGTCCAATGCAGTGACCCAGCCCGCGCAGGCGGAGTTTACGTCGTAACAGCCCGCCCTGTCCGCGCCGAGTTTGGCTTGGACGACGACAGATGTAGACGGAGATAAGTAGTCCGGGGTGTCGGTGGAGACGATGATCAGGTCGAGGTCGCCAGCCTCAAGTCCCGCGCGAACGAGGGCTTTCTTCGAGGCTTCCACGATCAGGTCGGAGGTCGTCTGCTCGGGCGACATCCAGCGGCGTTCACGGATGCCGACGTTCTCGATCAACCATTGATTTGTGGATTCGCCGAGGAGCGCGTCCACTTCGGCGTTGGTCACGACGCGTTCAGGGACATAACTTCCAGCGCCAAGGATTTGTGCGTTTCGGGTCATGGAACCTTCCTAAATAATGTACCGCGACATTCATGTCGCATGGTCTGAAGTACCGCGACATTCACGTCGCATGGGGCTTATGTGTGCCGCGATAGATCATCCTTTGTTTCCTCCAGCGGGACGTAACGGCGCACGAACTCCACGGCTTCGCGCCATTCGGTGAAGTTCATTTCTTCGGCGTTCTGGATGTGGCGGATCGCGCCGTGATAAACGACCTGCGTCCCCCCGGCAAGCGGCGACTCTTCCACCACAAATCGGACGATGAACGAATGGATGATGGGAGCGGCGTCTGGTTTCATCGTCCCCAAGAATAGCAAACGCCGGTCACATGGCGGTTACAAAAAATCGAGACCCTAAAGGTTTTGGAAACCTTTAGGGTCTGCTCATGGTCAACCTTTCGTACAAGTCCTGCGTTTCGGGCGAAGGCGAAACGTTCAACTCGTTCTTCAACGCCTGCACGCAGCGCTGGTACGTCCTGCCCACCTGACCGCGATCGCCGAGACGATCGTAAGCCAGCATCAAATGACGATAGGCGCGCTCCCAGCATTTATCGCGCGCGAGAATGCGCTGCGAAAGATCAATCGCGTCGGCGTATCGTCCCTGCGCGATCATCAATTCCGCCAAACGATCCGCCGATTCCAGGAACAACGAAGCCAGCCGCTCGCGCTCCTCCGCCACCCAGGGTTCGTACAACGCTTCGGGCAGATAATCGCCGCGATACAAATCGAGCGCCTCCTGCAACAACCTTGCGTCGGTCTCGCCCGCCTGTTTGACCAGACCCGAAAACTCCTCCGCGTCCAGCCACAAGTCCGCGTTGGGGCGCAACGCATAGGTCGTGCCGTCGCGGAAGATGAACGCCGACTCGCTGCCGGGGTCGCGTTCGGGCTCGAGCGTCTGATACAACGTGTTCAAGGCGATCTTGAAATTGCGCTGCGCGATCCCCATCTCTGCATCGCGCCACAGGAACTCGCAGATCTGGTCGCGGTCCAGCGGCGCGTGACGATACGTGACGAACAACTGGAACAACTGACGCGCCGACTCTCTTCTCCAGCCGTTCGAGGGGATCGCTTCGCCGCCTCTCCACACCCGGAAACTGCCCAGCGTTTGGACGCGGAGTCTAAACCCGGGGTGGATCCCGACATCCTTCAACCCAAGGGTATCCAGCAGGCGATCCACGTATCCGCCCTCCCAGCCGTGTTGACGCGCGTGCAACAACAACGGGACGAACGTCCGCTCATCGGAAGGACCCAGCAGGGTCGGGCGCGTGAACAGGAAGTAATAACCGTTCTGCTGGCAGGTCGAAAGAACCTCGGATAGGATCGGCGCCACGCGCTCGAACTTCTTCTGCTTGAAATACCCGAACGCCAGCCACAGGCGCGCCGCGCTGCGCCCGAACGAGTCGCTGCATTCCTCGAAGCCGCGTACCGCGCGATTCAACCACTTTTCCGCGGCTTCATAACGGGAGGCGAGCGTCAGGCTGGCGCCCATCGTCAAACGCGTGAGGGAGGCGATCCATTCGTCGCCCGCTTCGGCGGCAACTTCAATCGCCTCCTGCGCGTGTTTCTGCGCGCGTTGCAAATCGCCGCGGTAACCGTAGGCACGGCACAAACCCCAATTCGCCTCCACCGACAGACGCGGGACATCCAGCGTTTTGCTCAATTCGAGCGTCTTCTCGAATTCGCTCAAGGCGCGCGTGAAATTATCTTCATCCGAATCTGCGTTCAAGTTCAGGGCGTGTCCCTGCCGCATGTGACCGACCGCCGTAACGAACGGGGATTTCAACTCGTCGCCTCGGCGCGTGCCTTCCAGCGCGGCGCGATGGGCGTGTTTGCTCATGCCCATAAAGGCATAGATCAGCGACAACAACAATTGCGTTTCGCGGTGAGCGCGCGGCGTTTGGACGGGTTCGCGGTTTTCGGTTTCGGCGAGTTCCTCCAAGCCTCTGCGCGCCTCCTCCAAACGACCCGTCCGCAATAACACCCGGAACCACAACTGATCGTTCGAGGGACCTTCGGCGCGCAGCGCCTCCGCGCGCCGGCGCAAACGCTCCGCTTCCTCCACGTGACCCGAATTGAGTTTGTTCTCCGCCAGCAATTCGAACAAACGGACCTGCGCCTCGCGGTCCTCGAAGCCATCGCTCAAACGAATTGCCTCTTCGAGCAATTTCTCCGCCTGGCTTGGGTTGACCGTATCGAGATAGACGCGCGCCTGCCCGCGCAGGGCGCGGGCGATGCCGTCCTGTCCTCCCTGCGCGCGCCAGATCGTTTCAGCCTGCTTGTACCAGCCCTGCGCCTCGTCGAAGCGGCTGTGCAGGCGCGCCAGTTCGCCGAGGGTGAACGTCAGCGTGGGGTGTTGGTGAAGACTCAGGCTGGGGAGCAGGTCAATGTAACTCGCAAGCGTATCCAGCCGTCCCTGCGAAAGAAGCGTCGGCGCGTACGTGTCCAAAAGGTCCGCCACTTCATCCCATGCCTTCGCCTCGATCAAGTGGTAGATCGCCGATTCGGGATCCCTGCGCAGGAGGAAATGTCGGGCCGCGTCGCGATTCCATCCATCCCGATCCTCGGGCGGCGATTGCTGTTTCAAAAAATTGTGAAAGATGTGATGATAACGCAGTGTGCCTTCCGCGGTCTCCGCGACGAACAGTTCCTGCCGTCGCAGGTATGCCAGCATGGAAGCCGAATCGCCCGCGAGATGACCCGACGCGGCGCGCAGCGCGTCGCAGGTTTCGGGGTGAAGGTCGCGCAGCGTGGAGGTGACGAGCAAAAACTCGCGCACGTCGGCGGGCTGCCGCTCGAAGACTTCGCGCGCCAGCATGTCGAACAACGCTTCGAGCGAATCGGTCTGCCAGCGCAGCGGGAATTCGAGCGTGAGCGGCGATTGCGAGCGGATGCTTTGCCAGATCAGTTGAAGCCCGATCGCCCAGCCTTCGGTATACTCGAGCAAAGAGTCGAGTTCCTCGCTGGTCAGTTCGAGTCCGTAATGCGCGCTGAACAATGACGCAATTTCGCTTTTTGTAAACGTCAGAACCGATTGATCGAGGAGCAGCGCCTCGCCCTGCGCGCGCCAGCGAGTCAACGTGGGAAGCGTGATGGTCGGACGTCCCGCTAACAGCACGTGGAAACGAGCAGGCGCGAGACCGATCAAACGATCCAAAATGTGAGGCGCTTCGCCGCTTTCGGCGAGGAGATGCGCGTCGTCCAGGATCAGCAGCGCGGGAGTCGCGGGCGCGTCCGCGATGGCGTTGATGATCTGGTCGAGAATCCCGCGCCACGGAAGCGGACCCTGCGCGCCGTCCCACGATTCGAGAAATGGAGTGGGAAGATTTTTGATCGCGGGAAGGGCATGTTCGAGCGCGTGACACAGTTGCAGGAGGAAGACCAGCGGGTCGTTATCCTCCTGATGCGCCTGATACCAGATCACAGGCTGAATCTCCGCTGAAAGTTCCGCCAGCGCGGTGCTTTTGCCGTAACCCGCCTCAGCCTGAAGGATCGTGAGGCGGTAATCCAACGCCTGTTTCAAAACCTGGTTGACGCGCGGACGCGCCAGCGTGCGCGCGTTGCGCGGCGGGGGCATCAGTTTGGTGCGGAGGACGCGGGAGAGGGTCATTTGGGGGAATCCGGGTCGCGAGGCGCGGTTAAAGTTTATCCCAAAATGCCCTTTTGAAACAGACGCGGGTTCATTCGACGATCTGGCGATAGGCAAAAACACCCCGCAGGATCGGGATGTTTTTGCCTGGCAAGTTCGAACGCGATCATGCCGCCTCCCCGCGTTTCGGCGCGGGGGACGGGAACGCGATGCCAGGCGGCGACCTGTCCAACAATGTGACGCTCACTCGTTGCCGTGCGCGTCGTGAAGTTCCTCCACGAAATGCGCCCTCAATTCCACTTCTGCGAGTTTGCTGGAGGCGTAGGTGGAGGCTTCCTTCATGAGTTGCCGGGCTTCCTCTTTGGGCAGTTTTTTTAGATCGTCCAGGGAATATCCCTTGCCTTTCAGATACGCCTCGATGAGCGTCCTCTCCAAAAAGGCATGAATATCCTCGATAAGCGGTTGAACGTTATTCTTTTGGGCGTCCATAAATCTTCTCCTATCCGGGGTTATCTGTTTCCCGTTTGCGTTCGAGGGAACGCTTCACCAGTTTGAGCCGAAAATGATCGGCGCGTTCGCGTTCATCCAGCGCCGTCTGGATGAAGTCCCGTTCCGCCTTGAGGCGCGGGATCAGAAAATGATCGAGGGCGTTCAAGCGCCGCGACGTGCGCTGGATTTCGTCGCCCAGGCGCGTGAGTCGCAGTTCGGTTTCCGCCAGTTGGAGGATGGCTTCGACCTCCCGTTCGAAGGCGGAAGCGGTCTCGTCCACGGCAATCGAAGCGCCGACGATCGAATAGCCTCTTTCGAGAAACGAACGGGAGGCGCGCTTTTGCTCGATGTGCGGGACTCTCACCCCCATCACGCTTCGCGTCGTGACCTCGAGCCTGAATCCGCCTCGAGAGGCAAGCGCCGCCGCCCGAACCGATTCCGCTCCCGCCATCGCCTCCGCCCGCGCCAAAGACTGACTCGCCTGTGCGGCGGAAACCTGGAGCGCATCCGAACGCTCCAGCGCGGTGTCGGCGGTGGACATGAACTCCTTCAGCAAAGCCGTGCGCTTCTGCTCCAGCAGATCGCGTCCCTGGCTCGCCAGCGCGATCTGCGCCTTGCGCGCCAGCAATTCCATGCGGGTGACCGAAACGTTGCTCATGGCTACATCCCGGCATACCTGGCGCGCTCCGAAGTCAGGTGCGTCAGGGCATGTAACCCATGTGTGTCTTTTTGTTCCCGCCCCCGCTTGTGATATTGCTCGATATATTCCTTCGGAATCCGTTTGAGCAGGTCGGCGGGCATGGGCGCGAGCAACTCCCAGGCGCGGTCGAGCGTTTCGGCGACCTCGCGGTTGACCATTCCCTGCCCGATGAAGTTCTCCTCGAAACGCCTGGCAAAATCGAGCACGCGACGATCCTCCGCGGATAACGCCGCCTCGCCGATGATCGCCACCAGGCGGCGCAGGTCCCTGCCCTCGGCGTACATGGCATAGAGTTGATCGGCGACCGAACGATGATCGGCGCGCGTCTTGCCCTTGCCGATGCCCTCGTTCATCAACCGCGACAAGGACGGCAGAACGTCAATGGGTGGATAAACGCCCTTGCGGTGCAAATCGCGGCTCAAAACGATCTGCCCTTCGGTGATGTACCCGGTCAGGTCCGGGATGGGATGCGTGATGTCGTCGTCGGGCATGGTGAGGATCACCAGCTGCGTGACCGAACCGGATTTGCCGTGAATGCGGCCCGAACGTTCGTATAAACTCGCCAGGTCCGAATACATGTAACCCGGGTAGCCGCGCCTGCCCGGCACCTCCTCGCTTGCCGCGGCGATCTCGCGCAATGCCTCGCAGTAGTTGGTCATATCGGTCAGGATGACCAGCACGTGACGGTTGTGCGTGAACGCCAGGTATTCCGCCGCCGTCAGCGCGGCGCGCGGAGTAAGCAATCGTTCGATGGACGGGTCGTCCGCGCGGTTGACGAACAGCACGGTGCGGTCCATCGCGTCGCTGGCGCGGAACTGATCCATGAAGAAGGCGGTTTCGCGCTGCGTGATGCCGATGGCGGCGAAGACCACCGCGAACGGTTCGCTGCCTTTGCTTTCAACGCCACCGGCATTGCCCCCAACCACGCGCGCCTGCGAGGCGATCTGCGCGGCGAGTTCGTTCGCGGGCAATCCCGCGCCGGAAAAGATGGGAAGTTTCTGCCCGCGCGTCAACGTGTTGAGACCGTCAATGGCTGAGACGCCCGTCTGGATGAACTCGCTCGGATGAGTCCGCATCGAAGGGTTGACCGGCAAGCCGTTGATGTCGAGCGAACGTTCGGGGATGATGGGCGGACCGCCGTCAATCGGCAGCCCTGATCCGTCCAGGACGCGCCCCAGCATCGAGAGCGACACGCCGAGGCGCGCCACATCTCCAGTGAAGCGGACGCGCGTCGTGTCGAGATCCAGGCCCGAGGTCCCGAGAAAGATGCGCACCATGCAGCGGCGTTGATCCACTTCCAGCACTTGTCCCAGTCTCACGTCGCCGTCGGGTCCGATGATTTCCACGATCTCGTTGTAAGCCACGTCCGCAATGCGTTCGACGAAGATCAACGGACCTCTGACCTGGGAGAGGGTGCGGTATTCGGTGGTCAGCAGCCGGGGCGGGGGTATGGTCTTGAGCATGTCAATTTACTCCCAAGACCCTGAAGGTCCTGCAGACCTTTAGGGTCCAGCGAATTCGGGGACTCCCATCTCCGCAAAACTGAATCGCACGCGATCCATGATCGCCTGGATTTCCTCTTCAGCCTTTTCCGCGCGGAACTCCTTCATGCGCGCGATGTCGGAGATCACCGGCAATGCGGTCACGCGTTCAAGGGGAATTTTCGCCTCCAGCGCGGCTTGCGTATGACGATAAAAATCCATGATCGTCTTCAGCATCCAATATGCCTTTCGGATCGGGCAATAGCGATCCACTGCATCCACCGCCGACTGCTGGAGAAAGTCCTCGCGCAACATGCGGGCGATTGCCAGCGCGGCGCGCTCGGGTTCCGCCAGCGCGTCGGGTCCGACCAGTTGGACGATTTCGAGAAGTTCGACTTCGCGTTGAAGCAGCGCCATCGCCTCGCGCGTCAACTCGTCCCAGTCGGTCGTCACTTCGCGCTCGAACCAGTCGCGAAAATTGTAGAGCGAATAACTGTTCGTCCAATTGATGGCGGGAAAATGGCGGCGGCGCGAGAGATCATAATCCAACGCCCAGAACGTGCTTGCCACGCGCATCGAGTTTTGCGTCACAGGTTCGGAAAAGTCGCCGCCGGGAGGCGAGACCGCCCCAACCACCGAAACGGAACCCGTGCGGCTTCGTCCGTTCGAACTTCCGCCTTCACCCAGGCAGATCACCCGGCCGGAGCGTTCGTAAAATTCAGCCAGGCGCGCGGCGAGATACGCGGGATAGCCCTCCTCGCCGGGCATCTCCTCCAAGCGACCCGAAATCTCGCGCAGCGCCTCGCCCCAGCGTGAGGTCGAGTCGGCAAGCATCAGCACATCGTAGCCCATGTCGCGGTAGTACTCCGCGATGGTGACGCCCGTGTAAATGCTCGCCTCGCGCGCCGCCACCGGCATGTTCGACGTGTTGGCGATCAAAACCGTGCGTTCCATCAACGGCGCGCCCGTGCGCGGGTCCTCCAGTTTTGGAAATTGCTCCAGCACTTCGGTCATCTCGTTGCCGCGCTCGCCGCATCCCACGTACACCACCACGTCCGCATCCGCCCAACGCGCCAGGCTGTGTTCGGTCACGGTTTTGCCCGTGCCGAATCCGCCGGGGATGATCGCCGAGCCGCCCTTGGCAACCGGGAAGAACGCATCAATGACGCGCGTACCCGTGAGCAGAGGCTCGCGCGGCGCAAGACGGCTTTGACATGGGCGCGGCTGGCGGACGGGCCAGCGCTGAACGAGCGTGATTTCCACATTGACGTCCGCTTCATTCCCGGACCCGATCACTGCCACCGTTTCATTGACCTTATATTCCCCTTCGCGAATGCCGACCACCCGTCCGCGCACGTGAGGCGGGACCATGATGCGGTGTTCGATGGTCCGCGATTCGGAGATCACGCCCAGGATGTCGCCCGCGCCCACGCTGTCGCCCGCGGAAACGCGCGGAACAAAATGCCAGGATTTATCTTCGGGCAGCGGGGAGGCATACACCCCTCGATGGATGAACTCGCCGCTCGCCTCCGCCAAAATTTCCAGCGGTCTTTGCAAACCATCATAGACCTGCCCCAGCAGACCCGGCCCGAGCTGCGCGACCAACGGAAATCCCGTACTTTGCACCGGCTCTCCGACGCGGACGCCGGATGTATCCTCGTAAACCTGGATCGTGATGACGCCTTCGGAAAGGCGGATGACCTCGCCGATGAGCCTCAACTCGCCGACGCTGACAACGTCATATAAGCGGACGCGTTCCAGCCCCGCCGCACTCACAACCGGACCTGCAATGCGAATGATCCTTCCGATGTTATTTCCAGTTTCCTTCATTCGTCGCTACTTTCGTTGACTTTGTTACGCACGCCCGAAGTCGAAGACCTCGGACTCCGGTTCGCCGACTACTCCGCTTTCTCCTCCTCGCCTTTGAAGGTGATATGAAACCCGATCGCTCTCCGAATCAACGCGGCAATGCGATGTCTTTGTGAGGCTTCCGGTCCCAGCGGCTGACCTCCCGGAATCGCAAGGTAGGGCAAATTCGCGGAGGAGGCAAGCCGTTTCAAAAAAGCCTCATCCATGTGAGCGAGCAAACCATCGTCAATGGCGAGCAAGCCTGTTTCACCGGCCTCCATCCATTTCTCGATCAACTCCTGGGCAGTCTCCACATCTTCAGCGCCGTGCGCCTCCACTCCAGCCAGTTGGAAACCGGGAACGAGGGCGGGGCGCGTGACGACGAACAATTGACTCATGGGACGGTCTCCAATTCCGCACGGATCGCCTCCACCTTCAACCCCAAATTGATTCCCTGTGCGATCCAGCGGATGTTGCCGATTTCACCGACCTTCAACGCCGTGAAGCCGAGGAAAACGCCGATGCCCAGCGGATCTTTCGTGATGATCCCCGCCATCCACGCCAGCCGGTAATGCCGGAGCCGCCTTTCGATGTCGCTCAGGCGGTTCGAGCGCGCGTACGCCTCCAGTCCCGCGTGAAGCGCAGGTTGAAGGAAGGTTCCCGAGAGGGTCTCCAGCGCGGCAGCCACCGTGTCCCGACGGCAGGCATCCGCAAGCAGGGCAAACGGGATGCGCCCCTGCCCGACGAACAAACGCTCCAACTCGTCCGAACCCAGCCGGTCGCGAAGACGGTCGCGTTCCTGCGGAAACTGGGCAAAGCGCAGCGCCGTCGAAACGTTGACAAGATCCGCCTCGAGCGCCAGCGCATACGATAGCGACCCCTCCCTGACGGCTTTTTCCTTCAATACCCGGTTTGCCTCCTCGTAATACCACCGATCGAGCGCCAGTTCCATCTCGAAGATTTCCATGCCCGGAATCTCCGCCCGCGCTTTGAGCAACGGGCGGGCAAAGGGAAGGTTCATGCTTGCCAGCAGATCCATCGCTTCGCGGGGGTTATTCAGGCGGGCTAATTGATTCATCATACCGACGTTCAATTCACCGATCGGAAGCAGGACGGCGAGGATTTCACCGGCAGGGACGTTTTTGGAGAGTCCGCGCAGGATCGCCTTGAGATTGTGAATATCGTACGTTCGCAGAACCAGCGAGATCATCTCACCGGCGTCATCCTTGTAGAAGTCGCGCGTCCGCCCAACCGTGAGGACGAGATCGCGCCTCAATGCCTCGTCAATGCACTGCATTCCGCTGGCGCGCGTCAACGCGGCTTCGACGGATTTTTGATAAACGGTCTTGGTCAACGCCGCGATCAATCCCTGCAGGCTGCCGCTGTCCGCCAGCATTTCCAGTTCATGCCGCGAAAGCAATCTCGATTTCATCACGCGCAGGCGGGCGTTGCCGTAATCGTAATCGGACATGAGGGCTGTCCTCAGACCTTGAGGGTTTCCAGAAAACCTTTGGGGTCCCTCTCCTTCTGCTCTTCCTCGAACAACGCCGCCAGATGACCCCGCAGGAACGCGGTGGCGCGTTCCAGCCGGGATTCGAAGGTGTTGACGACCACCACACGGTCATCTTCGCTTTTGGCGATCAAGCCGCCCCAGCAGTCGAGATCGTATCTCACGGGCAGGGTCAATCCGAGGTCTTCAAGGATGCCCTCCAGCAGATTCCTGTCACGCGGATCCGCCGTCAGTTGAACCTTCCCTTTTCCCTCGGATGAGAGTTTGGCGAGCGCCTCCTGCGCCAGCGAACGCAACACCGCCGGATAGGACGGATCCGCGCGGAAGGAAACGAGGCGTTCACGGACGCAGTTGATGGCGGTATCCACCAACGACTCCCGTTCGTCGCCGACGATGCGTAAAGCCTCCAGGCGCGCCTGATGGAGGATGCGCGCGCGTTCCGCGATGGCGGGCGCGCCCGCATCCGCGCGGGCATCCTCTTCGATCCGCTGCGCCTCCATCCGCGCCTGCGCCAGGATGGCGTTCGCCTGGGACCGGGCATCCCTCTCGATATCCTGAATCTGTTCGTCCCCCGAAGCGCGGATCTTCTCCAGGATGGCTTGCAAGCCCATCTCACCCACCAAGCAGCAATACCATCGCCGCCACCGCGAATCCCAGGATCACCACGGTCTCTGGAATGGCGACGAGCAGGATGATCATGCCAAGCGCTTCCGGCTTTTCCGCGATCACCCCTGCCCCGGCGGAGCCGATCCGCGCCTGGGCGAGTCCGGTGCCGATGCCCGCCAGTCCCACCGCAAGCCCCGCGCCGATGGCGATGAGTCCGCTTCCGATTGCAGTCAGATCAATTTGCATTTTTATCTCCTTTGAAATTGTGTCACTCTTCGCGATGGAGATGCTTCGCTCAGCATGACACGTCGTCGAAACATCACAGGCGGCTCTTGTATGGTTCGTAAGGCCTGCCGCCGCCCTCGTAAAACTTGCGGAAGAATTCCACGTAGTGCAGGCGCAAACTGTGGATGGTCGGAGCGAACATGCCGAGGACGAGGTTCAGGGCGTGGATCAGGACGGCGAGGATCGCGCCCACAACGATATTCCCCGCGAGCCCGGCGATGTCGTTCGCCACCTTCGCCAGGTAAACCGAAGCCAATCCGACGGCGGCGATGCGCAGATAGGAAAGGATGTTGCCGATCAATCCTATGAACTCGATGGGACCCATGACGACGCCGATACAGCCCAGCGACGCGCTCAAAAGCACGACGCCGACGATCACGACCGCGATGGCGGCGCTCATAAATCCCTGCGGCAGGAAGTCCGTGAGGATGCCCACCAGCAGAAAGAGACCGATCAAACCGACGAGCATCCCGCCGCGTTCCAATAGATGATTGCGGCTCCGGTCTCTGATCGCCTCCCACACGCCGAGGACCAGTCCCAGCGTAATGTGAACCGCGCCGACGACCAGCGTCATCACCAGCAGCGCCATCACGTGATCCGGACTGGTACGATCGAACCACAAGGCGTGCATTCCAAAGCGTTCGCCCAGCGTTCCAAACGCCTCGCCGTACAGAAAACCAAAGAGGATGGACCATCCCGCTCCCATCGCCAGCACGACGAGGACATCACGGATCACCCCGCCCTTGAACCTGCTCAATAGACCCGCGCTGATCGCCAGCGCCAGGATCCCGTACCCCACGTCGCCGAGGATCATCCCGAAGAAGAAGGGCAGGAAGAACGCCATCAATCGGGTGGGGTCAATGTGACCGTAGCGCGGCAGGGCAAGCAGCCTGACCAGGCTCTCGAACGGTCTCACCGGTTTCGGGTTTTGAAGGACGACGGGCGCGCGTTTTTTCAATTCGGGCGTCATCTTCAACTTCTGGATGAAAACGGTGCCGTTGGTCTCGTCGCGCAAAGTCAACTCGACCGCTTCGACGTTGCGGGCGGGGATCCAGCCTGCAAGCACAAAGGTCGAATCGGTCTCGCCAAATCTGGGCAGGACGCGCCAGAGTTCCATTTCATCCTGGAGGGCGGCGCGCCAGGCGGCGAGTTTTTCGCGCCATTGGCTCGAAAGGTCCGCCATCTCACGGTCAATACCGCGGATCTGTTCGGGGATGAGAGTCATCCGCTGCCGCAGCGTGGAGAGAATCACATCCGGAGAACCCTCCCCCAGTTCGGAAGGGAGGCGAAGCCGCGAAATATCCTCCTGCCCCAACAGGGATTCGATCTGATCCGTGAACTTTTCCGGGAAGACGATCAACATGGCGCGCGTGGAAGCGTCCACGTCGCTGGCGACGATCTCGGCGCGTCCCTGCGTCATTTCGAAGATGCGCCTGCCGACCGTATCCAGAATGTTCATGTATTCCCGGTTGACCAGGACGCCGACCGATCTGTTGCCCGGTTCGTGCGCCGAGGCGGGAATGATGGGCAGAAGTTTTCGCAGCGTGGCTTCATAACGAGGCAGGGAGGCAAGTTCGGATTCCAGCAGTTCGCGCCGGGAGGCGAGCGCCTTCACTTTGGGGAGGAGCTGCTCGACGCCTTCGCGGGCTTCGACCAGGTAATTCTCCTCAGGGGAGGCGGGGACGGTCGTCGTTTCGTTCGACCCGCCCAGCGCGTCCAACAACCCCCCGATCCGCGCCGCCAGGAGTCCGAGTTCCTCCTGCTGGCGCAGCGTCACGCGGTCGAGAGACAACGGACGCGCGGAGACTTCGGGGATTTCGCCCAACTCCTCGATGTGCATGCAGCCCGCCTGGCGTAGCGCGCGCATGACGACTTGAAGATCTGTCTTCAAGCCGATGATTTCAACCGGCGCCATTTCAAGATTCATCGAATCTCCCTCCTTCCTTCACGCCGAGAATAACATTCAACGCCGCGCGCACCGCCTGCTCCATGCGGGACTGCCGCCTTCGACGCAGCGCGCCCATCTCATTCTGCGCCTGCGCAATGATCATCTTCGCCTGTTCCCCGGCTTTGGCGACGATCTCCTTGTATTGGATGTTTCCCTCCCGTTCTCCTCTTTCCCTTGCCTGTTTTTTGAGCAGGGCGGCTTGCGAGCGCGCGTTTTCCGCGCTGCGTTCGGCGAGTTCGCGCGCGGCGATGATCCTCCTCGTTATCTCCGTTTCGACCAGTCGAATTCGATCCAGCGGCGACAATCCATCTGCGGACGTTGGTTCAGCCATTCGTTTTCCTTTGCCAATGCGAGCCTCGATTTAAATTTCGCGGACATGCCCCTCAACCTGTCCTTCCATTGCGGGATGAACGGGTTGCACGACGGCTCCCTTGCGGGTGTAATCCGGCAGGAGGATGGGCGACGACGACCCATCGCTTAGCCCAGCCTCCCGGCGGATGCGATTCCAGTCATCGAGATGCGCCAGCGTCGGCGTTCCGGGTTGGGCGTCGCGCGACCACATCGCCGCGGCGGCGCCGGCGCGCCGACCGAACACGCACACGTCCAGCAGGCTGTTGCCCATCAGGCGGTTGCGCCCGTGAATGCCTCCCGCGGCTTCACCGGCGACGAACAAGCCGGGAATGGAGGTACGCGCATCCGCTTGAATCGCCACGCCGCCGTTCTGATAATGCAGCGTGGGATAGACCAGGATCGGCTCGCGCGTCATGTCAATGCCGAAGCGTTTGTACTGCCGTACCATGGCGGGGAGTTCGCGGGCGATCGTGCCATGACCTTTGAGCAGGTCAATCAACGGCGCGTCGAGCCAGACCCCCGCCTGGCCCGTCGGCGTGACGACGCCGCGCCGCCTCTCCCTGCACTCGCGGATGAACGCCGCCGACTCCACGTCCCGCGTCTCGAGCGGATACACAAACTGCTCCCCGTCCACGTTGCAGACCTGCGCGCCCAAGCCGCGCACCTTCTCCGTCACCAGTTGACCGAGTATCTGCTCCGGGAACGCCGCGCCGGTGGGATGGTATTGCATCGTGTCAATGAACGCCAGCCGCGCGCCGACGCGATACGCCAGCGTCAGACCGTCGCCGGTCGCGCCGTAATGATTCGTCGTCGGGAAGCCCTGGTAATGCAGGCGTCCGCTCCCCCCGGTGGCGACGATCACGGCTTTGGCGCGGACGATCATCAACCGCGAAGTATCCAGGTCTTTCAAGATCGCGCCGGCAGCCCGTCCCTCCTCGTCGAGCAGCAACTCGATCACCGGGCGGAATTCCCACACGCGGATCGAAGGCTGTTCCGCGGCGCGCGAACGGACCTCGTCGCGCAGCGTGCGCATGATCTCCGCGCCGGTGTAATCGCGCGCCGCGTGCATCCGTTTGCGGCTGGTGCCTCCGCCGTGAATGGTGCGCAGCGCGCCGTCGGTTTCCTTGTCGAACATCACGCCCAGCGATTCGAGCCAGGCAATGACCTTCGGTGCGTCCATCACGAGCGCTTCGACGAGATCGGGATCGCAGACGAACCCGCCGCCTCCCATCACGTCCAGGTAGTGAACGGCGGGCGAATCGTTCTCCTTGTCCGCCGCCTGGATGCCTCCCTGCGCCATCATCGTGTTGGCGTCGCCGAAACGGAGTTTGGTGCAGATCAGGGCATCCGCGCCGTTTTCCTGGGCGAGCAGCGCCGCGCTCGCCCCCGCGCCTCCTCCGCCGATCACCAGCACGTCGCAGACCGCATCCGGTTCCTGCCGCAGAAGGTCGTCGAGATCGCAGCCTTCCTGAATCAGCGTGGGAGAGGCTTCGAGTACATTGACCAACTCCAACGGCGCGCGACCGCCCTTGTTCGGTCCAACGCGAAGTTCGCGGAACGCCTCCGAGATGTAGTCGGGATGAAACGTATGCAGGAGGCTGTCCCGTTCTTCCGGGCTCAGTTTCGGGAACGTTTCGGTCATCCTGCGCGGACGGGAGGCTTCCACCTTCGCCAGGGATTCTCGCATTTCAGCCGGGTAAGACATCTCGTTCTCCTTTACGTTTCATTCGAACTGCCACGGCAACGGCTGGTTGGGGTCGCCGGGCATGTACTTCAATCCGCGCTGGATGCGATGCGCCAGGGCGACGACCATGGGCGTAAGCGCCACGCCCTTCTCGCAAGCCTCCTGGCACATGCCACACCCTGAGCAGGACGCCAGCCAGCGCCCCCAACTCACCAGTTCGGTCAGCAACGGATGCGTCCGCTGGTACGCCCCATTGACGCCCAACATGCCAGCCAGTTCGCCGTTGTAGAGCGGGCAGGCATCCAGGCAGTCCGCGCAAAGCGTGCAGCGCGCGAACATCGCCATGACGCTGTCGAACTCCTCCGCCTGCCGGGCTTGCGCTTCGATCAGGTCGGAACGTTTGCGCGCGTTCTTATCAACCATGTCCCCGACCATCATTTCACGCAAGACCACTTGTCGTTCATCTGCCAGTCCGTCGGCGACCTCGCGCAACCCCAGGCTGGCGTCCATTTCCTCATCGCGGGCGATGACCAGCAAAACGTCCTCCTCCACAATACCGATCGTGCCGATGAGAACATCCGCGCCCAGGGGAGCGGGCGAGGCGCACAGTTGGCAGGCTGTCCGCACCTCATGCGGAATGGAACAATCCCTGCGGTCGTACGCCATGCCGACACGGATCATCTTCGCGTCCTCCCGCTGGCCGGCAACGCGCCGGGCGTATTCCGCGTGCGGGAAAGTGCCGGGGCAATCCACGCCAATAACGATCAGACCTCTTGCATCGCTGCCCTGCGTGAGGGGCGGGATTTGGACCCGCTCCCGTTTCCGAAGTTCGACCAGCGCGCGCAGCTCGCACGGGCGCAAAATCACAGCCAGGCGACCCCCGGGATGATCCTTGACAAAGCCATCCACCAACGAGGCGGAGTTGGCGGACATGACCGGCAAAAAGGGATTCACCCGACTCAAATCCTCGGGGCGTTCGATCGCCTGCGGCGCGGCGCCTCCATGATCGGGAAGTTCGAGCGGGGCAAGCATCGCATCCAATTCGAGGCGCGACCACCATGCGGAAAGGAAACTCCGCAATGTGCCAGCCGCGTCGTTCTCACGAATATGCAGGATACGGTTTGCATTCATGGCTCAACCTCCGTCTGCGCCTGCCAGGAGTTCAGCCGCAATGACTATGCGCGCGCAATCCAACCCAAATTCGAGCGCCTCCATCGGTATCGCGCTTCGAACATAACGCTGCATTTCGATCTGTGATGATGGACCTGGTCCGCCATGGATCATGGTCGTCAAATGAGTCGCCTCGGATAACAGTTCACCGACCGCCAAACGCACTTCCGCGGCGAGCGGACGCGACGCCCCCTCCCGATCCGTCAGCCACGCGGCGTGATACACCAGCCAGCGCGCGCTTTCGAGCCGCACCTTCATATCCGCCAGCATACGTCGCACTGCCGGGCGTTCCTTCAACAGCGCGCCCAACGCCGTCCAACTCTTCGCGTACTCGACCGACATGTCGAGTAATCTCTGCGCCAGCCCGACGTAGCGCGCGCCCATCCGAATACAAGCCGACGGCGCGACGTCCTCGCCCAGATGAAGCGCCTGACCGCATTCCCCAAGCAGGGATTTCGCTTCGACCCGACATCCCTCGAGATGCAGACTCACCCCCCCATTGACCTCGGTTCGGACTCCGCCCTGGCCTGGTTCGACCACAAACGCGCTGATCCCCGCCGGAGCCTTTGCCAGCACAATGAAAAAATCCTGCGGAGACGGCGCGGACGAAAGCATTTTTATTCCATCGAGCAAATACGCCTCGCCCTGCGGCGCGGCGGTCGTCTTCCAATCTTCCGGCTTGACCGCGTTCGGTTCGCGCGCCGCGAGATGCGGACGACGCCTGCCTTCCAATGCGGGGTTCAGGAATTTGGCAACCTGCTCGCCCGAACAGGCATACAACAGCGGAGGCACGTCGCCCAATTCCATCGGCAAAAACGTCCTGCCCAATTCCTCTTCGAGCAGACAGGCAGTGACCATGTCCAGCCCGCCGCCGCCAAACTTCTCCGGGACGGCGATGCCCCACAACCCCATCTGCTCGACGACGGTGCGCAGGCGGGCGCGCTCCTTCTCCTCGAGCCCGCCCGCGGAAAAATATTTCATCTCCAGCGGCCTGGCTTCCTCTTCGACGAAGCGGCGCAGCATGTCGCGGAGCATGATCGCATCGGAGGAGAATTCGAAATCCATGGGAACTCCCTATACTTCGATCTGGCGCGCGGCGTACTGAGTCTTGAGTTCGTCAAGGGGCATGGACTTCAATTCAGCGAGATCGCCTCGATATGCCCCGCCTTCGATCTCCTGAACGCGCCGCCGCAAATGATCGGCTTGCGGAGCCAGGTATTTGCCGTACATCCGCCGCGCCAACAGCGAAACGTTCGGCGGGGCGATCTCCGCCGGGCAGCGCGCCGTGCATAATCCGCAGGCGATGCAATCGAAGGAAATCTCAGCCGCGGCGGCGATGTCCCCGCGAATGACGGCGGACATGTAATTCAGAACGTCAATTTCCTGCGGGCAGGCTTTGGTGCAGGTGTTACAGCCGAAACAGCGCAAGATCTCGGGATAGAGTTCGTACAAGGTATCGCCGACAGGCTTCAACGTATCGAGATGATAGATCGGTCTCTGCGCCGGGAAGAACGGAATCTGCCCCAATATCATGCCCGGCTGGATCACGGTCTGGCAGGCGAGCGCGTAATACAACTTGTGATCGTTCTGCAAACGATAGACCGTTCCGCACGCGCCACAGAACCCGCCGCGGCAGCCGACCCCGCGCGTGAGGCGAAACCCCGACCATTCAAAAGCCTTGAGGATGGTCAGGCTTTCCGGCACTTCGTAACGTTGTCCGAGGATGAATATCTCGACCATAAGAGACTCCTCTTTATGATTGTCATTGTGAGGAGGGCGTTGGCCGGGTAGTGGCGCCCCGCGCCACGTATCGTGACCAGCCCGACGATACCGTTCTTGCGCTCGGTGCAAGTGAGCGATCCCCAACTCAGGGGAGATTGCTTCGTGGCGCCTCGGCGCCACTCGCAATGACATGCAACCTAACTACTCAACAACAGATCGAGCGCGTACACCTCTTCGGTGGCGGCTTTCGCCAGCAGTTCCGCCATGCCCTCCGCGAGGTGGGTTTGGACGAGGAAATGCTTGATGGTGGGATCAACCTGCGGGCAGGCGAGAGCGCAATTCCCGCAGCGGTCGCAATCTTCGCCGATCAACGTCTCCAGCGCCATCGAACTGCGCGAGTCGCTGCGCAGTCTGCGCTTGGGGTCACGCGCCAGCAGCGGGCAGGCATCCATGCAGCAGCCGCAGCCGATACACGCTTTTGTCCCGACGATGTCCTCGCTGACCTTGAGCATGTGCGCCGGTCCCAGCCCCGAACTGAGCAGGCGGCAGCGCGCCACGGGAGGACGCGGCTGCGAGAAGATCACCCGCAAAATGCGTTGGATTTTCAAAGGGTCGGTTTGGGTTCGCAGGGGCATGACCAACTCCTCGTCACACAGCCAGCGGTTCGCTTCGCAACTCGCGGCTGATGCGGTTCATGATCGCCGCCAGCGGAACGCCTCTTGGACATGCCTGCTCGCACATGCCGCACTCCGCGCACGACATCAACCAGTGTTTCAATAAGTCCCGCGAAAGGACGCCGCGCTCCATGGCGGACGTCAATTCCTCCGCGTGGACCGGGCAAGCCTCGATGCAACTCCTGCAAGGCTGGCACTCCAGCAGGAAATCCGCCAATTCGTCCAGGTTCGACGGAAGGTCCGGCGCGAGCTGGCGGAGTTGGCGCGCGCGGGCGCGCTGCCGCCGTTCCTCGATCTTCTTCAACATGAGGTTGTGCTGGACGATCAGTTCCAGCGGAGCGGGACCGTCGGTGATCGCGTCGAGGTCGAGTTTTCTGGCAAGCGCTTCATCCCGCGCAAATATCAAAATGGAGTCCTTGACCGGCAAGCCCAACAGATCAATGCACAGGTCAACCTGCGAAGGTTCGGGTTTGTCGCACATGCGGCAGGCGGATCGGAATCGGTCGAAGGCGATGCCTCCCTGGCGGGCGTTGCGCAGCAGGTCGCGCGTCATCTGCTCCACGCTGCCAGCCTTTTGGACGCGCCATTCGAAGTCCTGCGCCGGGAAACAGCCGAGACAATCCGTTCCGATGATCAGCCAGTTCTCCAGGCGCGGCGAATCGCTTTTGGTCAATTCGTCGAGCGCGCGCGCTTCGCAGGCTCTCAGGACCGCGGCAAAACGCGCATTCGGATTCTTGCGCGCCAGCGCCGCGACCGTTTTTCCGGCGTTGATCTGCATCAAGGGCGCCATCGGATCCGCATCCGACAGGAGATAAGGATCATGGATGAGCGTGGTCTTGATGGCTTTATCCCCTGTCTCGTATATCGGGACGAGCATGCCTTCCAGGCCGGCATTGGACCAAACGCCCAACAAAAAATGCCGGATAGCCGTCAGCGGATCGTTTTCCGCTTTTAGAAGCCACGTGGACATACGACACCTTCCTTTCGCATGAATATTTCTCCGTTTACATCGTACACGAACGCCGGGCAGAGGTCATCCGCCGGACATCCGAAATTGGCGCGGAACAGACCCTATTCAATCGCTAAATGAACCCGAAGAAATCAGACAGGCTGGTCAGCCGGCGCGGACTTGCGCAAAAACGAAAGACCGACTGGGACAGACCAATCCAGCGCGTCCACCTGAGCCATCACCTGCTCGAAGGTGAACTGATGAACCTTGATCGCCTTGGACGGGCAGGCTGTGGCGCACGCGCCGCATCCCTGACACAACACCGCGTTGACGGTCATCCTGCCGCGCACGGGATGCAATGACAAAGCGGCAAAGTTGCAATACTCCGCGCATTGACCGCAGCCCGAACACAATTCCTCGTCAATGAACGAAGTCGCCGCATCCACCTGGACTTCGCCGCGCATCAACGGGATCATCGCCGCCGAAGCCGCCGCCCGCGCCTGCGAAATCGAATCGGCGATGTCTTTTGGCGACTGGCAGCAACCCGCAAGAAAGACTCCCGCCATCGAGGTATCCACCGGGCGCAGTTTGGGATGCGCTTCCATGAAGAAGCCGTCCCCCGAGCGCGAAAGTTTGAGCAATTGCGCGACCGCTTCGCTGTCGGATCGCGGCTTCATCCCGACCGCCAGCACGACCAGATCCGCTTCCACCTCGACCTGTTGGCTGAGCAATGTATCCTCGGCTCGCACTGCCACCCGGTCACCGCGCTTGACGATCTCGCTTGGATTCCCGCGCCGGTAGATGACGCCATCCTCCCGCGCCTGGTCGTAGAATTCCTCGAAGCCCTTGCCGAAGGCGCGCACGTCCATGTAGAAGACGGTCACATTTGCATCCGGGAATTGTTCGCGCACCAAACGCGCCTGCTTGGCAGTGACCATGCAGCACACACGCGAGCAATAATCTGCCCTCACCCCTTGCCCCTCTCCCTTTGGGAGAGGGGTTGGGGTGAGGGAGGAATCCCGCGAGCCGACGCATTGGATGAACACAACCGACTTAATGTCATTGCGAGCCCACGAAGTGGGCGAAGCAATCCCCCCCGAATTGGAGATTGCTTCGTCGGGCTGGGTCTCGGTACGCCGCTCCGCGGCTACTCGACCATCAGCCCTCCTCGCAACGACACTTTCAAATTCAAGGGTTGTCATCACCTGCGGATACTTACCATATCCCAGTTCCGGTTTGAGGCGTGGATTGAATGTTTCAAAACCCGTAGCGACGATGATCGCGCCGGCAGGGACGTCCATCGTCTCCTCGTTCCGCTTCACCTTGACGTTGAAGTTTCCAACATATCCGCTGACATCCGTCACTTCGGATTCGGTCATCAAGTGAATATTCGGATGAGCATTCACCCGCTCGATGAGTTCATGTACCAACAATCCAGCGGGTTCAAGCGTTGGAAAAGTCTTATAAATCTGCGCGACATGTCCGCCCGCTTGTGCGGCGCGTTCGACGATGGACACCTGAAAACCGGCATCCGCCAAATCCAGCGCGGACTGCATCCCCGAAATCCCACCGCCGATCACAACCGCTGCCGGTGTGATGGATACCTGCCGCGTTCGAAGCGGTTCGAGGCGAGCCGCTTTTGCCACCGCAGAAGCCACCAGTTGCATCGCCTTTTCTGTCGTCGAAATCCCCTGCGGATGCACCCACGAACATTGCTCGCGGATGTTCGCCATTTCGAGGCAATACGGATTCAGCCCGGCTTCGGCAATCGCGGCGCGGAAGGTCGGCTCGTGCATGCGCGGCGAACAGGAGGCGACCACCACGCGGTTCAGGTTGTGTTCAACGATGTCGCCTTTGATGAGCGCCTGGCCGGGATCGGAACACATGTACGTGTAATTTCGTGCAACCGCCACATACGGAAGCCGCGCCGCAAATTCGGTGACAGCATCAATATCCACCGTCGCGGCGATGTTGATGCCGCAATGGCAGATGTAGACGCCTACTCTTGGAGAATTTGTCATTTTGTTTTCTCCGTATTCAAGAGACCTGACAGGTTTCCATAGAACGTTGATCAACCAGCGCGATTTTGATTCACAGAACCTGAATCGTCTCACTACACAATGAAACCTGTCAGGTCTGCACCACTACATCGCCTGCACCGCGATTTCCGCAACATCCAGCACGCGGATTTTCTCCTCGGCATTCAAGTGCTTGACCGCTTCTTCCAGCGTGAGCAGGCAGAATGGGCAAGCCGTGGCAAGGACTTCCGCGCCGGTATCCAGCGCTTCCTTCACGCGCAGTTGCGCCAGCCGCGTGCCGGGATTCGTCCCTTCGAGCCACATACGTCCGCCGCCGCCTTCGCAACAAAGACTTTTCTCGCGCGAGCGATCCATCTCGATCAACTCCACGCCGGGGATTCCGGTCAGCACATCGCGCGGCTCGTCGAAGATGCCGTTGTGTTTGCCGAGATAGCACGGATCGTGATAGGTCACTTTTTTCTCGAATTTGCCGTTGAACTTCAACCTGCCGTCCCGCAGCAATTCCGCCAGCACCTGGGTGTAATGTTGAACCTGCGCGCCGAACGCTGCGCCCGCTTCGATGCTGCGATAGTCGTTCTTGAAGGCGTTGAAGCAATGCGGCGAGACCGTGAACATCTTCTGCACGTTCAATTCCTTGAACATTTCGGTATTCTCTTCCACCATCGCTTCGAACAGACCGGCCTCGCCCAGCCGCCGCACTTCGCTGGAACAGCAGTTTTCGTCGCTGCCGAGAATCCCGAAATCCACGCCAGCGGATTGGAGCAACTGCACCAGCGCGCGCGCCACCTTCTGCCCGCGCGGATCGTAGGAGGGCGTGCAGCCGACGTAATACAGATATTCCGCGCCGCTTTCCGCGAACGCTTTTATCTGCAAATCCTTCGCCCACAGCCCGCGATCTTCGCGCGGCATCTTCAAGGGGTTGCCCTGGCGGAACGTGCTTTCCAGCGCGGTTTTCACGTTGGGGTGAACCTTCCCTTTTTCGACGATGGCGCTGCGCATGGCAACGATCGCTTCCATCGGGTTGACCTGTTTGGGACAGCGGCTGGAACAGGTCGAGCAGGTGGTACAGTCCCACAACTCTTCGCGCCCTTCCAGGTTGAATCCGTTCCCGGCAACCAGGATACGGTAGATCAACGCGCGCGGATTGAGCGCGGTCTTCATTGCCATCGGGCAGCCGCCGGTGCATTTCCCGCACTGGACGCATGCAAACAGCCCGCGTTCTTTCGCAAAGGTTCGGCTCTCAATTTGAAGCATGGAGTTCTCCTTCTCGGACTCCAAAGTCTTTGCGAAGCATCCCTGTGGGACCCGACTTTGGAATGCCCGCAACGACTGGAGTCGTTGCACTCCTCAACATAATCATTGCCGCAGATGCCGCCGCCTTGGCGTGCGCGACCGTATCTGGAATATCCTTCGGTCCCTGGCAGCAGCCCGCCAGGAAGATGCCCGGCACGTTGCTCTCCACGGTCCGCAGTTTGGGATGCGCCTCCTGAAGGTAGCCGTCTGCCCCTTGTTGCAGATTCAGGATGCGGGTCAGGTCGGAGGCGTCTGCCCGGGGCGTGAGTCCCACCGCCAGGACAACGAGATCGGACTCCACCTCAACCTGCTCGCCGAGCAAGGTATCTTCCGCGCGCACGACGACTCGATCCCCGCGGCGAATAATTTCAGATGGATTGCCGCGCCGATAGAGAATCCCCTCCTTGCGGACGCGGTCATAGAATTCCTCGAAGCCTTTGCCGAACGCGCGGACATCCATGTAGAAGACCGTGATCTCCGCCTCGGGCAGACGGTCATGCGCGAGATGCGCCTGCTTGGCGACCGCCATGCAGCACACGCGCGAACAGTTGGGCAGATTCAAACTACGGTCGCGCGAACCGACACATTGGATGAAGGTCACTTTCTTCGGCGGGTGTCCGTTGAGGGAAATCCTCCCCGCTGTGGGACCCGAAGCGGACGCAAGACGCTCGAACTCCAGCGACGTGATCACCTGCGGATATTTTCCGTAGCCCAGTTCGGGCTTGCGATGCGGATCGAAGACATCGAAACCCGTGGCGACGATCACGGTGTCAACGTCCACTTCCATGCGCTTGGGCTTGTCGTCATGGATGATCGCCCCGCGCAAACAGGCGGTGACGCATTGATCGCACTCGGAGCAAACCGCGCAATTCAAACAGCGCTGCGCTTCGGCAATGGCTTGCTCCCGGGTCAGACCCTGTTCCACTTCGTTGAAGCCGTGAATGCGCTCGGCAACGGGAAGTTCAGTCATGCGTTCACGCGGCACGTGCTTGACGGACGAAGCGGGGACAACTTGAATGTTTTTTGCTTTTGGATAATTCTGTTCCCGTCCTTCGCGCAGATCAATTCCACGCAGATAACGATGAATGGACTCCGCCGCTTGAATACCCGCGCCAATCGCTTCGACCACCGACGCGGGACCGATGACCGCGTCGCCGCCCGCAAATACACCTTTGATGGATGTTTCCAGCGTGAGCGGATCCACGATCACGCGATCCCATTTCGTCTCCACGCCCAAGCCTGCGCTTTCCACGTTTTGACCGATGGCGGCGATGACAGTATCCACATCGAGAATGTATTCAGAACCAGGGACGGGAACGGGGCGGCGGCGTCCGCTGGCGTCGGGTTCGCCCAACTCCATGCGGATACATTCGATGCCAACTACGCGCCCGTCTTTTTCGAGAACTTTTGTCGGGGCGGAGAGGAACGTCAACTTCACGCCTTCTTCTTCCGCGGCAGCCACTTCCCATGCGGCGGCGGGCATTTCCTTGCGTGAGCGGCGGTAGACGAGTTGAACTTCGGAACCGAGTCGCAAGGCACAGCGCGCCGCGTCAATTGCAGAGTTGCCGCCGCCGATCACCGCCACGCGCTTGCCAATCTTCGCTTCATGTCCCAGGTTGAGGTGACGAAGGAACGGCACAGCCTGGAACACGCCGGGCAAATCTTCTCCTGGCACATCGAGGCGACTGCTTCCATGTGCGCCGATTGCCATGAAGACGGCTTGATAGTCACGGCGTAAATCATCGAGAGTCGGACCTCCGTCGCGACCGATGGGCGTGTTCATTTTGAGTTCAACGCCCAACGCAGTGATGTAATCAATTTCATTATTGAGCACATCACGCGGCAAACGATATTCAGGGATGCCAGCCGCCAACATTCCGCCCGGCTCAGGCAGAGCGTCGAAGACGGTCACTTTGTAGCCGCGCAGAGCCAGGTTGTAGGCAGTCGTCAGCCCGGCGGGACCGGCGCCGACCACAGCGACGCGTTCCTCATATTTAACGGGAGCAGGCTGAGGCTTCGCGTGAAGCGCTCCTTCATCATAGGCAAATCGCTTCAAGGCGCAGATCGAAACCGCTTCGTCCCAATCCGCCCGCTTGCATTCCGTCTCGCAGGGATGATAGCAAACGCGACCCAACGTCCCGACAAACGGCACGCCCGCATCGAGAACGCGTTGATACGCTTCGCGGAATTTTCCCTGCGCGATGAGCGCGACATATCCCTGCACGGGAATATGCGCGGGACAAGTGATCTTGCACGGCGAAGGTTTCTTTTCGATGACAAACGCCGCGGGGACCGCCTGCGGAAAGACGCGATAGATCGCCTTGTGCGAATCGAGACCCGCGTTGAAAAGATTCGGCACGCTCACGGGGCAGGCGTCGGTGCAAAGACCGCAGCCTGTACAGAGCGTTTCATCCACGTAACGCGGCTCGCGTTCGAGCGTCACGTGAAAATCGCCCGCCTGCCCTTCGACGCTTTTCACTTGCGTGCAAGTCAGCAATGTGATGTTGGGATTGCGCGGCACGTCTGCCATTTTTGGGGTGAGGATGCACGAAGAACAATCCAGCGTTGGAAACGTTTTATCGAGTTGCGACATGCGCCCGCCGATGCTCGGCGATTTCTCGACGAGATACACTTTGAATCCCGCATCGGCGATATCGAGCGCGGCTTGAATCCCGGCGATGCCCGCGCCGATCACCAGCGCGGCGTGACCGTTTCCGTTCGCATGATTCGGCGCGTTCATTTCTCCTCACCAATCTCCGTCCACTCATTGGGATGGAACGTGATGAGCGGCAGCGCTTCGTTCACATCCCTGCCCGGCACGTATTCGAACGCCTGCTGCACCTGTTCGCCAACCGCCGAGAAGATCGTCCCCACGGGAATATCCGACGGACAAGCAGACGTGCACATTCCGCAACTCACGCACGATGCGCCCATGTGATTGAGCCGCGTGAGATGGAACAAAAGCGTATCGCCCAACATGCGCGTCGCGCCCTTGCGATGCGCGGCGTTGAGATAATATTCCGGCTCGTGATCGAACGCGGCAGTCTTGAACAAACACGTCTTGCAATAACAGATCGGGCAGGCGGTCATGCAGTTGTGACAACGGATGCAGGATGTGAACAGGCTGGCGATGCCGCCGTTCGCGTTCATCTTTTGGTGGATGTGACCCAACGCCTCTCCCCTGACCTTCTGCCTGCCAGCCATCAATCGGGCGATCGCTTCGCTGGTACTTTCCCCTCCTCCCGCCTCACCTTCGGTGAGATTCAACGCCGCCGCGATTTCATCCTTCATCGTGACGGGCAATCCGCGCCTCACGTCCACGCCGAAGAGATGGATGTGAATATCCACATTTTCAGACACGGGATGAACGCACATCTGACACGCCTTGCGCAATGGAAGCCCGTCAATGTCTGGCTCTTTGCCTTCTTTGGCGGCATCGAGATACGCGGAGAGATTCTCGGCTCTTTTCCACGTTCCCTTCCCCGCGCTATCAGGTATTTCATACGTGCCGGGACAATCCATGCCGATGAGGGTCAGGTTTTCCAATGAGGCTTGTTGCAGTTTGACCAACTCGATCAGCGCGCGGATTTCGCACGGTCGCAACACGACCCCGATCTTTGCCGGAGTGTGTTTGCCTGTAATCGCGGAAACAGCCCGCGCGTTGTTTATGGGCATGAGCGGCATCAACGGATTGGCGGAGTCGAGCATGGCAGAGTCCGTCACCAGCGCAGGCATCACCCCTTCGCCATGTTCCAGCGGAACGAGCAGGGCTTCGATGAATCCGCTGTCCATCAGCCGTTTCAGGAAAATCCGCAAAGCGGGGAGCGCGTCGTTGTTTTCAACCGGGAGGATGATGTTCATTGATAAGCCTTTCTGTAGGACAAAATTAATTTTGTCCTACACAGCCCACATCTCGCGCATCGGGCTGGGACCAAGCTGCTTGAGCGCGGTCACCATCTCGGTGACGGTCTCGGCAAAGCGTTGACCTTCGCTAGCGCTGATCCATCTCAGCCAGACGCGCTGGTCGTCGAAGCCTGCATTCTTCAATATCTCGCGCATGGCGACGTAGCGGCGTCGGGTCTTGTAGTTGCCGGTCTGATAATGACAGTCGCCGGGATGACAGCCGCCGATCAACACGCCGTCCGCGCCATCGAGCAGGGGCTTGAGGATATAGACCGGGTCCACCGCGCCGCTGCACATCATCCGCACGACGCGCACGTTGGGCGGGTATTGCAGGCGCGACGTGCCAGCCAGGTCCGCGCCGGTGTAGGTGCACCAGTTGCACAGAAAGGCGACGATGCGGGGTTCGAAGGATTCGTTTGTCATGGATGCCTCTTCATGGGTGGGCGTAATCGGCGATCGGAGAATTGGGGAATTGGTAATTTTCCGTTCACGCTGCGACCTTTTTTACTTTTCGCTTCGAGGTCTTCCAGGATTTTCTTCACGATGACTTCCTGCTCTTTCAACATGTCGCGATACTCGTGTGTGTCTGTGTGAATGATTTCCACACGCAGGTCTCCCAGGTACGATGTAACGATGGTGCGCAAGATCGCGGCTTCTTCAATGGTCAATTTCAGGGTGAGCATGGTTCATTCCTTTCCATTCACCTCTTCCCTGGTCTCGATACGCCGCTTCGCGGCTACTCGACCAACGGGAGAGGGGGCGGGGGTCAGGTCACTGCCGCATCCAACATGTCAAGAACCTGGATCATTTCAAAGCCTTTCTGCTGGCTGGCTTTGTTCGGGCAAGCCGCCACGCACGCGCCGCAGCCCTGGCACAGCACTTCGATCACTTCGGCGTGATCCATGCCCGGTTCCAATCGGCGCGCGCCATAGGGACAAATCTCCACGCACACGCCGCACGCCGCGCACAGTTTCGGGTTGACGCTGGCGACAATGGGCGTGGATTCCAACTGCGGGCGCGCCAGCAACGCCACCGCGCGGACCGCCGCCGCGTTCGCCTGGGCAATCGTCTCTTCGATGGCGCGCGGTGAGTGGGCAAGCCCAGCGAGGAAGATTCCCTCCGCGGCGAAATCCACCGGGCGGAGTTTGACGTGCGCTTCGAGGAAGAATCCGTCCGCGTTGAGCGGGACTTTGAGTAATTGAGCAAGCGTCTCGTTATTCGGCTCCGGTTCGATGCCCGCGCTCAACACCAGCCAGTCAGGGTTGAAAGTCATTTTTTGATTTTCAGATTGAACGACAACATCCACTTTCAACGCCTGCCCTGAGCCCTGTCGAAGGGTTCCACTTTCTACACTCACCACCGGCTTGCTCTTCTCACTGTACTCAAGGAAGATCACCCCCGCCTTGCGCGCGTCACGATAGAGATGCTCGCGAAAACCATAACTACGTAAATCGCGGTAGAGGACGATCACTTGCGTTTCGGGAGATTGTCTCTTGATGGCAAGTGAGTTCTTGAGCGCCTGTGTACAGCAGATGCGGGAGCAATAAGGATGCTCTTCATCGCGGGAACCGACACACTGGATCATCACGACCGATTCAGGTATGTCATTGCGAGCCGCGTTCTTTGCGGCGAAGCAATCTCCTGTTGCTTGGGTTGTTCCTGTTGACGAGGGGATTGCTTCGTCGGGCTGGGTCTCGACACTTGCACCTGGCGCAAGTGCAGGTGTACGCCCCGACGAGCACGGGGCTACTCGACCATCAGCCCTCCTCGCAATGACATTCAATCTCTCTTCCAACTCGCGTTGGGTGATGATGTCCGGGTGTTGACCGTATAAATATTCCTTCGGCGTCATGCCGCGCGCGCCGGTGGCGAGGAGGATGGCGCCGTGAGTCAGTTCAGCGGTCGAGCCGTCGTTCAAACGCACGGTTGATTTGTATTGCCCGGTGTATCCGCCCACGCTGGTCACTTCGGCGTCCATCATCACGTTGATGCGCGGCTCGGACAGGACCGCGTCAATGGTTTCTTTCAACAATTTCTGCGGGTCATCGCCGCTGAATGTGCCTGTGTAAATATGCCTGAGGTTGCCGCCGAGTTCGGACTCGCGCTCGACGAGGAAGACGCCGAATCCCTGCTTTGCAATCGAAAGCGCGGAGGTCATCCCTGCCAGCCCGCCGCCGATGACCAACGCGTTGTGATTCACATCGAACTTGTCCCGCGTGATGGAACGCAGTTTGCGTCCCTTTGCCACTGCCATCGCCACGAGTTGCTTGGCTTTTTCTGTTGCGGATTCGGGTACTTGCTTATGAACCCACGAGTCATGCTCGCGGATGTTCGCCATTTCGAACAAATGCGGATTCAATCCCGCGCCGCGCAAGGTATCCTGGAACAGCGGTTCGTGCGTGCGCGGCGTGCAAGAGGCGACCACGACGCGGTTCAGTCCCTGCACTTTGATGCGCTCGGTCAGCCGCATTTGCGTATCCTGCGAGCAGGTGTACAGGTTGTGTTCGGCATACACCACGCCGGGCAGGGTCCGCGCATATTCGACTACTTCGGGGACGTTCACCACTCCGCCGATGTTGATCCCACAATGACAGATGAACACACCGACGCGTTCGGGTTCGTCGCTCACGTCGCGCTCGGGTGGATATTCGGGGACGCGGGTCAGCGTTCCGCGCGCAGTTCCCAACAACGCAGAAACCTGTGACGCCGCACACGAGGCTTCGATGACGGATTCGGGGATGTCCTTTGGCTCGGCGAAGGCACCCGCGACGTAAACGCCCGGCACGGAGGTCTGCGTCGGGGAGAAGCGGTCCATGTCGGCGAATCCGCTATCGGTGAGTCTGATGCGGAGACGTTCTGCCAGGGCACGAGTCGAGTCTGTGGGGCGGAGTCCGACCGAGAGTACGACCAGGTCGAATTCGTCTTCATGTGAAATGGGTTTGCCGTCCCAGGTCACGTAAGTGAGACGCAAGTTGTGATTGATGGGATTTTCCTTGACGGCGGAAACCATGCAGCGCAGATAACGGATGCCATGCTCATCACGGGCGCGTTCGATGTATGGTTCGAAGCCTTTGCCGAACGAGCGGATGTCAATGTAAAAGACCGTCGGCTCGATGTGCGGGTCATGCTCTTTGGCAATGATGGCTTCCTTGGTGGTGTACATGCAGCAAACAGAGGAGCAGTAATCAGCCCTCACCCCTAGCCCCTCTCCCGCGGGGAGAGGGGAACAATCGCGCGAACCGACGCATTGAATCCACGCCACCTTGCGCGGATGCGCGCCATCGGAAGGACGCTGCACGACTCCTTTGAACGGTCCCGATGCGGAAAGCATCCGCTCGAACTGAATGCTGGTAACGACATTGGGATAACGACCGTAGCCATACTCAGGGCGGATGTCACCGGGCATGGGTTCGAGACCGGGCGTGAGGATGACCGCGCCGACGTTCAACTCGGTCAGGTGTTCCGTTTCGGTGTGATTGATGGCATCCGCGCGACAAACGTAAACGCATTGATTACATTCGGAGCAAATGCCGCAGCGCAGACAACGTTCCGCTTCGGCGCGGGCTTGGTCTTCGGTGAGCGCGGAGGCGATTTCGGTAAAGTCCGCGATGCGTTCGGCGGGCGAGCGTTTTGGCATTTCGGCGCGCTGCGCGTTGGAGGCTTTGCCGGTGGCGAGGCGTTCGGTGACTTCGGAGGGAGTGAGTTTGGCGATGGGCTCACGGAGTCCGAAGTCTCCTGACTTCGGAGTAGTTCCAACCTCTGGAGACGTTGGAGTCCGGAGATAGTTTTCAATTGATTTTGCGGCGCGGTGACCGGCGGCGATGGCGTCCACGATGAAGGCGGTGCCGGTGACCGCGTCGCCGCCCGCGAAGATGCCGGGGACGTTGGTGGCGAGCGTTTCCTCCTCCACTTCGACGCGTCCGCGCGGATGATTCACTTGCTTCAGGCAATTCGATTCGACCCGCTGACCGATGGCAAAGATGACCACGTCGGCGGGGATGATTTCTTCGGTTTCGGGAAATTCCTCGAAATCGGGGCGACCATCCACGAAGCCATGAAAGTCAACGGTCACTGTGCAAACGCCGGTGACTTTGCCGTTTTCGTTCGACACTTCCTTGAACGTGCGTGATGGGAAAATCTCAATGCCCTCTTCTTCCGCGTCGCGCAGTTCCCATTCGTGGGCGGGCATTTGTGCGCGGCTTTCGAGGCAGGTCATGCCGACCCAACTCGCGCCGAGACGGACAGCGGTCATGGCAGTATCCACTGCGACGTTGCCACCCCCAAGTACCAATACACGCTTGCCACTGATCACTGATGACCCTTCGCTACTGCTCAGGGCAGGCTGATCACTGATTACTGATGACTGATCACTGATTACTGGAGAATTTGAGACTAGAGACTGGAGACTGGTATTTCGCAAGAATTCTGTCGCCAGCAAAACATCGGGCAAATCATTGCCTGGAATTGGCAACTTAACTCCCCCGTGCGCGCCGATGGCGACGAAGATCGCGTCGAATTCATCGAGCAACGCTTCCACGTCTTCCACGCGGTGGTTGAGTTTGAGTTCGATGCCCTCCGATAAGATCGCGTTGATTTCACGCTCGACAACTTCGTGCGGTAAACGATGCGCCGGTACACCGACCCGCATCATGCCGCCGGGGACTGGCAACGCTTCAAAGACAGTTACCTTGCAACCCTGGCGAACCAAATCACGCGCGCAAGTTAATCCAGCCGGTCCCGCGCCAATGATGGCGATGTGTTTGCCCTCACCCCTGCGCCCCTCTCCCGGTGGGAGAGGGGTTGGGGTGAGGGTAGTTTGATTCGTAACTATCCACTTTCCACTGTCAACTGTCAACCCTTCGACCTTGCTCAGGGCAGGCTGATTCCCCCACGCCCAATCCGCCACAAACCTCTTCACGCCCATGATGTTGACCGCCGAATCCACCTGTGCGCGATTACAAGCCTCTTCACAGCGGTGACTGCACACCCGTCCGCAGATGGATGGGAACGGATTATCTTCGAGGATGGTGCGGTACGCGTCCGCAAAGCGGCCCTCAGCAACCAATGCCAAATATCCCTGCGCGCGTTGGTGAATCGGACACGCGTCGCGGCACGGAGCAGTTCCAAGTTTTTCAATCGCAAAGGCATTCGGGATGGCTTGCGGATAAAGTTTGTAAATTGCCTTGCGTGTCGAAAGCTCACCGTTGAATTGATCGGGCAAAGTGATGGGACACGCCGCGGCGCAATCGCCGCAGCCGGTGCATTTTGTCAAATCCACGTAGCGCGGATGCTGACGGATGGTCACGGTCAAGTCGCCGGGCTCGCCTGAAATGGATTCGACCTCCGCGCAGTTCATCAACTCGATGTTGAGATGGCGTCCCACCTCCACCAACTTGGGCGACATGATGCACATGGCACAATCGTTGGTTGGAAAAGTTTTATCGAGCATGGACATCGTCCCGCCGATGGCAGGCGCTTTGTCCAGCAGGTATACCTTGATGCCAGACTCTGCCAGATCCAACGCGGCTTGCATCCCCGCGATGCCCGCGCCCACGACCAACGCCGCGCCGACGGGCGGTTTGCCTTTGGGTGTGTTGTCCGTGTCAGTCATACATCTTCTCCGGCATTGCGTAGGACACGTTCTCTAACGTGTCCGTCGGCGTTAGAGAACGCCGACTACGCTTAAGCATTGGTCTCGGATCAATCAGATGTTTGCGGAACCACTTGTCCGCTTCGGGCAAACCAAACGCCAACCCGAGCAATTCAGTGAAATAGAATGTGGGCATTTTCGGCGCGGACATTTGTCGCATTTCGATGTTCACCTGGCACAACGGGCAAGCCGTGACAATCGCATCCGCGCCCGCCTCACGCGCGCGCGCGGCTAATTTCCCGACAAGGTTCTGCACAACATCCGAGCGGCTGAGCGATAAACTTCCGCCGCAGCAATCCGTGGCGTGCGACCAGGGCATCACCTCCACGCCGATGGCGCGCATCAAACTGCCCATCACCTGCGGATCATCGGGATCGTCGAACTGCGTGATCTCCGGCGGGCGAAGGAGCAGACAGCCATAATAGGTGACGACTTTCAATCCATACAGCGGATGACTTGTCTCTTCGGAGATTCTCTTCACCCCGACATCCTCCGCCAAAACAGACAGCACGCTTCTGACCGCCACCGAGCCTGCGTACTGAAACCCCAGCATGGACTCCATCTGTGAGCGGATTCCCGCATCCGTGCGCAGGGCGTGGTCCGCGCCTTTGAGGCGGTTGTAGCACGCCGCGCACGGGATGACGAGATCGCGGTCAAAGGCTTGGGCTTGGGATAAGGTCCGGGCGGGCAGGGCAACCGCGAGCGTGGGATGAAGCGTATGAGCGGACGAGGCGCCGCAGCAGTTCCAGTCGTCCAGTTCGTTCAATCCCAATCCGAGATGTTCGAAGACCGCGCGGGTGGAAAGTCCGTATTCGATGCCCGTCGAGTGCAGGGAGCAGCCGGGGTAGTAGGAGTAGTTCATGTTTTGCTCCGCTGAAATATCTCCCGCACTTGCGCGGGCGCGCGCAGCCGTTCAGGCAATACGGGCACTTTTCCGCGCATGAACAAACCAATGCCTGTGGGGACATCGTTCATCAACGGAACTTTGGACAGGACTTTGAATAACCCCAACATGAACGCTTCATGCGAACGACCGAAGCGCTGCACGACGCCCATGAACAAACGATGGAACAGCAGCGCGTCGCGTTCGCCTGCGGGATAGCCGCGCGCCAGCGACGTTTGCCTGAGAGCGTCCATCGTCGCGGCGATGTCAATGTCGTTGGGGCAGCGCGTGGCGCAGGTGTAGCATCCCACACAGAGCCAAATATCGCGGCTCTTGAGGACGGCATCCGCCTGATCGAGTGAGACCATCCGCAGGAGCAGATCGGGACCGTATTGCATCGCGTCCACGACCGGACAGCCCGCCGTGCATTTGTGGCAGTGATAGCACAACCCGATCTGCTGTCCCGACAAGCGATCAATTTCCCGAACGAGATCGCCTTTCACGTTGCCTCCTTTTCAGCGCGTTTGCCCGGCTTTCATTTGCGGCTTGACCGGCATATATCGCGCCGTCCGCAGGTAGATGGACCAGTACACCAGACCCACCATCACCGCGCCGCCGATGATGTTGCCGATGGTGACGGGGATCAGATTCATCAGGAAGAAATTACCCCAGGTCAGGTTCGGGAAATCCGCCGCCGTTTTTCCGATGTTTGCCCAGAATTCGGGACCGGCTCCGGTCTTGATGAACATTGCCACCGGGATGAAGTACATGTTGGCGATGCTGTGCTCGAAGCCTGCCGCAACGAAGGCGGTAATGGGCGGGACGATCGCCAGCACGCGGTCGGTGGTGGAGCGCGCGCTCATGCACAGCCAGACTGCCAGACACACCAGCGCATTGCAGAAAACGCCCAGCACCAACGCCGGGAGGAAATCCAGGCTTGTTTTGGCGTGAGCGATGTTCAGGGCGTTCAAGCCGAGCGCGCCGCCGTTGAATTCAAATTGATGGGAGAGATACATCCCATAGGCTGTGATAATGGAACCGAGGAAGTTTCCGGCATAGACCACTATCCAGTTTCGCACCAATTGACCGGTGGAAACCTTGCGGCTTGCCCAAGCCATCACGATCAGGTTGTTACCTGTGAACAGTTCCGCCCCGGCGACGATCACGAGGATCAGCCCGAGGCTGAAGGTTGCGCCGGCGATCACGCGCACGATCCCATAGGGCAGGGCGCTTGCGCCGGTGGTCGCCGTGGTGGAAAAGATGGCGCCCATGGCGATAAACGCGCCCGCCAGGACGGCGAGCGCGAACATTCGGAAGGAGGTCAACTGGGCTTTATTGACGCCCACGTTCTCCGCTTTGCCTGCCATTTCTGGCGGCATGAGGGCGTCGAAGGGAAAGGAAGATTGTTCCGGCATGGTCTTCTCCTGGCTTAAATGGAAAGTGGATGAAGGAAGGTTCATTCACACAGTATGCAAAATGGCGGATGTTTGCATCCGCCCATTGCCCGAAAACTGTCCGTTCGAGACCCTATCCCAAGAAAACAATTGACCTATGAAGCGGGAATCGGAAAAGATATGACAAAATCACTAGGCGGCGCAGTAAAAGGCAACTTGTTCGGGCATTTGGCTTATGCTATGATGCCTTTGATGGCAGCGTTTTCCCCCCGGCTCGCGCGTTACAGGGAAGCCATATTTCGGGTTTCCATATTCAACCGCGTATTGATCGGGAATTCCGTGATCATCGTCTTTGGGGCGATCGCCGGGACGATCTTCACCCGCCACCTGACGCTGGTCGGAGACATCCGGCTGATCCTGTTGTTCTCCGTCTCTGGCATCCTGATCACGCTGATCGTCAACTACTGGATCATCCGCGGCGCGCTCCGGCCTTTGAACGAACTCGGCAACGCGCTCGAACGGGTTGACGGGGAGCGGATCAACGTACCGGCGTCGCTGAAAAAATACGAAGACCCCAACATCCGCCAACTGACAACTGCCATCGAACTCATGCTCACGCGCCTGGCGAACCGCACCAGCCAGTTGCGGGCGATCTCGGAGCGAGCCATAAACGCGCAGGAGGAGGAACGAGTCCGCATCGCGCGCAGTTTGCACGACGACACCGCCCAATCCATTTCCACGCTGATCATTCACCTCGACCGATTGGGGAACATGCTTCCGGCCGATGCGCCCGAACTGGCGCGCCGCGTCGCCGACATTCGCAACGTGGCGACCCAACTCCTGGAAAACCTCAGAAAGGTGATCTGGGACCTGCGCCCCTCGATCCTCGACGATCTCGGTCTGTTCTCAGCCATTCGCTGGCTTGCGCGCAGCGACCTGGAAGCGGTGGGCGTGTCGGTGGATTTTTGGACGCCCAATGAGGCGACGAGATTGCCCTCCCACCTGGAAACGATGCTGTTTCGCATCGCGCAGGAAGCCGTGAGCAACATCCTGCGTCACGCCAACGCCGTCAATGTTTCGATCCGGTTGTGGCTGGCGGACGAACAGGTCTGGCTGGAGATCAAGGACGACGGGCGCGGCTTCGACATCGAGAAAGCCGTCGGAGGGGCTGTTTATCGCAAACAACTTGGATTACTGGGCATCCAGGAACGCGTAGCGCTGGTTGGCGGCGAGATGGAAGTGGAGTCTGTGCCGGGCTCCGGAACCTGCCTGCGAGTCCGCGTCCCTTTAGCCGCCGAAGATTCGATCCGCCCCAACGAAGCGGAACCCGATCCATTGGATTCGCCTGAAGGAATGACGCACCCATGACGCAAAAGATCCGCATCCTGATCGCCGACGATCATACGTTGTTCCGCAACGGGATCTGCGCCCTGCTCGAAGACGAGCCGGACATGGTCGTCGTCGGCGAAGCCGATAATGGCCGGGACGCCGTTCGACTGGCTTGCCAGTTGAAGCCTCACGTGGCGTTGATGGATATTGCCATGCCCCTGCTCAACGGTCTCGAAGCGACCCGCCAGATCAAGCGCGAACATCCCGAGATCGGCGTGCTGGTATTGACAATGTACGATCACGAGGAATATTTCCGGGAGATGCTCCAGGCGGGGGCGTCCGGTTACATCGTCAAACGTGCGGCGGCGAACGAATTGGTGTCCGCGATCCGCGCGGTGTACAACGGCGAGGCGGCGCTTTCCCCTGCCATCACCCGCCTGTTGTTGGAGGACTATCTCAGCCGCGACGGCCGCATGGAGGAGGAAGATCCCAACGCGCTTTCCTCACGCGAGAGGGAGGTCCTGCAATTGATCGCGGAGGGAAAGACCAGCCGCGAGATCGCCGAAATCCTGCATCTTTCGGTCAAGACCGTGCAGTCTCATCGCACAAGCCTGATGCAAAAACTGGACCTGCACGACCGGGGGGACCTGATCAAATACGCGATCCAAAGGAAGATCATCGAACTGTAAGCAATCCGCCCCTCATCCCCGCAATTACCCAAACCACTCCATCAAGTGGCAATGCCGCCAAACCCGCCGCCGAGAATGAGTACGCGTTTCATACGATCACCTTCTTACAAAATCTCCCGCTAAAACACTAACGGGAGACTCTTTTTCCACTTTCCACTTTCCACTTTCTACTTTCCACTTTCTACTTTCCACTTTCTACTTTCCACTTTCCACTTTCCACTTTCTACTTTCTACTTTCCACTTTCTACTTTCTACTTTCCACACGCTCTTCACTCCGCCCAGCGCGAAACTAATACACCGGCAAATTCGTATCCACTTCCCGCGCCCAGGCGTTGATGCCGCCTTTGAGGTTCTTCACCTTCTTGAACCCCGCGCTGACGAGCAATTCCAACGCGCGCGCCGAACGCGATCCGCTTTTGCAGAACAGCACCATGTCCTCCGCGCTGTCCAATTCTGAAAGCCGCGCGGCAAGTTGACCAAGCGGAATGTTCACCGCGTTCGGCAAAGCGGAAATTTCGAGTTCATGCGGTTCGCGCACGTCAACCAGTTTGAGATGATTCGACTTCACGCGTTCGGCGAGTTCGGCCGCGGTGATGTCCCAACCCGCGCCAGCGGAACCTTCGTCGTGATCGTGACTTGGAACGCCGCAGAATTCCTCGTAGTCAATCAATTCCTTGATGTCGGCGTTCGGTCCGCACACGCGGCAATTGGGATTCTTCTTCAACTTCACAAAGTCGAACGACATGTCCAGCGCGTTGTAAAGGAGAAGTTTGCCGATGAGCGGCTCGCCGATGCCAAGCAGGACTTTCAACGCTTCGGTCGCCTGGATCGTGCCAATCGTGCCGGGCAACACGCCAAGCACTCCGCCCTCCGCGCACGAGGGGACGAGGCCCGGCGGGGGCGGCTCGGGGAAGAGACAGCGATAGCACGGTCCCTCTTTGGCATGGAACACGCTCACCTGTCCGTCGAAGCGATAGATCGAGGCGTACACATTGGGCTTGCCGAGGAACACCGCCACGTCGTTGGTGAGATAACGCGTCGGAAAGTTGTCGGTCCCGTCGAGAATGATGTCGTAATTTTGCGCGATGCGTAACGCGTTCTCAGAAGTGTACGGCTCGTTATAAACGTCCACTTGAATTTCGGGATTCAGATCCACCAGTTTCGCTTTGGCGCTTTCCACTTTCAACTTTCCAACCGTGGACGTGCCGTGAATCACCTGCCGCTGAAGATTGGAGGAATCCACAACATCGTAATCCACCAGCCCGATGCGACCGATGCCCGCCGCGGCAAGATACAGCGCGACCGGCGAGCCCAGTCCGCCCGTGCCGATGATGAGCGCGGACGAAGCCTTGAGTTTGCGTTGACCCTCCAATCCCACTTCGGGGATTAGTAGATGACGCGAGTAACGCAGGATTTCTTCGCGAGAAAGTTCGGGTAACATATCAGCCTCCCGTATCAAATGTCGTTGCGAGCGCACTTTGCGAAGCAATCTCCTCGCCAACCGGGAGATTGCTTCGGGCTTCGCCCTCGCAATGACAACCGCCCGCAATGGACGGGATCAACATCAACTTTTCGCCATCCCCGATCGCCGTGCTCACCCCCTGCAAATCCTTGATGTTGTTCTCGCCGATAAATATATTCACGAACGGACGAAGTTCGCCGCCTTCGTTGAACAGGTGCGGCTTGATGGCAGGATATTGAGTCGTCAGGTCCGTGAGCGCCTCGGAAATATTCGAGCCGTTGACGGTCACTTCGCTTTGTCCGTCGGTGTAGACGCGTAACGGTGTGGGTATTCGTAATACAGGCATGTAGTTTGTCTCTCCATTATTTAGTGGTATTTGGCGGTCGAGCAGCCCCGTGTTCGTCGGGGCGTATCGAGACCACGCGCCTTGTTACAAGATTTCTTATGCGTATTTGTCGGTCTCGGTACAGGC
>JAANMU010000219.1_pt1 | contig 74140 bp, 50 predicted proteins | sample 7279701 | NCBI WGS metagenome assembly JAANMU01 (sample SAMN14094539, study PRJNA606508) | bioreactor metagenome | isolation source: A lab-scale SPAN reactor treating ammonium-rich wastewater day 57 | place: Ireland: Galway | collected 2017-03-13 | reverse complement strand
CACCGCCTCCCCAGCCTGAAAGAAGCAGGTCATTCTGACACAAGCTCCGCGACTTGGGGAAAACTGCTAGCATCTACAGCTAGCTAAAATGCGCTCTAACTCCCTCTGCTTCCCTTGCTCTCTACTTCCTCTCCGCGGGTCAGCACCAGGCGGGTTAGCTCCGGCGGGCAGTTGATGCGGATCGGGTCGAGGCCGGCAAGGCCGCGGCTGACGTGCATTACCGTTGGGCCTTCCTGGTAGACGCCGCCCGCGTACCGGACGCCGTAGCGGCTGGGGGCCACAATCGGGCCGAGCCACGGCAAGCGAACTTGCCCGCCGTGGTTGTGCCCCGCCAGCATCAGCGGAAACCCTTGCTCTTGCGCCCAAAAGAAACGGTCGGGAGTGTGGGCCAGAAGGATGCGGAATGCTTCGTCGGGCGGCGGACAGGCGCCTAAATCAAGAGCAGGACCAAACCAAGGGCGTTCGTCGCCCGCCAGGATCACCGGCGCGCCGCGAAGCGTCTTCTCGATCCAGCGGCCGCCGAGCATCGTTACGCCCGCTTCGGAAAGCGCATGGCGCAGCGGCTCGACGTCGCGAAGTCGCTTGTCATGGTTGCCCAGCACGCCATAAACGCCGTAGCGGCCCCGCAGGCGGCCCAAGGTGCCGGGAACCCAGGCAATACAGCGCGGGTTATCCACCACGTCGCCCGTGACGGCCGCCAGGTCCCCGCCCAGGCGGTTCGCTTCGTCAATCACATAATCGAAGAACGCCTTATCGATTTGGCCCGTGTAGTGCAGGTCCGAGAGATGCACGATGGTCAGCCCTTCCAAGGCGCGGGGCAAGCCAGGCAGACAGAGCGTTTTGTGGTTGATCTCCAGCTTGAGGATTTCATTTCCTGGAATGTGGGCGAAGACCTTCGCCTTCCAGTCGGCCAGCAGCGGTTGGCCAAGCTCGGTCGCGACGTGGCGGAAGTGCGAATCGTTGGCGAGCAGCACGCCCCGCGGGTTGGCGGTCGAGGAGCGCGTCAGCCACACCAGCGCCGGTCCCAAGGCGATTCCCCAGCATGCCGCGACATACAGCCACAGGGGCCAGAACTCCGGCGTGGCGGCCGGCGCCAGCAGCGAGAAGCCGCGCGCGGAGTACGCCCACAGCCCCAGCAAGGGCAGGGATGCGACGAGCAGGTAGATGGTCTTTTCACCGACCTCGATCACTCCACACCGTAGCGGCAGCGCATGCAAGCGGTTAAAGACGCACAGCCACAAGGCGGTATGACCAAGCAGAGCGACGAGGGCGAGCGCAACTTCCAATAGCGCCATCGGCTACCTTTCTCATCCGTGCTCGTCTTCCGCGAACGCACGGGATGCGGCGTCAGGCCTTCGCGAGGCTTCTGCTCACGTCGAGGATGGTCTCGACGGTGCCCAGCAATTGGTCGCGCCGGAAGGGTTTATAGAGCACGGCGCTGGGGTGCAAGCCTTCTTGGCGGGCTTTGACGATCGAGTGACCTGGATCGTACCCGAAACCCGCCATGAGAATCAACGGCGGCGTATCCATCATCGCCTTGAGCCGCATCAGCATTTCGTAGCCGTTCAGATCCGAGAGGCGGATATCGGCAATGATAATGTCGTACGGGGCGTCGGCTCCCGTGTTGCGGACCATGAGAATCGCTTCTTCGCCCTCGTGGGCCGTCTCGACGATGCAGCCGTAACGCTCCAGCAATTCATGGGCGTCGCTGCGGACGCTTTCGTCGGCGTCGGCCACCAGCACCCGGCAGCCGCGCATCTTGGGATGCTCTTCGACCTGGATCGACGAGGGAACCGCCTCGGCGGGCGTCATCGTGCGTCCCACGGTCTGGATCGTTTTCTTGATATCGCGGGCATTCCGCAAGATTCGTTGCAACCTCTCCACCAAGGCCGGCTCATGGCCAATGTAGCGCTCCATCACGTTGACGGCGTCGTTCAGAATCTCGTCCACCGGCAACGCCACCGCCCGATGAATAGCCTCGGTGCTTTCCAGCGCCGTATTGGCCTTTTGGGCCACCAACAATTCCAGCGTATTCAACGCCGCGGCCAGATCGCGGCAGAAGATTTCCAGAAACTGAAGATCGCTTTCGGTAAACGCCCGCGGTTCGGGGCTTTCGACGTTAAAGGTGCCAATCACCCGGTCATGAAGCATCAGAGGCACCGTGAGCGAGCTTTTGGCGCCGTGAAAGCCCTGAATATACAGGGGGTCTTCCGCCGTGTTTTCGCAGAGGTAGCTTTTCCCCGTCGCCGCCACAAAGCCGGTCACGCCATTCTTCTGCGGTCGAGCAAAGAGCGGTCGGTTGGCGGCGGCCTCGTCCATGCCTTCCGAAAGAAGGGGCTGCAGTTCGCCCGTGGATTCATCCAGCAGGCGAATCTCCACAACGTCGAAGTTCAGCAGATCCTTGGTGTAGTGGAGAATGTTCGATTTAAGGAGTTCGATGCGGTCATCAATCGACATCTGGAAGACCTCTTCGGGCGTGAGGTCGGCCAGTTCAATGCCCGCTTTATGGATCGCCGCCAACTTTTGCTGTTGGAGTACCTCTTCGGTTACGTCGCGCACGGTCACAATTAAGTGCCGGGCGGTGTCGTCTTCTTCCAATACCGGGGCGGCATGGACGTGGAAGTACCGGTTTTCATCGGCCTTGAGGGTCGATCCGCTGGCGTGCCCGGTGGCCAGCGCCGTGTGGAAGGGACAAAAGTCCGGCCCCAGAATCTCGGGGCTGCCCAGGGCCGCATAGAAATTACGGCCAACAATCTCTTCGTGGCCTGCCCAAAATTGTAGTTGCTGGTTCGCCCAGATGACTACATTCTCCATGTCCAACAGGGCTACCCCATCGGGCATTCCGTCTAGGATGCGGTCGTTCTGGAGCAACCGCCCCAAATGGAGAACTTCTTTGAGGTGGTCGGACATGACAAACATGCCCGCGAATTTCTCCCGCGTCAGCCGCGCCAGCGCGCGAAGCGGAGATTGGACCTCGATAACGTCGTACTCGTCATCGAGGCGCCACGGTACAGTTCGCCCCCCGTCTTGGCGGTCGCGAACGCAGAGAATTTTGGGCTTCCCAGACAAATTCCCCCAACTCCCCAAATGATTGGGCCAATGTCCCATGAAATTATAGAGGTCGCCCGCATCGGGAACAACGGCGCTATTGTCTTAGTTACCCATCGGCGCGGCAAACCGTAAGAATTGAACTAGTGAGGCGACCCCCGGCAAGATTGCCCTTCGCGGTATTTGCGCCAAGGCCTTGATAACACCTTCGCTGCCTAAGGCCTCGCTTTATTCCCTGGAAGCTGGAAGTGCGGATTGCCCGCCTGGAACGGTTGGTCGTTCTTGGGCCCAGTCGGGATATGACGATTCCCGCCGGCTGCACCGGTTTTTCCGACGGCGCCAATTGCCGAGACTGAAACCACTGGCGCCGGCTGTAGGGGGCGCGCCGCTTGGCGCGGTCGTAACGCTAAACGCGGACGGCAATTAAATCGTGACGGGTCGGCGCGTGCCTGGACGATTTTCACCTGCGACAGTTCGCTGGCCACGGTCCATTCCGTAGGGGAATGCCGGGCGGCGCCGGCGGCCAACACGGCGCGTTGGGATCAATGCTCGGCATGGAGACCCCAACCACGAGGCGGGCCGGACGATCTCGCACATCCTTCAGCGCTTGGCTGCAGCACGCGCGCCGCCAGACGCTATCGGTCCTTGCACGGAGGTAAACAGATGAAAGTGTTGACCCGTTCGTTCGTCGCCGCCCTGGCGTTGGCCTTTGGGTTCGGCGGCGCAGTCATGGCGTACGAAGGCGCGACGATAAGCGCCGCCCACAACTACGGCAGCGATTGCGGTTGCGCCGCTCCCGTTTGCGGGCCTTCCTACGACGTTTGCGACGTGGGCTGCTGCGACACCGGCTGCGATTTGGGCTGCGATCCCTGCTGTGGCGACGTGGGTTGGGGCTTGTTCACCGAAGCGGAACTGCTCTTCTTCCGCTATCATCGCGCGGACGGCGTTCGCGTGGGTCTGAATGCCGGCGAAAGCGGCGACTTCGACTTCAATCCCGCCTATCGCGTGTCGTTGGGCACGATCGCGCCTAACGGTATCGGTTTCCGCACCCGCTACTTCGAATATGACCATACGGAGAGCATCGGCGACGGCCAGATCGGCGTCGATACCTACACGATCGACTTCGAGTTGTTCGAGGCCTTTGAGCTGAACCAGAACTGGGCCTTGGAGATCAGCGGCGGCGTGCGTTACGCCCACTTCAACGAGACGATCATCGACACCGGCGAAGTCGGCGGTGTTGATCGCCGCATCAACGGTTTCAACGGCGCCGGCTTGATCACGGGTTTGGAAGCCCGCCGCGCGGTGGGCTTCGGCCTGCTGTACGCCCGCACCCGGTTGGGCGTGGTGCAGGACGACAAGCACGTGACCAACACGCTCGGTGGCGCGGCTCTGACCGACAATCGCCTGATCGACACCACCGCGGGCATGGTTGAACTGGCCCTTGGCGCCGAAGTGAACTACGAGTTGGGCAACGGCTCGGTGTTGTTCGCCCGCAGCGGCGTGGAATGGCAGAACTGGTGGAACTTCTCCAGCGCCTACGCGGCGAACGTCAATCCGGCCGGCGGCGTCCTGGCCGACGTGGCGGATTCGATCTACGGTGGCCCGGCCGACATCGGCTTCGCGGGCTTGACCTTCTCGCTGGGACTTTCCTACTAACGCGAACGGTCTTACGACCCCATGCGATCGCCCCGGGCGCGGCTTCCTGCAAGCCGCGCCCGTGCGGCGTTTCTTGACCAGCGCCGATCATGCACTCGCGCGCTTTCTTACTAGGGTTGGGAAATTCCACGGTCGCAATCCTCGCGACAATGCAAGGAATCCGCCCGAAAAAGCCCCTTGGCCCGTTCGGTCAACGCCGCGCGCCGATCAGGATGGTTGGCCGCATCGCGCCCCCTTCTTGGCGGGCGGGATCTTTGGCGTGCATGCATTTCGAATAGCAAGGCTTAACGATTTTTTAAGGTTGCGCCCTGTTACGTCGATAGTAAGGAATGTGCCTCTTGTTCTCCAGCGATCGGCAACGACGATTGTGCCAGTCGCGGGAAGTCGAGCGGCTCCACCAAGCGACGGCGCCACACCCGCACGGCGTTGTCGCATGGCCTGCCTGTTCAACCCACGCATAGTTTCATGGCGAATGCCCCCGCAGGCGGACGCCTTCTTTGGAGACCCAGACATGAAAATTTCCCTTCGGCGCCTGTTGGGCGCCGCTTGCGCTGCGCTGTTATGGACCGGGGGCGCGTACGCCAACGACAACTGCGGCTGGGACACTTCCTGCTGCGATACCGGCTTTTGCACCCCGGCCGGGTGTGACACGGTTTGCGACACTGGCTGCGATCTGTCGTGCGACCCCTGCTGCGAGGATGACGGGCGGTGGGGGTTCTTCGGCGAGGCGGAACTGCTCTTCCTGCGTTATCACCGCGGCGACGGGGTGCGCGTCGGATCGGGCCCCGGCGAAAACGTGGAGTTCGATTTTGAGCCGGCAGGCCGCTATACCGCCGGAATTAGTACGCCCGACGGTCTCGGATTCCGTACCCGCTATTTCCGTTACGACCGGGCGCAAAATAGCGACAACGGGGGCGCGGAACTGCTCGACGTGAACGTGTTCACGGTGGACTTCGAGCTGTTTGACACATTCCAACTGAGCGACCTTTGGGCCGTCGAAGTGAGTGGAGGCGTGCGTTACACCGAATTCCGCGAACAGATGATCGATGGAGGAGAACTCTTCGGTGTCGTGGATGTCCGCGACAATAACTATCGCGGCATGGGCTTGGTGAGCGGCTTGGAAGTCCGTCGCGGCTTTGGAGCCGGGCACTTCTACACCCGCACCCGCGGCGCCGTGGTGCAGGGCGATAAGGACGTGCACAACCGGGACTTCGGTTTTGTGGTCCAAGACGTGACCCTGTACGACACCACGCACGGCATGTTGGAAATCGCCGTGGGCTACGAGGCGAACTTCGAGCTTTCCAACGGCATGGTGCTCTTTGGCCGCAGCGGCTTGGAGTGGCAAAACTGGTGGAACTTTTCCTCGGCGTTCGACCAGATCGGCGGCTTCGGCGTGGGCGAAGCCGCCTTCGACGGCGACACCGACGTGGGATTCGCGGGCCTGACCTTCGCTGCGGGCGTAACCTACTAACGCACCGATCGACGCAACAAATACCCGAAGCAAACGCCAACGGGCGTAGCGCGAAAACGCGCCACGCCCGTTGTTCGTTTTCTTGCCTTGCCCAGCGAAGCCGAGCAAGCCGCGGCAGGTCACCTTGCCTTAATCAACAATTGGCAGCACGACGCCCAGGCGCGCGTTCAAGGCTTGCGTCAAAGCATCGATCGCGTCGTCAATGCCGTTTGGAAAGGCCATGCCGTCAACATCCAGCAGATCATTATCAAAGTTGAACTCGCCATCGGCGCCGAGAATGGCGCAATCTTGAGTAGAAACCGCTGGAGGAGCGATTCCGCCGGCTTCGAAATCGTCATCGTCAAAATCGTCCGCAACGGTGTCCGCCGCCACGACGAGTTCATCGAAGTCGTCGCCGCCGTCAACGTGAAGGTTATCGCCCACGCGGGTCATGCCCGTAATGAAGACGCGATCATCGTCATCGCCCGTGTGAATATCTAGGTCGTCGCGAACGTCGGCGCCGTTGATAATCACGTCGTCGTCGCCATCGCCTGTGGTGATGCTCACGTCGTCGCGAACGAGTGTGCGTTCGATAATCACGCAGTCGTCGCCATCGTGCGTGTCGACGTCGATGTCCTCGCTACGGCCGCCGCTCACGCGCACGCGGTCGTTGCCGCCATTTCCGTCGATGATCACGTCATCCCGCACATTGGTATTCTCGACGAAGATATCGTCATCGCCTCCGTTGCCGTCAATGATGATGTCATCGCCTACGTCATCGCCGTTGCCCGCCACGTTGGCTTGCACCAGTATTTGATCGCGGTCGTTGCCACCCTCAATTTTCAAATCGTTGCCAATCCGCAACGTGGTGAGAATGGCCACCTGGTTCAGCCCGTTGCCCACGTTGATATCAATATTGTCACGCACCGACGTGGCGCCGCGGACCGTCACGGCGTCGGCGCCAACGCCTGTCTTGATGATGAGGTCGTCGCGCACGATGGCGCCGTTCACGTCCACCGTGTCATTGCCGACGCCATCGATGATTTCCAAATCATCCGGGATGCGAACTGTGTTGACGGTGACCCGGTCACTGCCGGCCCCCAGGATGATTCGTAAATCATCGCGCAAGCGCGCGGAAGCCGAAAATGTCCTCACGGCGGCCGGAACATTGTTCAGGCTAATCGTGGTGCCCGCATTGCCCGTAACGGTGACGACATTGCCCGCCTGGGTCACGGTGATGTCATTGGCGGCGGCGTCGCCACGAAGGATCACATCTCCGTTGTCGAAGATCAAATCCACGTCTCCCGCTAAAAGTTGCCGACCCTCGAAGCATTCGAACCTGTGAACCTTGCGTTTGCGCGCCATTGCGAATCCCTCCCGTGATGGAAGAAAACAACCCAAGGTAGGGCCAAAAACCGGGAAGAAGTTCTAGCACATTTGTGGGGCCTGTCAATTGAGCGCAGCCCGACATTTCCGGGAAGGAGGGATAGCTAGATTTCATCACAAATCGAGAAGGACGCGCGCCCGTAAACAAGCAGTACCCCACAAAAAAGGCCCCGCAGACAAATGTCTCGGGGCCTTGCAAGTTATCATTTCAGGAAACGCACCTATGCGGGCGTTAACTGCGTTCGGTGGGGGATTTCAACTCTTCGGCGGGGGCGTCGGAGTACTTGGCTTCGGGAATGGCGTCTTCGTCCTCGCTACGGCCGCCAATCGCCAGGTCGGCGGCGAACACGTTCGGCCGTTCCGGCTCGTAGGGCGTCTCTTGAATCTTCGCGTGTTCGCGAATGAGCGCCATCGCCTTCCGCTCGATAATCTGGTTGTGCAAACTGTCCATCAGGCCGCGTTTCTCAAATCTCGCCCGCACGCGCCGCGGCGAATCGCCCTGCTGAGCGGCGATGAGTTCAATTTCTCGGTCGTAATCTTCGGGCTGAGCCTCAATTTTTTCATCCTCGGCAATCCGTTCGAGAATGAAGTGCTCTTTCAGAGCACGCGCCGTCGAGGCCATGCTGTTTTGCCGCAGCTCGTTTTCGTAAGCCCGGATTTGCTCTTCGCCAAACCCGGCCGATTGCAACTCCATGACCGCGCGTTCCAGTTCGCGTCGTGCCTGGCGGCGAAGCAGGTCGGGCGGCAATTCCCAATTGGCCGACTCGGTCAACAGCGACGTAATCTGCCGGCGAATTTGCCGTTCCTGGTGGTAGGTGAGCTGCCGCTCCAAGTCGCGCTGCACTGCCTCCCGCAGTTCTTCGGCGCTCTCGAAAGAGCCTAGCCGCCCCAGGAAACCCTCGTCAAGCTCGGGCAATTCCAGGCGTTTGACTTCCAGGACGTTGAAGACGCAGGTCACTTCCTCGCCCCGCAGTTCCTCGCGGGAAGAATCCTGGGTAACGGTCACCTTGGCTTCGCGCACGTCGCCCTCTTTGGCGCCGATCATCAACTCGTCGAACTTGTCTAGTCGTGCGTCGTGGAAGCTGAGCGATGGGCGAATGCGCAGGGATTGCTCGGTTTCTTTGCCAACCAGTTTTCCGTCCTGCTGGAAGGTGATGTCCACCACCACGTAATCGTCGGCCTCGGCCGGACCGTCGTGGGGAACCAACTGGCCGTACCGACCCAACAAGAGACTCAACTGGCGGTCGACGTCGTCTTCCGTGAAGTCGCGGACCGGCTTTTCCAACGTCAGGCCCTTCCATTCGGGCATATCGAACTCGGGCCGCACTTCGACGTCAAATTCAAAGGTGAGCGGGCCTTCGTCGGGCACTTCCACCGCGTCGAAATCGAAGTCCGGCTCGCTAATAGCCGAGAAATCTTCTCCCTCGTTAATTTGAGTCAGGGCGTCCATCAGCAGCGAGGCTTTGACCTGCTGGCGGATCTGTTGCTTGAAGCGCTTCTCGACCAACGGGCGCGGCGCCTTGCCTGGCCGGAAGCCTGGAACCTGAGCCTCGGGCATGAGTTCGTCGTACGCCTCGCCCAAGTAGCGGTCCAAGTCGTCGCGGGCAATGGTGACGGTCACGTGGCGCTCGCAAGCGCTGGGTTTGTCAATCTGGAGGTCGAGCGAAAGCCTGGGCTTTTCCTGGGATTCTTCCGCGCCGCTCTCTTCGACTACCGCGTCCGTCTCTTCAACGATCGCGCCCGATTCACGTTCCGAAGGGTTCATGAGAAACCGTTCTCAAAAGAAATGTTGCGGGGGCTTCCGTGTTCACCATTCCCACAAGCGAGGGCTAAGGGAACGCATCCCGCAACCCCCAGGGAATTGGCAAACAAAAAAAGGGTCGGACGTTCCAAAATCCAATCTTTGCCCCCGAAAAAGGGAGATGGCATGTTGGCCAATTGAATCTTGAACGCCCGACCCCAATTGTAGAGCGGGTGATGGGATTCGAACCCACGACAACAACGTTGGCAACGTTGTGCTCTACCAACTGAGCTACACCCGCGGAAGAAGAGAACACGATTGTCTCCCTTCAACACCAAGGATTATAGGACGTTTGAGGACGGTTGCAAGGGGCGCCGGCGCGGAACTTTTTGGCTCTCGACGAGGGCTGGCGGTCTCCATCGAATTTAGCGGCTTTACCAGAGGAAACGCTTTCCCGACCTTGGCAAATGACGTACACTAATGAGGAAGGGAAATGGTGAGTGTCGTCGGGCGCTCTTGTCGTTTATTCCTTCTCCTTCAAGCTTGCTCGGCGTTTCCCTTGGTGCAGCGGTCCTTCGGTTTGTGCCTTGGCCGGCCGGGATTATCCTGCGTGGAAACAAGCACGCGCGGCAAACGGAGGGCGGTACACCGTGGTGCAAACGAAAACCACTACCCCCCTACTGTCGCACGTTGACTACCCACGGGGTGGCGGGTAGATTGAAGTGACACTCCCTTTCGGACCGGATGTTATCGATGGAAGCCAAACTCATCGTCGTGGGCGGCGACGCGAAAACGACGGAGATTAAGCTCAAACTGCCGACCATCATCGGGCGCGGCCGGGGCGCCACCCTCACCCTTCCTCATCCCTTGGTGAGCCGCCAACACTGCGAAATTTATGAGTCCGAAGGGCAACTCTTTGTGCGCGACATGGGCTCGCTCAATGGCACCTTCGTCGGCAACGAGCCAATTACTGAAGCGGCCCTGCCGCCGGGCGAGTTGTTGACCGTGGGCGCCGTCACCTTCCGCGCCATCTACGGTGCATTGTTGGAGCAGGAGGAGCGCGACAAGCAGGAAGAGCCCCCCACGGCGCGCAGGCGCCACAACTTGCCGACCAAGACCATCCGCGACGCGGCGGTCGAAACGATTTCCGAACCCAACGTGGGCACGGTCAAAGATGACCGCCAGCCGCGGTTTCCTCCCTTGGCGGCCCGTCCGGCAGCCAATCGGGCCGATCCCGCACCTGTAGAGACCGTGTGGGCGCCGGACGTAACGCCTCGCCTGCCGCCCTCGGCGCCAAGCGAGGTCGCCGCCCAGGCGCCCACTTCGACTGACGAGCCGGCGCACGTCGAGGACGAGGCGCACGTCGATGAAGAAGCATTCATCGATGAAGCGGCGTTCCTTGACGAGCAAGCCGAAATCGTCGCGTTTGAAGAAGTCGGTGAAGAGGCCGAACCGTTGGCCGCCGAGGAACCGCCCGTTCGCGGCGCGGCGGGACAGCCTGTGGACGAAGTCGAAGAACTACAAATCGAGGAGTTCGACGCCGAAGAACCGACGGAAGCGGTCGCGCAAGGGGAGGAAGAAGCCAAATTGTCAGCGTCCTTCGCGGAAAGTGACGAATTGGAGGCCGTCGAAGTTGCGGAAGACGACGAGCTTGCTGAAGGCTGGGAAGCCATCGACGACCTTGATTCCGCCGACGGAAACGATGTTCTGGATGACGCCGAAGACTCGCTCGAAGGCAGCACCTCCGGCAGTATGGAATTGCCTGCCTCGCTCTCGGCCATATCGCCCGACCTAGCGCCAGCGGTTCCCGGGTCGCCCATTGGCGCTCCCACGCCACCTACAAGCGTCGTCCCCACGGCTCGCCCCGTCGAGGGTGGCGTCCTTGGCCAACCTCCGATGGCCGCACCCGCGGCGCCTCCGGCGGCTACGCCCCCCGCAGCGCCCGTTTCAAACAATGGCCCCGCCGAACGCCGCTGGAAGTTCACCGGTGGCCCCCCCGTGGCGCCCCCGGCTACGCCACCCGCCGCTCCGCTGATCCCGCCGCCCAATCCCACGTCGGAAAACTCGTCCGAGAACGCGTCGCCTGCCGAGAACGCGGCCGACGAAGAACTGAAAGCGTTTCTCCGCAACCTGAAGTAGACTCCTTTGCCGATGTGACGAGGCTGATCCCGCCCGCAATCCCTTGTTTGGCCGAGGCTGTAAAGTCTTGTGAATTTTATTACGGTCTTGCGTTGCGCGAGACCAACGAACTTCCGCACATCGACCATTGCGGAGCCTGCGGGGCTTGGAATACTTGAATGGCGGCGTTCTTTGAGAATCGTCCATCGGTTGACCGAGCGGTTCGCTTACCCCTCGCCTCTTGAGGAATGAATTATGGTGCGCTGCGCGGATTACCGGTGGTTGTTTCCAGGTCGTCGCTACACACTGCCGCGCTTGGCGTTTCTAGGTGCGCTGTTCGCGATCAGCGCGGCCACGTGCTTCGTCCACGCTCAAGTTCCCCAATCGATTGAGCCTGACGCGGCCAGCGCGAAGAAGCCTAAGCACACCAATCGACTAGCCCAGGAAACCAGTCCGTATCTGCTCCAGCATGCGCACAACCCGGTCAACTGGCTCCCGTGGGGACCCGAGGCGCTCGCCCAGGCCAAGAAGGAAAACAAGCTGATCTTCCTGTCTATTGGCTATTCCAGTTGCCACTGGTGTCATGTGATGGAGCGCGAGACCTTTGTGGACGAGGAGATCGCCGCCTGGCTTAACGACCACGTTATTTGCATTAAGGTCGATCGCGAGGAGCGGCCCGACATTGACGACATCTACATGACCTCGCTCCAGGTGTACTATGCAGCCATCGGCGCTGGAGGGAGCGGTGGCTGGCCGCTCTCGATGTTCCTCACGCCCGACGCTCGGCCCTTCTTCGGCGGCACGTACTTCCCGGCCCGCGACGGCGATCGCGAGGGCATTTCGGGCTTCTTCACCATCGCCCAAAAGGTGCAAGAGATCTGGGAGAAGGAGCCGGAAAAAATCCGCCGCGACGCCGAGACGCTTACCGGTCTGGTGAAAGCCCAAAGAGAGGCGCAGCCCGCCGCGCTCACGGCGCTGGACGCGAACCTGGTGTCCCGCGTGCAACAGGAATTGGCCGAGCAATACGACCCCAAGTACGGCGGCTTCGGCTATAGCCGCTTCAATCCGCTGCAACCCAAATTCCCCGAACCGTCGAACCTGGTCTTCCTGCTCCACCGCGCCCGCGACGAGTCGCTGGAAGAGGCCACGCGACAGGAAGCCCGCGACATACTGGTGACCACGCTGGACCGCATGGCGCGGGGCGGAATTCGCGACCACCTGGGCGGCGGCTTTCATCGCTACAGCGTGGATCGCTTCTGGCGAATCCCCCACTTCGAGAAGATGCTCTACGACAACGGCCAGTTGGCGAGCGTCTACACCGAGGCCCACCTGCTGACCGGCCGCGACGACTTCCGCCGCGTGGTGGAAGAACTGCTCGACTGGACGCTGCGCGAGATGGCGGCCCCCGAGGGCGGCTTCTACGCGGCCCGCGACGCCGACTCGGAAGGTGAAGAAGGCAAGTTCTACCGCTGGACTCCAGAGGAGATCCAAAAGCACGTCGCGCCCGCGGAGTACGAACTCTTTGCCGCCGTGTATGGGCTGGAGGAAAAGCCGAACTTTGAGGATGAGTTCCACGTTCCGCAACTTGTTGCGCCGTTGTCCGAGTTGGCCGCCGCGCGGAACATGACCGAGGCGGAGTTGGAAAATCGCCTGGCGCCGATTCGCAAGAAGCTGCTCACGGTTCGCGACACGCGCATCCAGCCCCTGACCGACACCAAGATTTTGACCTCGTGGAACGGGCTGATGATACGCGGCCTAGCCGACGCGGGACGCGGCCTGAAGAACGACCGCTACCTTGACGCGGCCAAAAAAGCGGCGCAGTTTGTGCTTGCTAAGCTACAAACCGAAGAAGGCCGCCTCTGGCGCACCTACAGTAACGGACAGGCCCGCCTCAACGCCTACCTGGACGATTACGCCTTCCTGGTCGATGGCCTGCTCGCCCTGCACCGCGCCACCGGCGAGCAAGAGTGGCTTACCGCGGCCGACCGGTTGACGCAAAAGCAACTCGATTTGTTCCTGGACGAGCGAGGCGGGTTCTACTTCACCTCGGACGATCACGAGTCGCTTCTGGCCCGCGGCAAAAATCCCTCCGACGGCGCGCTACCCGCCGGCGCCACCGTGACGGTGGGCAATCTTCTCTTCTTGGCGCGAGAGTTGGATAAACCCGCCTACCGCGAAACGGCCGAACAAGCCGCCCGCGTGGCTGCCACGCATCTGGACCGATCGCCCGCGATCGCGCCCCGCATGGCGGCCAACATTGCCGAGTTGCTTTCCTTGACCGAGGCAAAGCCAGACCGGTAGGATAGGCGGCGATTTGCAACAGGCTTCGCCCCGCACCCTTGTGGCTCCGCGTTCTCATGGACGGCTGATGAAACAATACATTCTGGCGCTCGATCAAGGTACGACCTCCAGCCGAGCCATCGTGTTCAACCGCGAAGGCCGCATCGTCTCGGCCGCCCAGCAGGAGTTCGAACAAATCCTGCCGCAACCGGGCCACGTGGAGCACGACCCAGAAGCCATCTGGAACACGGTGCTGACCACGGCCCGCGAGGCGCTGGCGAAGGCGAACCTGACGGCGCGCAAGATCGCCGCCATCGGCGTCACCAACCAGCGCGAGACGACCGTGCTCTGGGACCGCCACACCGGCAAGGCGGTGGCCAACGCCATTGTCTGGCAAAGCCGCGTCAGCGCCGCCATTTGCGAACAACTCAAGACCAACGCCCTGGACCCCGTGTTCCGCGAGAAAACGGGGCTGGTGGTCGATCCCTACTTCTCGGGCACCAAGATCCGCTATCTGTTCGACCATTACGAAGGGCTGCACGAGCGGGCCGCGCTGGGCGAGGTGCTGTTCGGCACCGTCGATTCGTTCCTCGTGTGGCGCCTGACCGGCGGCCGGCGGCACGTGACCGACTACACCAACGCCAGCCGGACGCTGTTGTTCAACATCCACACGCTCGATTGGGACGACGAATTGCTGGGTGTGCTGGGCGTGCCCCGCGAGATGCTCCCCGCCGTCAATCCGTCGAGTTGGGTTTATGGCGAGACCGAAGAGTCACTCTTCGGCGGCGCCATTCCCGTAGCGGGCATTGCCGGCGACCAACAAGCCGCCACGTTTGGGCAAGCCTGCTTCGAGCCGGGCAGCGCCAAGAACACCTATGGCACCGGCTGTTTCCTGCTGCTCAACACAGGCGACAAACCCGTCGCCTCGCGCAACAACCTGCTGACGACCATCGGTTGGGGCCTGGGCGACAAGATCACCTACTGCCTGGAAGGCTCGGTGTTCGTGGCCGGCGCGGTGGTGCAATGGCTGCGCGATGGCCTGCGCCTGATCCAATCGTCGGCCGAGGTCGAGCAATTGGCCGCCTCGGTGCCCGACTCGGGCGGCGTGTACGTGGTGCCGGCGTTTGTCGGCCTGGGAGCGCCGCATTGGGACCCCTTCGCGCGCGGCGCCGTGCTGGGCATCACGCGCGGTACGACCGCCGGACACCTAGCCCGTGCGGCGGTCGAGTCAATGGCGTTTCAAACCCGCGACTTGATCGAAGCCATGGAGAAGGACGCGGGCATCCGCCTGGCAAACCTCAAGGTTGACGGCGGCGCCTCGGTCAACAACGAGTTGATGCAATTTCAAGCCGATCTGCTGAACGCCACCGTGCGGCGGCCGGTGGTGTCGGAAACCACGGCCCTGGGCGCCGCTTACCTGGCCGGCCTGGCGGTCGATTACTGGCAAGGCCTGGACGACATCGCCAAGAACTGGGCGCTCGACCGCGAGTTCACCCCCGCCATGAACGAGATAGAGCGCCAGCGTCGCTGCCGCGGCTGGCGCCGCGCCGTCCAACGCTCCCTGCACTGGGAAGAATCCTAAAACGCTTCCCCCCCACCCTCCCCTAGCCGGAGGCTAACAGCCTCCGGATCGCCACCAGCGGAGAGCGGAGAGACGAGAGCCAAGAGACTAGCGCTAACCTCCGGACGCAGCCCCTATTTTTCAGGACCATTCATGAGCGGCTCTATCGCCGATATGTTTGTAGGCGTCGTCGCCGTGGCGCTGGGCCTGGCGATCTTGCTCTCTTCGGCGACAAACTGGCAAAACGCGTATCGACTTCGCAAAACCCGCTGGCTAGAAGCCCGCTTAGGCCGCAGCGGCGCCCGTGTCGTCTTGGCCGTGCTCGGCGTGGCGCTCATCGCGCTAGGGGTGGCGATCGCGATGGGCTTTGCGCCCAACGCCAGCAGGTAGCGGGGCGATTGACTTCGTCCTTGGCTCAATGTTCGCGATCACCAGCGCGGGGTGAACGCGCCACCCATCCCAGTAAGAGGTTGTGAATGTCTTGCCAAATCGTCGTAGCGGCGACCCGAGCGCCTACAAAAACTGCGGCATTTAACGAAGCATACGGCGGCGAGACGTCGCCGCTACCGAACGATTCATAACCGCTAAGACGTCACTGGAAAATGGGAGCAGGAGCGAGGCTTGTTGGGCGCCAAGAATGGTTCGGCGCAAGAGGAGTTTCTTGCGAACCTTTTGCGTCGCGCGGCGTCTTTCTTAGCGATGACCCAAGATTGTGGGTTGCACGACGAATCACCTTCTTTGCGACCCGTTAGGTTAGGGATGCACGCCATGTTTGCTTCTGTTTTGGAACGTGAAGAACGCCGCGAGTCGCGCGACGTGCGTCCCTGGCGCGGATAGGCTCCCACCCATCCCGTTCTCTCCAGGCCCGGCGTCGCTTGCGACGTCGGGTTTTTTTGTTGAGCAGAGAGCGAAGAGACAAGAGCAGAGAATCGAGAGTCAGAAAGAAACACGACGTCTGGTTCTTAGCTCTCCTCTCGCAACCCTCTTCCGTCCTTGAGGTGTGCCGGAGGCATCCGACCCTGCGAAGGTCGAGGACCAGGTTCGATTCCTGGCAAGGACACTTTCGGCGTGGGACGCGACAATGGCGAGCGCGGCCAGGCTTTCAACCTGGTGGGCCGCAAGGCTCTTGCGGGTTCGATTCCCGTCCACGTCACTTTGATCGGCGGCCAACAAGGCTCCACCAAAATGGCCCAGAAGCGGTTCTTTCGATCTTGATTTCGGGCGCGGATTAGTGTACAAATATATACTATCCTACACCCCTTCTCTCGGAGGAATCGCATGAAAATTCGCTACACCAGCACCAGCGGCCAGTTAGTGTTCGAGGCGGATGTGGCCAATCCCAAGGAGGCTGTGGAATGGCTCTCAACCGTGCAGGAGTTGTTTGAAGAGAGCGCCTGCGGCCTGTGCGGCCAGAATCATCTCGCATACGAGGTGCGCGAGTTCGACGGCAACAACTACTACAAGATCGTTTGCCGCGACTGCCACGCCACGCTCGACTTCGGACAGCGCCGCGACGGCACGAACCTGTTCATCAAGCGCAAAGACGCCGAAGGCAACGTCCTTCCCAATCGCGGCTGGTACCGTTATCAAGGCAGTCCCACCAAGCAAGCCCCGGCGCCGCAGTCGCCCCGCCGGCAAGAGGCGCCGCGTCGGCAGCCCGCCGAGGCTAAGCGGAGCGAGCCGGTTCCGTTTTAACACCAGCCCATTGATAGGCGGAAAACGCATGTGCGAGGGTTTGAAAGGAGGACGGATCGGAATGCCGTCCTCGGTCGTTACCGGCGGCGCCCTTCGCTAGGACTTCTTTCCCTCGGACGCTTCCTCCAGCGAGGCGACGGGCATGATCACCAGATCGTGTACACGCCAGTTCAGGTCGGCGCATTCCCGCGTGGCGTGGGAGAGTTTTTCGGTCAGTTGGCTTTCGTCCGACACGACGACAAACGCCTCGCCAAAGTAAACGTGCCCTTCTTCGCGCATGCGCACCGCCGCATCCTTGACCCAAGGAAGCGACAGGAGGTGTTTGCGCGCCCGGTCAGGCAGTTCGTCCCGCTGCGCTCGGTCCACGGTTCGCGGCGCCTCGTCGATCAAGTCGAAGGTCACTCGTCGCAGGTTCTTAAAACCGTCCCAAAGAATATCCACCGAGATCAACGCCGCAGCCGTCGCGTCGGCCCACCAATAGCCTAGTCCCACACCCACCACGCCCACCATCGCCGCCACGGCCGTCATCCAGTCGGCCTTGTTCATGGCGGCGTCGGTATGCAGGACCTTGTCGTGGATTTTCTCGGCCACCGGCAATTTCATGCGGCCCAAAATGACAGCGGGCACGGCGCTCCACACCAGCGCGGGAAGCATCAGCCACCCCAGCCAGAAGGTATGGCCGAAGAGCGTCACGCCACCGATGGTCGTGTGTTCGAGAGTAGCGAGCTTGATAAGCGCATCGACCAACAGCCAGCATCCCATGGAGAACAAGGCCAACGACGCGCAGAGAAATGCGATCGACACCGCGCGATGGTAGCCGTAGGGGAAGCGTTCGGTTGGCGGCCAGGTTGCGATCCGCGCGGCGATGAGGAACACCAGCGGCGGCACTAGGCTCAGCACATCCTCCAGCCACGCGGTCTTCATGGCTTGCGACGATCCCATCGCCAGGTACATGACCACCGTGACCGAGAGTAAGTAGGCAATGGTGATCCACTCCAACCGCCGCGCCTTGCGGAGCGCGGCCTGCTGTTCCGGCGGAAACTCAAACGCGGACGAAGTCTTCACCGCTCGGCCTCCTGGCGATACAACTCCATCGCCTTACCGCGATTAGCCTGAAGAAACCGGTCCAGCTCCAACAACCAACGGTTCTCGCCCTGTTGCGTCGCCATGACGTGCTTCTCGCCTTGGATGTTGGCATAGGGTTGCGTGAGCGCGAACTCCTTGGACCACGGCGTGGCGTCGGTCAATCCGCCGATCACCACATCCAGACTGCCGCCTTCCAGGGTCTTGAACAACTGACTTTCCGAGTCATGAGTCCATTCGATGCGCGCCTGAATCTGCCCGGCGAACTGCTCCAGCAACGCAACTTCGATTCCCCCGGGCCGCCCTCCATCCAAACGAGTCCAAGGCTCATTGGCGACAATTCCCACGCGTAAGGTTCCGCCCCGCACGCGCGGGAATGTCCCTTCTGGATCGCGCGGCATGCCGCAACCGGAAACCGAAAGAACCACCGCCCACGCCAGCCACCGTAGCAGCACTCGAATCGGGGACGATTGCTTCATCGCAAGACTGCTTCGTCGCAAGACCCACTTGCACCGACAGGTTGGACGACCGTGCATGGCGTTCGAAGCCCGCGCTCGGGCGACATCGCACCCTAGCGACGTCTCGATAGCCGTGATAGCGCTCGCATCGGTGAAGTGAATATATCGCAAGAATTGTGCCAATGAAGAGACGCGCGAACGGCCCAAGCGATTGCGATCGCTACACCGTTGGAAGCCGGCAACTCCGCGGGCTTCATTTTTCTTCAAGGGCGGGCTTGGAACCGATGGAAGCCACAACTACGATCATGTACGCAAATGGCAGGCTCAACACGCGGCGGGAGCGGGCCTGGCTGGCGGTTCTTGTATGCGGGATCGGCAACCAACCAGGGAACAACCAATGCACCACGGGCGACTGATCGCGACGGCCGTAATCGCATGTCTGGCCGCGCTTCCAACGACGACGGCCGTGGCCGACGACGAACCAACGGCCGCCGCCCGGCGCGTGGCCGAGGAGATTCGCCGCGAGGCGTTGCTCCCGCCCCAAGGACCGCAAGGCCGGCCGTTGCCGCTCGTTAGCCACTGGAACGTGGGCACGGTGCGCGCCACCTTTACGCCCGACCATCAGATCGAACTGATCCAACGAGGGCATCACGTACTGCCGTGGATGAGTTGGCCCGACGGAGATCCAGACAACGAATCCTTCGCCGCGTACCACGAGCGGCTGCTTGTTTACTTCGCGGCGCTCGACTTGCCCCTGTCGATCCGGGGGACGCAGTGGGACGCGATGCTGGTCCGCAAGTCGTATCGCGAGGGACCAGAGTCGCAGTGGGCCGGCGTGATCGCTCCCGATGGGCGCCGCGTACCGAAGCTCAGCCCCTTCGGCCCGGTGGAGCCGTGGAAAGACCCGGCCCGCGAGTACGTCGCTACGCCCGCCATGCGGCGCGCCCAGGAATTGTACCCTGACCCGCCGCTGGTGCTCTGGGTCTCGAATAACGAGCCGCCCGACCTGCGCTGGGCGAAAAATGGTCCGCTGGAGGAACAATCTCAGCGCTACCTCGACCGTTACGGCCAGGGGCGGTCCGATGAGTTCAAACGCAAGGTGGTGGCCGAAGGCTGGATCGAGCGGTACCGGGTCATGTTTGACGCCATGCGGACCGCCTTGGACAACGACGCCTGGAAGAAGAACGTGCGCTTCGTCGGTTACGGCGCCTTCGGGCCTTCACACTTCGGCCGCTGGGACGGCTGGAAGGTGTATTCGTTGATCACCGACGAGTGGACCGATCCCCATTGGCGTTTCTGGGACGGCGGCAGTCCTTCCTACTACACCCACAATTGGAGCGACATCCGCGACCACTGGGTATTCTCCACCCAGGTCGAGTCGATGAATTGGATTTTCATGCTCAACGAAGCATGGAAGACGAACCCCAATTTCTGGTTCGAGATGTCCACGTGGGACGGCAACGAGGTTGATGCCTGGATGAAGGGCGTCGGAGCCACGGAGCCGCGGGAATTGGCGGCTCGATCCAGCAATGAACTTTCGCCCGAACAGCGCGACGCCCTGGCGCCCGCGTTGCTCAAAAAGTCGAAAGCCTTGCAGTACCTGCGCGACGGCCAAATCTATCCTCCCGAGCGCACGGCGGGTTGGGTGCAATTTGGCATGTGGCTCTTGCGGCCCCGCGTGGTCCGAGAGTTTCGGGGACACGCCACGCCGCTGGCGCCCGTACAGCCCTACTGGATGGAAACCGTCCAGGCGGTGGACCGAGTGTACACCGACGCGACCCTGACGGAGTTCTGGCGGCACGGCAAGCTCGTTCCCAACCGCGCCCACCGGCATCCCTTCCAGGCGGACGTTCCCGAGAAGTACAACCATCTTGACCGCTGGTTCTTGCTCGACACGAACCTCGACCCGCCGCGCCCGTGGAGCGAAAAGACCGATCTTCCGGTGTTCAGTTTGGCGCTGGTTCGCGGAGAGCCGGGAGCGCGGCGCTGGTTGTTGTATGCACATTCTCCGCAAGAGGATCGCCAGTCGGTGACCATCACCCTTCCTGACCACGGTCCGGTGCTGGTCGACGCGCCGCGAGCCGGCGCGTTCTACCTGGTCCAGGAAGGCGCCGGCCGCGCCGTTCGCGTGAACGTCAACTAGGACGGCGAAGACGGCCTACCGGTCCAGACCGCCGCCATCAACCCCAAGGGACAATTTCGATCATGACCATCTTGCGATGTGCGTTCGCTGCCTGGCTGAGTTGGATGGCGTGCGTCGGCAGCGCTGCCGATGACCGACCGCCGAACTTCCTTCTTATCTTCACCGACGATCACGGTTACGGCGACGTCTCGACGTACCATGAGTCGGACGTGAAGACGCCAAACATTGATTCCCTCGCGGCCGAAGGAATGCTGTTCACCACGATGCGCGCCAACTGCACCGTGTGTTCGCCGTCGCGGGCGGCGTTGCTTACCGGGCGCTATGCGGACCGCGTGGGCGTGCCTGGCGTGATCCGCACGCACCGAGAAAACTCGTGGGGTTACTTCGATCCCAATACGCCCACGTTGGCGAACGAACTGAAGAAGGCGGGCTACCATACGGCGATTGTCGGCAAGTGGCACTTGGGACTGGAGTCGCCCAACACCCCCAACGAGCGCGGCTTCGATTTCTTCCACGGCTTCCTGGGCGACATGATGGACAGCTACACCACGCACCAGCGGCATGGGAACAACTACCTGCGCCGCAATGCCGAGGTGATCCAGCCGCAAGGACACGCCACCGATCTGTTTACCGAGTGGGCCAGCGATTACCTGAGGGAGCGTGCGAAGGCGAAGGACCAGCCGTTCTTCCTCTACCTTGCCTTCAACGCTCCACACTTCCCGATTGAGCCGCCGGACGAATGGTTGACCAGGGTGAAGCAGCGCGCCCCGCACCTGAATGAACGGCGCGCACGCAACGTGGCCTTCGTGGAGCACCTGGATGACGGCGTCGGTCGGGTGCTGGCCGCCCTCAAGGAAACGGGTTTGGACCGGAATACGTTGGTCGTGTTCACCGCCGACAATGGCGGTTCGCTCCCGCACGCACAGAATAACGACCCGTGGCGCGACGGCAAGCAAAGCCACTACGACGGCGGCTTGCGCGTGCCTTTCATGGTCCGGTGGCCGGGCCACGTCGCGGCCGGCTCGCGCAGCGACTACGCGGGATTGAACTTCGATCTGTTCCCGACGTTCCTCGAATTGGCCGGCGTCCAACCCGCGGCCGATCTCGATGCGGTCAGCCTGGCGCCCGTGCTGCGGGGCGGCGCCATCACCGCGCCGCGCGACTTGTACTTCGTTCGTCGCGAGGGCGGGCCCGCGTACGGCGGCAAGAGCTATGAAGCGCTGATCCGCGGCGACTGGAAGCTCCTGCAAAACAATCCCTATAGTTCGTTGGAACTGTACAATCTCAAGCTGGACCCGCGGGAGACCAACAATCTTGCGGCCGAGAATCCCGCGCGCGTCAAGGAACTCGCCGCCGCGCTCCGCGACCACATCCAGCGCGGCGGCGCCACGCCTTGGCAGGGACCGTCCCGATAACCACGCCTCCGCGGCACATTGCTCCCGTCATTCCCAGAAGGCAGTTATGAGACTCACGCTTGCCGTTCTTGCGTCACTCCTGAGTTTGTCCTCGGTGGGGGCGGAGCCGACGCGGCCGAACGTCATTTTCGTCATGGCGGACGACATGGGCTGGGGCGAGACCAGCTACCGCGGCCATCCAGTGCTGAAGACGCCGAACCTGGACGCAATGGCCGCGGCAGGGCTGCGCTTCGAGCGCTTTTACGCCGGCGCGCCCGTCTGCTCTCCGACGCGCGCCAGCGTCTTGACAGGCCGCGCCAACGACCGCGCCGGCGTGCTCAGCCACGGGTACGCGCTCCGCTTGCAGGAGAAGACTATCACCCAGGCGCTAAAGAACGCGGGCTATGTAACCGGGCATTTCGGCAAGTGGCATCTGAACGGCATGAGCGGACCCGGAGCGCCCATCTTACCCGATGATCCGCACAGCCCCGCAGCGTTCGGCTTTGATGAGTGGGTCTCGGTCTCCAACTTCTATGACGTGAATCCGCTAATGAGCCGGGCCGGAAAGATCGAGGAGTTTCAAGGCGACTCGTCGGAAATCGCCGTCGCCGAAGCGGTGAAGTTCCTTGAAAAGCATCGCCCCAGCGGTAAACCGATGTTCGCCGTCATTTGGTACGGCACGCCGCACAACCCGTTTCGGGCGCTGCCCGAGGACAAGGCCCGGTTCAGTCGGCTCAACGAGTCTTCCGCGAATCACTACGGTGAACTTGTCGCGATGGACCGCAGTCTCGGCGCGCTGCGCCAGGCGCTGCGAGACTTGGACATCGCCGACAACACGCTGTTGGTCTTCTGCAGCGACAACGGCGGCCTGCCCGGTATCCAGCCCGAAACCGTGGGAGGTCTGCGCGGCAACAAAGCGTCGGTCTATGAAGGCGGTTTGCGCGTGCCGGGCGTGATCGAATGGCCCGCAGCCATACGGCCGCGCGTCACGAACTATCCCGCCAGCACGCTGGACCTGTTCCCAACCGTCGCCGACGTGCTCGGCTTGCCCGACAACGTGTTCGTGCAGCCGGTCGATGGCGTCAGCCTCAAGCCGCTGTTTACCGCCGAGTTGGCCGAGCGCGCTAAGCCGATACCGTTCCGCTTTGGCCGCAAGGCGGCGCTGGTGGATAACCGGCACAAACTGTTGACGAACGATCTCTCGCACGGGAGCTTTCAGCTTTACGACTTGGAGACCGACCCACAAGAAACCCGCGACTTGAGCGCCAGCCAACCGGAACGCTTCGCGACGATGAAAGCGGCGTTGCTTGCGTGGAATGATTCGGTCGAAGCCAGCTTCGCGGGCAAGGACTATCCCGAAGGCCGGGTGACGCCCCCGGATCCCAAATCGCGCCCCTGGTATGAAACGCCGGGATACCAGCCCTACCTGATGCAGTGGAAAGACCGCTGGGAGTTTCGGTCCTACCTCCAACGACGCGGCCGGACCGGAACGAGCCGGAAGAAAACGCAATAACCAAGGCGGCAACCGTGCGACAAGATTTTATGGCGAGCGGCCGGCGTGAGCCGGTTGACGGCGGCTCACGCTTGGATGGTGTGGCGCTTTCCCTTCGCGGCGCCTTTCCCAACCACGCCCGCGGCGGTGTTCCTGATAGCGTCCTGGCTCACGTACCCGCCGTCTGTTCTTCCGCTTGTCTCCGCTGCGCGCGCTGGAGTTCGATACGGAGCCTCAGCAAGGTAATGATGGCCTGTCCGGCGGTAAGCGACCGGCGGCGAAACCACGTTCTCTTGGGAAGTTGCAACCCAAACAAGGCCGCAAAAACCCACAAGACGCCGCACGCCACGGGTGCGATCAGATAGTACAATCGCCAGCCTGCGGCGTAACCCACGCCCCCGCAGGCGAATGCGCACAGGGCGGCCAGCGCGTCCTCGTAGGAACCGCGGAAGGGAGGATACTGCGCAACCCCGATGCCCACGCCAATCCCCACCAGGACGAACGGAAACACCGTCAGCGTCGCGAAGTGCCCCGCCAGGCAGGCATCCACCTCGGCCAACGTCATCGGCTCTTCTTGCTTCCGGATCGCTTTCTTTTTCCTTTTCCGTTTCTTTTTCCTGCGTGTCATCGGCAAGCAAAACGGTTGGAAGGAGCGACGTGTCCCGTCCCGGCAGCGGCCAAGTAGTCTATCGCAGCCGGCCGGATGAAGCCAGCTTCTTGCATCAGCGCCGCAGTCCTGGAACTCGAAACGTGAGCTTTGAAGTTGTGCGATTCTCCTTTCTTAGCGGCGAAGCCGCGACAGTATGTAGCCGCGGATGCAAGCCCGTGGAAACGGCTGCGCGGCTGAAGAAAAATGGAACTCGCAGCGTGACCGCTGAAAACGCGCAACGTCCAAGCTCACGCTTCGGGTTAGGAGTGGCTCACGCGTCGCGCTTCCCTTTGGAGCGTCATCGGTGGGCTGATCGCAAAACCGGCCTGCCGTGGATTATCATAGGCGCCGGTGGTTATACGTTTTCTCGCTCTTCGCTCGGAGAACTTCCCTATGGCGCTGCGACTTTCTCGCGGGCAGGTTCTGCCCCTGGCTTGCGTTCTGATCTTGTCGAGCCTGGCGGCAATGGCCGCGGCGCAGGAGCCTCGGGCGCCCGCAGTCGCCGGGCAGCGGGTGTTTACCGCCGGGCATAGCTTCCATTACTTCCTGCCGCCGATTCTGAGCGACCTGGCGGCCTTGGCCAAGATCGAGGAGCATGCGCAGGCTGGCTCGCAAGCGATTGGCGGGTCGCGAGTGATTCAACATTGGGACGTGCCCGACGAGAAGAACAAGGTCAAGGAGGCGCTCCGAGCCGGCAAGGTCGATGTATTAACGCTCTCGCCGATTTACTTGCCCGACGATGGGATCGAGAAGTTCGCGACGCTGGCCCGCCAGCACAATCCGGCCGTGCGCGTCACCGTGCAAGAGTTCTGGCTTCCCTTTGACGACCAAGCGGCGTGGGCGCCGGGCCAGCGGCCCAAGCAGATCGACCGCGACACCAAGACCATCGCCGAATTGCGTCAGGCGCACGCTGCGTATTTCGCGAGCATGGATGAGCACGTGCGCGTGCTGAACGAGAAGTTCGACCAGCCGGTGGTGTACGTCGTGCCGGTCGGGCAGGCCGTGCTGGCCTTGCGCGAAAAGATTATCGCCGGCCAGGCGCCGGGCATCCACAAGCAAAGTGAGCTGTTCACCGACGTGCTCGGCCACGTCCATCCGCCAGTGATGGTCCTGGCCGCATATTGCCACTTCGCGGTCATCTATCGCCAAAGCCCGGTCGGCCTGACCACGCCCACGGCGCTCCGCCGCCACCCGCAAGCCGACGACCTCAACCGCTTGCTGCAAGAACTCGCCTGGAGCGCCGTCACCAGCCACCCCTTAAGCGGCGTCAAACCCTGAACGGCCACTCCGCAAACCCCACCGCAAGCCGAAACGGCGCCTCATCAGTGGACGCCCCACGCACACCGCGGTTCAGGGGCGGAAGGAATCGTCTTGCGCGTCCTGGTCGTCGAACCCGGCCAACCCGAGTCAATATTCGCCGCCCGTCATGCCAACCACGTCGCCGCGGTCATTGGCGTCCAAGGCGGGAAGCGCCCCAACCGACGGCGGCGGTTGGCGGCTGGACTGGCGCGGTCGAGTGCGCCGCCTGCGGGGTCAGAGAGAAACGACTACCTCGAGCGTCTGGTCGGCCAGCAGCTTGACGCCGCTTTCCCAGGCGATGGTGACTTCTCGGTCATTCACCTGCAACGTCGCGGGTTGCTCTTGGTCGCCGATCTTGGCCTTCGCGGCGGCGACTTGCAGACCCTCGGGAAGTCGCAGCGTCAGCCGGGATAACGCGAGCGTTCCGCGGCGCAGGCGGAGTGTGGCGGCGAGCTTTCCCTCGTCGACCTGTTGCGAGAACGTGCCCCACCCCTGGGCCGTGACGAAGGGAGCCTTGAATTGCCGCGGCGACAGTCGCGGGGCAAACGCCAATTCGCCGCGGGGGCCGTGGTAGTGGAACCCGCAGACCGCTTGAAACGCGCCGTAGCTGGCCATGGCGCGGGCGTAGTGATCGCTACATTCAATCTCGTTGTACGGGTTGCGCAGCGCGGCGTCGTAGCGGTCGTGAATGGCCCGGCCAATGGCCAAGCCATGCTCGAGCAGGTCGGGCTGGTCAAGCCCTTCGTAGATCATGTGCGCCGCGGCCTGCCACTCGAAGCCGCTCATGCACTCGTTGAAGTACATGTATTGCCAGTGCTTTTTCTTGGCAGGCTGGATTTGCTCCCGCGGCCAAGAACACATGATGAGGCCCGCATCGCCCGCCGCGGCGTACCAGCGCCCTTCGGGAAACTCCTTGCGGAACGCGCCGATCTCGGGAACGAAGTTGTACCTCCACAACGAGCGCAAGGCGGTAAGCTGCTTGTCGCGGTCGAACAGCGTGCCCAAGCCAACCCAATGCGCCCACGTCTGTCCGAACACCTGGTCGATGTAGCAGCCTGGCCCGACGCCAATCGCGTCGGCATGCCGGGGGTCTTCCTTTTGAAGGAAGAACTCGCCGTTGAACAGGTCCAAGATGCGTTTGGCCCCGGCATCGGCAACGCGCTCCAGCCGCTGGGCGAACCCGTCGTCCTGCATCTCGCGGGCCATGGCCGCGCCGGCGCGCAAGGCGGCCAGGTACAACGAGCTGGTAAAGCTGATTTCGCCGAACCAGTCGGCGTCAAGCGTGTTCGGCTGCGCGCCGTCCAGGATGCCATCTTGGTTGGGGTCCCGCGAGAGCATGAACTCCAGCGACTTTTTTACCTTCGACCACAAGCGGGAAAGGAAGCCGCGATCGGGAGACATCTGATGTTCCCGCAGCACGCCTAAGATGCGCCCGCATTGGCCGTCATCGGCATGAGAGGCTCGATTGCCGGCCGCATACGTTCGATGGGCGATCGCGCCGTTGTCGAAGAAGCCCAGGTCGAAGTCAACCCGTTCCCGCGTGCGGCGCTCGATCTCGGGAAACAGCCGCCCCGGCGCTTGCGCATAATGCCAGACGTGTGTGCAGGTTCCCGCGCAGCAGGCCACCCCTTCCCAGCCATAGAACCGGCCATCTTCAAAGAGGTAGCAGGTGTTGGTGGCCAGGGTTGAGGTGTTCGCCATGGCGCGGTCGAGCAGCCAGTAGGGCAAGGTGGAGTCGTACCAGGTATCGACCCACGACAGCGTCGCTTGCGCCAGTTGGTCGTAATTCGCGGCCAGATACTCGGCGACCGCCGCGGCGTCGGCGAACCGGGTGGCGTACCAGCGCCCGGCTCGGCCGATATTGGGCAACTCCAGGTTGGGGAAATGCCACGCAAACACAAAGGGCACGGTGGCCGACTCGCCCGGCTTTAGCTCTACCGAGCGACCAATCGCGCCCGTCAGCGGCTTACCAAAGTGGGCGGTGGCGGAATCCACCGGCCCGTCGCTATCTGCGGCGAGCCGCGCCGTGGCGAACGTGGCTGGACCGACAACGGCCAGGGCCAGCGTGCCAAAGTCGTGCCGCTGCTCCAACTCGGCTGCGCCGGCGTGCGTCCGCTGGTCGCTAAAGACGATCTGGTCCACGCCCACGTTGCCCCAGCCGCCGCGCCCGTAATCTTTGATCCGTAGCTGAGCCTGCTTGCCTTGCAGGGCGCGAACATCGAAGTGCGCCGGCGTCATGGCATTCTGGTTCTTGCCAGAAACCCGCGCGACCTCCTTACCGTCCACCAACAGTTCTACGCCCGTGTCGGCATGGCTCCCGCCGCCCAGCAAGAAGCGAATGTAGTGTCGCTCGATGGTGAACGGACGACTGGTCAGCGTTCCGGTTGCGGAGTCCTTGGCCGCGACGCCCTGGCCTGGCGCCGTAGCGTGCGAGTTGACTACCCGCTCGCCCTGCCCTGCAACATGGCCTTGGTAATCGGGAATGTCCTTGCTGCGCACCGGGCCGGCGCCAAAGGCTTCCCCGGCGACGGTCCAGCCCTCGTAGGTTTCCTTCTCGAAGTCATCAAAAACGACGTCCGGACGCGGCTCTTGGGCTGGCTCGTCGCGCATCGGCCGCACGGCGCGGCAGTGTAACAGCGTGGCGGCGTCGCGGCGCCGGATTTCATTCCGCAGTTGCGTATCCTGAGCGGCGCCCGTGAAGAGGCAAACGGGGTTCTCGGTGCGTCCCCAAATCGTCGCGCGCACCGGCTGGGCGGAATGATTCGTGACGGTGTACTGCAAGATGGTCGCCGGGTAGCACGAATTCTCCAGGTCCAGGGGAACGAAGGGGCTGAACGCTTTCAGCTCCACGGCGATGGGCAGCGCATCGTCCTGATACGTCACAATGCCGAGCGGGTAGCGTCCCTCGAACGTGACCTTGGCAAAGCCTTGATGATCGAGCGAGCGGCGGGTGCTTTTGCCGGCTTGCTCCACCTCGACTTCAAAGCCTTGCTGAAACCGCTGGATGTTTTCCAGCGGGGTGAGGTAGGTGTGGCCGCCCGACCCCTTCGACAATAACCCGGCGGCGTGGTTCTGATTGAAGACGTCCCACAGCCACAGCCGGCCATCGCCGCCAAGATAGACGCAGCCCGCGCCGACTCCTCCGACGGGCATGCCGATGAAGCGCAAGTCCTGGCCGCTGTACCTTTGCTTCTCGCCTCGCTGATAAAGCGCGCGCACCCAGGCGGCGTGCAACCGCTTGTCTTGGGGGATGACCTCTAGGTACTTGTTTCCGCCCTCAAAGGGACCGGCCATGACGGGCAACGAGCGCGCACCGGCCAGCGCCGCCGCCGCACCGGCCACGCCCAGTTGAAGGAACTCGCGGCGCGGCAAGTCGTGGCAGGCGGAGTCATCGCAACAGGGCAGCTGGGCCACGGGATCACGTTCTGAGGACATCGCATTACCTTCCACGCTCAAGAGCGCTGCGCAGCCGCTGTTCTTTTTCCGCGTTCCAGTAGCCGCATTCCAAACGCAAGAAAACCGACGTGTATGGCACGGTCATGTCGGTCTTGATCACCAGGACTTGAAACACCTTGGCCGCCTCATCCAGTTCGGCGATCACCTCTTCGTGCGGCATAGTCTTGGCCGGACGGCCCGCCAGCAATTGCTCCAAGCGCTGTCGAAAGGATGCGACGCCGGGAGCGTCGTCTTCCGCAACGGACTGAAGCTCCGCATCCACCAGCGGCGTGGCCGACACGTGCCTGGCTGCGTCAATAGCTTTGAGGACCGTGGTAATGACCTGGAGATGGTCGCCGCCCGCGTAAATCGTCGTAATGCCGGGGCGAGATTGCGCTGGGTAGGCCGCATCGGCAATCACAATCCAATTGCGGTGCCCCAACAAGGGCAGTTGCTGGGCTAACACTTCTTCCCAGATTGCGCGGGGGGCTTTGCTCGGTTCCGCGGCCCCGGCGCCGGAAGACGTCAACATCGCCATTCCCACCAGCAAGCCCAGCAGAACGGCCGCCGCCCCGTGCATTCCCAACCCCGCCATAACGACACCTCCGCCATTGGTTCACCGTAAAACTCGAAACTATTGTTGCCAGACGCGCCGCCCCCTGTCGAGTCCGGCAGTCGCCGTTCGGCCAGCAGATCGCGCGGAGGCGCCCGCGCCGCCCATGGGGCTGAGAGAAATTGTTGCGCGGCCAATCAGGGCCACGGAGAACATGGATAAGAAAAGATGGGGAGCTTGACTGGCCCTGCCTTCTTCATCCATGTTTCATCCGCGGCTCCTCTACTCATGCGGGTATCCTTTTGACGCGAGGCCATGCCCTTTCCTGATTCGCGTAGTCCCGCTATTCCAGGCCGAATACTTCGACCTTTTGGCCGTCGGGACTGACGATCATCACGCCGCCTTGTGCGTAATTGAGCCGGTAGTTCTCAATCTTGGTCGTGGTGGGGCCGTCCGCTGCGATGAGCGCCGGCTTGCCGAAAGTCTCGCCGCGGGTCAGCACGGTCCGTTGGACCGCGGCAGGAAGTTCTTGAAAGTCCAGGTAAGTGGATGTCTTGTCGATCTTTTCTCCCGGCTTGAAGACGATCACCACTTCATGCCGCTTGGCGTCTTTGCCGGCCACGCGAAGGCGGCTGGTCTCCACCAACTTGCCTTCTTCGGCCGTCGCTCCCTTGGTGAGCTGGACTTCTTCCCACTTCACTCCCGGCGCCGCCGCGGCGAGCGCGGCTTGCGATTCGTTCGACAGCTTGCCTGGCTCTAGCTTGACTTGCCGCTCGCCGCGATTGCCAAAGTAGAGCGATTTCAAGAAGAATTCGGCGTCCTGGCCCGCAACCGCCTCTTCCGAGCCGATGACCACGAAGGAATAGAATCTTCGGTGCTGGAGAAACAGTTGCTCCCGCAAGCGGAGTTTTCCGTCGGGAGTCTTATCCTTCCACAGCGTCTCCACGCCAGGAACCTTGTTCCCGCCTTGACTGGTTCCCGTAATGTCATTCTCGCGGATCATCTCCAAGTCGTTCCGCAACGCCGTGCGGAACGACTTGATCTTTTGGCGGACGTCCTCGCCAGGAATGTCGACAGGCAGATCGAGGTAGCCAGCCCAGTAACCCGCCCCTTGATAGCCTTTGACCTTCAAGAGATGGAGCTTGATCTCGGAGCCGAGCGGCTGCGCGATCAATTCCGGGTGGGCGGGCATCTCGACCGAGAAGCCGCCATCGCGAAACGAAACCGGCCGAAAATCTTCCTCTTCGGCCACGGCCAGCCCCCAGATATTCAGACCGAAGCACAAAAACGCCGTCACAACCAAGAATCGGTTCATGGGACTCTCCTTCTCGTGGGTTGCGGAACGAGTGCGATCGGAACACATACCGCGAATGCTCATCGAGACACTAATTCGGAAAGGCACAAAAAACTCAGGTCTCGATGCGGAAAATTATTCTCCTTCCCCAAGAGAACCAACAACAAGACTCTTCTGTCTTTTATTATCCGAGAACAGGCAGGGCTGAACTTCGCCTGGCGCCATCCGTAGTTCACTTTCCTTGGTTTCCAACCGTTCAGAAACTAACGTTCGGCCCCTGCATACACCAAGGAAAGAGAACGGCGGATACTACGGATGGGCAGGAATAAGAATGGGCATTCTTTTGCAATTTGCATCGCCCTGATTTTCGGTTTGGCTTCTGACAAAGCAGGTGAGCTGAGTCGGCTTCAGCGGCGACATCATCCGGGGGCGGACGTCCCTCGCTCGCCGTTCTGGGACGTGCGTTCAGCTTGCTCGTCGGCGATTTCTTTCTGCACGCGGCGGAGGTCGGCGTCGACCATCATCGTGACGAGTTCGGGAAAGCTGACCTCCGGGCGCCAGCCGAGATCGCGCCGGGCGCGGGTCGCGTCGCCGCATAAGGTGTGAACGTCGGCGGGACGGAACAGGGCTGGATCTATTTCGACGTAGTTTTGCCAGTCCAGCCCGACGTGTTGGAATGCCAACTCCACGAACTGCCGCACCGAATGTTTCTCGCCGGTCGCCACCACGTAATCCTGGGGCACGTCTTGCTGGAGCATCAGCCACATGGCTTTGACGTAGTCGCCCGCGAAGCCCCAGTCCCGCTGCGCGTCAAGGTTGCCCAGGAACAGCTTGTCCTGCGCACCCAGCTTGATTCGGGCCACGGCGTCGGTGATCTTGCGGGTTACGAACTCCTTGCCCCGCAGCGGCGACTCGTGGTTGAACAGGATGCCGCTGCACGCGAAGATGCCGTGGCTTTCCCGGTAGTTGACCGTGATCCAGTGGCCGTAGACCTTGGCCACGCCGTAGGGGCTGCGGGGATAGAAGGGCGTGTCTTCGGTTTGCGGCTCCTCGCGCACCGAGCCGAACATCTCGCTGCTGCTGGCCTGGTAGAAACGAATGGTGGGATCGACCTGTCGCAGCGCCTCCAGCACCCGCGTGACGCCCAGGCCCGTGAACTCGCCAGTCAATAGCGGCTGGTCAAAGCTAGTGGGCACGAAGCTCATGGCCGCCAGGTTGTACAGCTCGTGCGGACGCACCTTGTCGATCAGCCGCACCAGCGAAAGCTGGTCTAAGAGGTCCGCTTGGTGCAACCGCACGCGGTCGTGCAGATGCGCGATCCGCTCGAAGTTCTCGGTGCTGGCCCGGCGAACCATGCCATGCACCTCGTAACCCTTGTCGAGCAGGAACGTCGCCAGGTAAGAGCCATCCTGGCCGGTCACCCCGGTAATGAGCGCGCGTCGAGTCATGAAAGCTAATCGCGGAAGGCAAAAACACCCAGCGCCATCATACGCCTCCGTGGGGCAGGCTTCCAGCCTGCCGCTTTCCCCTCGTGACGACGCTCTGCGTCGTCACGCAGGTCCGCGACGCTCCGTATGGAAACGAACAAGAACGAACCACGGCAAAGTCTGCCCCAATCGCCCTCTCTGCTGTTTTTCGGCCGCACGGTGGGGTATGCTTTTCTTCTCCCCTTGAAAGACGAGCGAGGTTGCCATGCGATGGAGCCGGATGATTCTTGCCGCCTTGTGCCTGCTCGCCACGACGCCCGCCTTGCGGGCGGAAGGCGAATGGGAAGTGACCGACACCAGCCAGCAAGCGCTGGACCGCGGGCTGGAATGGCTGGCCCGCAATCAAGGCAGCGAAGGTAATTGGGAGTCCAACGACCTGGGGCTGGTCGGCCTGGGAGCGCTGGCTTTTATGGCCGCGGGACACGGCCCCGGGCGCGGCCGATATGGCCAGAACGTGCAAAAGGCGTTGGACTACGTGATCGACAACGCCAAGCCGTCGGGGTTGCTCAACATCTCCAACGCCCAGCGCGACATGTACAATCACGGCCTGGCCACCTTCGTGCTGGGGCAAGGCCACGGTATGGCGACCTTTCCCGACCGCCGCTTTAACGAGACGCTCGATCGGTCTTTGCGGCTGATCGCCAACACCCAATGCGAAGACGGCGGCTGGGACTACCAGGCCCGTCGCCAGCCGCACGGCCACGACTTGAGCCTGGCCGTGATGCAGGCCAAGGCCCTCCGCAGCGCGGTCGATAGCGGTCTGGACGTGCCGCCGGAAGTCATCAACCTGGCCATCAAGAGCGTCCGCGAGCACTACTCTCCCAAGGACGGCCGCCGCGACGCCCCCGAAAGCGAACAGCAGCGTCAACCCGGCCAGTTCACGTATACCAAGGGCGGCGGCGGAGGCACGGTGGCCATGGCCGCCGCGGGCGTGGTCTGCTTGCAAGAGTTCGGCCAGTACGACGACTGGCGGATCCGCAAGAACATGGACTTCATTACCGCCCAAATCAAGCTGCTGCAAAAGCCCAACCAGCGCGACGGCACCATGCCCTTTGACGCCTACACCCTCTATTACGTGGGCCAGGCGCTGTACCAGGTGGGCAGCGAAGATTGGAAGACCTACTATCCACCCATGCGCGACTATTTGGCGAACTCACAGATCATCGACGCCGGCAACCCTCAGCGTCACGGCCAATGGCGCGACCAAGGCGCCAAGATCGCTGGCTCAGGTGGTGGCAACCGCGTGGGCGGCAAGCCCGGCGACTTGTTCGGAACCGCCGTGGGCTGTTTCATCCTGGCCATTCCCAACCGCTACCTGCCCATCTTGCAAGAAGGCCGCATCGAGAGCCTGAAGGAACGATTTGAGTAGGGTCGAGAGTGGAGAGCCAAGAGCGGAAGACTGATTGCCGACCACCACAAGCCGATAGCGCCTTATGACTAGCCTGCTCCCTTTTTTCACGAGCCCATGGTTCTTTGTGGCAGGGGCCATTTGCGCCTTGGGGCCGATCGTGATTCACCTGCTGAATCGGCGACGATATGTGAATATCGAATGGGCCGCAATGGACTTCCTTCGGGAAGCCCTGCGCCGCAACCGGCGGGTGCTGGAGCTTCGCGACGTGGCGCTCTTGATCCTCCGCACCTTGGCCGTGCTGCTGGTGGGCACAGCGCTGGCGCGGCCGCTGGCCCTGCGCGGGGTGGAATGGGCGTGGCTGGCGGCGTTCTTCGCGTTGTTGGCGGCGGTTGCCGCGGCCGTGGTGTGCATTGTGGTCTGGTCGCGCCCGCGAGGACGGTGGCTGGCCCTGGCGGCTTCGGTCGCGTTCCTGGCGGTCGCCGGTGGGGTGGCGCTCATGCAACTTGGCAACGCTCCCACGGTTCCCGGCCGGCCTGATGGTTCGCAACCGCTGCACGCCGTGGTGCTGATCGACAACAGCCTGAGCATGGGCTATCAGTCGCTTTCCGGCACGTTGCTGGACGCCGCCAAGGACCGCGCTCGCGCGTATCTGGCCAAGCTGCCGCCGGGCAGTCGGGCGTCGATCGTGCCGCTGTGCGGCTCGCGACGGTCCATTAGCATCACCCCCTATCCGTCGCTGGACGACGCCGGCGCCGCGCTGGATCAAGTGGAGTTAGCCGACCGCTCGGCCAGCATGGGGCAAGCGGTCAACGCCGCGCAAAAGGCGTGCGAAGCGGCGCCCGACCTGGCCAAGCGGATCGTCCTGTTTACCGATCAGCAAGAGAACCTGTGGCGCGGCTTCTCGGGCGAAGCCAGCTTCCCGCAGGATGTGCGGATGCAAGTGGTCGATGTCTCGGCCGGCGAGCCGGAGAACACCTGGATTGAGTCGCTCCGTGTGCAAGACGGACTGGCCGACGTGCAGACCCCGGCCACGATCATCGCCGACGTGCGCCACCACGCCCAAGAAGCGCGCGAAGTGCAAGTGACGCTGGAAGTGGAAGGCGCCGCCGTGGCCTCCCGCACGGTCACCCTGGAGCCGGGCGAAGGGGCGCGGGAAGTCGCCTTCCAATACACCTTTGACGCCGCCACGCCGCAGCCGGGCCGACCGGCGCTGACCGCGGTGCGAGCTGTGCTGCCGCCGGACCGGCTGACCGCCGACGATCAGCGGCACCTGGTGGTTCCCGTGGTCGCGGCGCTGCCGGTGGTGTTCATCGACCAGTATGGAGCGCAGCTCGAAGACCCGGTTCGCAACCGCTACGGCGAGACGCGGCGGCTTCGCAAACTCATGGCCCCCGGCGCCGCGCGAGACGAGCAGCACTTGATCGAGGTTCGCCACGTCGCGCCGGAAGATCTCTCGCAAGACCTGCTGGCCGACGCGCGGCTGGCGGTGGTGGCCGGCGTTGAGGAACCCGGCGCCATGACGCCCTTCTTGCGAGAGTACGTGGAGCAAGGCGGACAGTTACTCTTAGCCGCCGGCGCCGACTTTGACCCCGCCGCCTGGACGCGCGACGCCTGGATGGACGGCGAAGGCATCTTGCCCGCCCCGCTCAAGCCCGAGCCGGTCGGCGCCTTGCCCGACGAGGCGGGCGAACGGATGCAGCCGTTTTCGCTGGCGTATGACAGTGTCCGCAACCAACGCTTCTTCCACCTGGCGGGCGTTCCCGAAGACGACCTGGTTGAACTCTACGCCGAGCCGCTGTTCTTCAAAGCCGTCGCGCCGGAGGTCACCGAGGCGGTGGTCGAAGCCATTCGCGGCAAAGCGCGGGAGGAGCTAGAGCAACAGTTTGCCGTTTCGCAGGAAGGCGCGTCTTCCGGCGCTCCGGCGAGCGAGGGGCGCAAGGCCCCTAATGAAGCTGCCGCGCCAGCCACCGCTACGAATCAACCAGACGAGTTGAACTGGCTTGTATGGACGGCCGTCGACGCGACCGACGACGTGGAAGCCCTGTCCGACGATCCCGCCCAGCGCAAGGCGGCCCTGGAGCGACTGGCCGACCAGGCGGCGCCGCGCGTGGCGGCAAGATTTGAAAACGGCGTTCCCATGCTCGTGGAGCGGCGCATCGGCCGGGGCCGGGTGCTGTTCGTTTCCAGTGGCTTGTTCTCGGCCTGGAACACCATGCACCTGACCAACGCCTACCTGGTCTACAATCGCATCCTGCGGGGAATGATCGAAGACACGCTCCCGCGGCGCAACTTCTCCACGGTTGAGCGCATCGCCGTGCCGCTGCTCACCGCCGACCGCGACGTGGCCGTGCTGCTTGGTCGTCCCGGCGAAGAGACGGACGAAATGCTCGACGTGGGCTTCATCGGTCAGGACCGGCGGGGCGTGACCATCGACAACCCGCTGGCCCGCGGCCTGTACCATCTGACAGCCATTCCCGCCGAAGCCAGCGCCGCCGAAACAAGCTCCCCGCGCTGGGACATGCCGCTGGCGGTGGCCGGTCCCGCCGACGAATCCGAACTAGCTCCCCTGACGCGCGAGCGCTTCGATGAGCGCGCCAGTAAGTCCTTTGAATGGGTCGGCCCCGGCGAGGAAGTCAGCCTGGCGGGCGTACAGCTTCACGGCCAGAACTGGTGGCGGTGGCTCATCGTCGCCGCGGTGGCCATGCTCCTGCTAGAAATGGCGATCCTCACCGGAACCGAACGCACCCGGCAAGCAGCGTAAAAAGTCGAAGGACGAAAGACGAGAGAAGAGAAGAACCGTCTTTCTGATCCATTTCGCATTCCTCATTCCGCATTTAAACCATGCCCTCCTTCCTCTCCTGGCTCCTGGGGCTTCCCGACGCGGCGGCCATTGATGCGGTGGCCGCGCCGCGGCTGGCGGCGCCTTGGGTGGCGGACCGGTCCGGCCCGTTCTGGATGTTTCTGGGCGTGACGCTGGCGATCGTGTTGGCGGTGGCGTTCTATACCTTTGCCCAGAAGAAAGGCTCGCTGCTCATGCGGCTGGCCCTGGCGGGGTTCCGCGGCGCGCTGTTGACGCTCTTACTGCTGACGCTGGCCGAGCCGGTGCTGCAATTGGTGTTGACCAACCATTCGCCGCCTATCTTGTACGTGCTGTTCGACGGCACCGACAGCATGGGCCTGCGCGACGAGTTGCCGCCCGAAGAACAGTCGCGTCTTGCGGCCGCCGTGGCTCCGCAAGAAGAGCCCAAGTCGCCCGCCGACGCCGCGCCGCGCTCCCGGCTGGAGTGGGTGCGGGCGTCGCTGCAAAAGGAAGACAACTGGCTGGGCGGCCTGGAGGAACAAGGCTTTCGCGTGGAGCCTTACGTGTTTGACGGCAACGCGACCAGCCAGCTTCGCAAACTGGAGCGAAACCCGAAGAACCGGGAAGAGATCGACGTGCCGCACGTGGTCACGCAGCTTTCCGACCGCGGCCAGGTAACGGCCCTGGGCGCGGTGCTGCAAGACACCGCCGCCCAGGCCAACCGCAACCTGGCCGGCGTGGTGCTGGTGAGCGACTTCCAGCACAACTCGGGCGCCGCGCCCTTGGGACAGGAACAGCGTCGCAACGCTGCTCCCGCGCTCCGCCTGGGCGCGCCGCTCCACACGGTCGGCGTCGGCGCCCTGGAAGCCATCGACCTGACGGTCGATCTCCAAACCAACCCCAAGATGAAGCGGGCCGAACGCACGACGCTCTACGTCAAGCTGCGCCAGACCGGCCTCGAAGGGCAAGACGTGACCGTCCGCGTGATTGGCCGGCGAATGAGCGGCCAAGAGGCAGGCGAACAGGAGTCAGGAGATAGGAGTCAGGAGTCCGAAGGCGAAGACGCGGGACAGGTCTCCGCGCCCTTTGGGGCAGCGGGCGATCTTGTGGTGGGCGAGAAGACCGTGCGGCTGGACGGCCCCATTCAGCAGATTGACTTCCCCTTCACGCCCGAAGAGGCCGGCCGGTTTGAGTTCATAGCCGAGGCCCTGCCGCTGCCGGGTGAGTCGGTCGATCAGAACAACCGCTCCGCACGCGAGATGAACATCATCGACGATTACCTACGGCTGATGTACGTCGCCTATGAACCCGACTGGGAATGGCGATTCATCAAGGAAGTGTTCCACCGCGACAAGCTTGTGGGCATGGAAGGTTTTCGAACTTACCTGGCGTCCAGCGATCCGCGCGTGCGAGAGAAGAACGTGCTGTTCCTGCCCACGCTCACCCCGTCCCGCAGCGACTTCTTCGCCAACGACGTGATCTTCCTCGGCGACACGCCCGGCGGGATGCTCAGCGAACGCTTCTGCGCGATGGTCAAGCAGTTCGTGGGCGTGTTCGGCGGCGGCCTGGTGGTCATCTCCGGCCCTCGGTTTGGCCCCGGCGAGTTGGCCGGCACGCCGCTGGAAGAGATGCTGCCGGTGCTGGTCGAGCGCGGCTCGAAGCTGCGCGACAGCAGCGAGTTCCGCCTCACGCTCACGCCGCAAGCCGAACAATACCCCTTTATGAAGCTCGGCGATGATGACGCCGAGAACCGCCGCGCCTGGGACCTGCTCGGCCGCATGCCCTGGTATCAGCCCGTCCGCGGCACGCACGAGCAAGCCGAAGTCCTGGCGGCCCACCCCAGCGACACCTGCCTGGACGGCAAGACGCCCCAACCGCTTGTCGCGGTCCGCAAGTACGGCAACGGCGAAGTGGTCTACTTGGGCTTCAACGAGACGTGGCGCCTGCGGCGAATCTATGGCGAGCAATACTATCGCCAGTTCTGGTCGCAGTTGATCCACCGCCTGGGCATGAGCCACGCCCTAGGAACGGAAAAACGATTCGTCGTCCGCACCGACCGCCGCCAGTACCGGGCCGAGGAGACGGCCACCCTTACGGTGGAAGCGTTCGACGAGAACTTTGAACCGCTAGGAGGTGGCGAGGGCGACGATTCGCCGGTAGCCTCGCTCACCGCCACGCTCACGCTGCCCGACGAGGCGGCGGGCGAAACAGCCCGGCCCATCACGGTGCCCCTATTGCGTCCCGGCGTGTACGAGACGCGGATTCCGCTCTACGCCTCGGGCGAGTACGCGGTGCGGGTGGACGACCCGGTGGCGCAGAAGTCGAGCGAGGTCCGCTTCGAGGCGACCAGCGTCTCGGCCGAACGCCGCCGCGCCACGCGCGACGCCGCCTTGCAAGAAGAGTTAGCCCGCGCCACCGGCGGCCGGTCTTATGACCTGGCGACCGTGGCCCACTTGCCCGAAGACCTGCACGCCGAGCCGATTGTGGAAACCATTACCCGCAACCATCCCCTATGGAGCACGCCGCTCTGGTTCTTCGCCCTGGTGTCGCTGATGCTCGGCGAGTGGTGGCTGCGGAAGATGATTCGGTTGGCGTAACGCTCCTATGGGGTCGGCAAGAAAGTTTAGTGGTATCGCTCCGCGAGTGCATTCCTGGCGTTCTCCGGACGCCAGAAGAGAAGAGAACGCACTCGCGGAGCGAGTAACCTACATTGAAGAACCTGTAAGGCAACCCAACCCCGCGGGCGATTACTAGGGATACGGCGCTGAACCGCAAGCGAGGAAGCTACCCGCTTACGGTTTGGCGCCGACAACACGAACGAAGTTATCATGCCCAAACTCACTCACCTGCGTTCGCAACTGCGGCTCTTGCGTTGGGGGCGCCGCTTTTATCGCTGGGGCGCCGCGTGGGCGTCGGTGCTGGCGATTGTGCTGGCGGTCCTGCTAATCCTCTTCGCCGTCGATGTGGCGTTCGAGGTCGGCCTTGCGCCGCGGGTCGTTCTGCTTGCCTTGGCTGGCGCCGCGCTGATGTTCGCCTTTTGGCGGCTGGCGCTGCCGTGGTTGTTCGTGCGCGAGAACGACCTGGAAATGGCGCTGCTAGTGGAGCGGCGGATGGGCCGTCCGGGCCGGAGCGACCTGGCGGCGGCCTTGCAGTTTGAATCGCCGGTGGCCGTGGCGTGGGGGTCGCCGCAGTTGGAGGAAGCCGTCATCGACCGCGTGGGAAATGAGACGCGCCACGTAAACGTCTTTGCCGGCGCCTCTTCGGCCCCGCTGGTGCGGCGCGTCGCGGCCTTCCTGGTCATCGGCGCGGCGGCCGTGGCCGTCATGCTGATGTGGCCCGATCATGTTTCGGTGTTCTTCAACCGCATGGCGCTTGGCGGGCAGCACTACCCAACCCAGACCGTGCTGCACACGGTCCACGTCAACGGCCGGCCGGTGCTTTCGGCCGAGCGGCGGCTGGCGGCGCCCAAGCAGGCTCGCTGCGCCGAAGGGCAACCGCTGTGGATCGCCGTCGTCGCCCACGGCATGTTGCCCGCTCAGGGCGAGGTGGATGTCGCCTCCGTAGCCACCGGACAGCGGCGCACGCTGCCGCTGGCCCGCGTCAGCGCGCAAGGCTTGAAAGGCGACGCCGATCCGGCCCTCCGCCAAACCATCGATGCGCTGCTGGCCGAGAGCGGCGAAGAGGCCGCCATCTACTTGGCCGAGCTGGATCGCCTGATGGAGCCGCTCAGCTACCAGCTTTTCCTGGGTGACGCTTGGACCGACCCGGCCGAAATCGTGATGGTCCCGCTGCCGGCCATTGAGCCGAAAATCTCGGTAATCGCCCCCGATTACGCCCAATCGAGCGATCCCGCCCCGGCGGTCCCGCCAGGGGCGCGGCAACTCTCGGTGCTGGAAGGCTCGCGGATCGACCTGGTAGTGACCTGCGTCAACGACAAACCCCTGGCCGAAGTAACGCTAGCCGTCACGCGCGGCGGCGCCACGCAGCGCCACCCGCTCGAACCGGCGGATGACCAGAAGTTTACCTGGCGGCTTCCTTCCGGCGACGGTCCGCTGTCGCAAATAACCGAAGAATTTCGGTATGAAGTGGAAGTGATTGACGAAGACGGTCTGCGGCCCGCGGCGCCCATCGGGGGCGTGGTGCGAATCAAGCCCGACCGGCCGCCACGTATCGCCGCCCGCGTGGTGACGCGCGTGGTGCTGCCCACCGCCGCGCCGGTGATCAACCTGGACCTGTCCGATGATTACGGGGTGCGTCGCCCCACCTTGGAGCTAAAAATCACCCGCGAGAGTGGTGAGCAGGAGACTCGCACCCTCAACGAACTGACGTTGCAAGGGTACAATGAGGCGGGGCGCATCGGGTCGGAGGCGGTCGCGTTCCCGCTTACGGGCGAAGGACTACCGTGGCGCGGCGGGTGCCGGATCAACCTGACTCCGCTGAACCTGCAAAAAGGCGACCGGGTATCGGCCGTGTTTGTGGTGACCGACTACCGCGGCGAAACAGCCGCGCGCGAGGCGCAAGCCGCCAGCCAGCCGCTGGAACTGGAGGTTTCCGACGAAGCCGGCGTCTACCGCGCCGCGTTAGAAGCCGACCGCCAAGCGCTGGAAGACATTACCGAAGCTGCCGACCTGCAACAACAGTTGCTCAGAGGCAATTAACCCGTTGAACCGCCATCGCCGCGGAATCACCGGCGCCGCCACGGACCTCGGCTTCACCCCGAAGGGGCGCAAGCCCCTGGACCCGTGGGTGCGCACAATCGCGAAAGTCCCAGAGGGGCGGCAGAAGGGAGCAGGCGCCGCCGGGTGTCGTCCCTTCGGGGCTAACGCCCCTGGCTATGCGCCTGCGCCTCTTCGAGGCGAAGAAATATTTAACCGGATCTTCCGGTCAAGATTCTGAAGACAACGAGGGGCACACGCAGCTAAGTTTTACCTGATGTATCCATCGTTCGGAACCTTGCGGCGGATTATCTGTTATTCGCGTAAACCACTGCGTATTAGATATATTTCATGGAACGTCGTGTTGTTATCACGGGGCTGGGGGTGGTCTGTCCTTTGGGCGATTCCAAGGAATCGCTCTGGGAGGCGCTGGTCGCTGGCCGGTCGGGCGTGGCGCTCCTGGAACGGATGCCGCCCACCCATCTTCCTTCCCCCTATGGCGCCGAGGCGCGCTCCTTCACCGGCGCCATTGAGGACTTTGGCCCGCTCGAAAAAACGCTCCAGCGGAACATCCGCAAGAGCTTGAAGATGATGTGCCGCGAGATCGCCATGGGCGTCGCGGCCGCGCAAAAAGCGCTGACCGACGCCGGCTGGAGCGAGGGCGGCCTCGATTCCGACCGCTCGGGCGTGGTGTACGGCATGGACCATATCTTCACCATGCCCGAGGAGTTCGCCGAAGGCATTGCCAAGTGCCTGGACGAAGAAGGTCAGTTCCAACTCAGCCAGTGGGGACGCCGGGGCCTGAGCGAAGTGAACCCGCTGTGGCTCTTGAAATACCTGCCCAACATGCCGGCCAGCCATATCGCCATCTTTAACGAGATGCGCGGCCCGAACAACTCGCTCACGCTGCGCGAAGCGGCCGCGAACCTGGCGGTGGCCGAGTCGGTCCGGATCATCGCCCGCGGCTCGGCTGATTTGATGATTGCCGGCGCTACGGGCACCCGAGTGCATCCGATTCGCACGCTGCATGTCTCGCTGCAAGAAGAGATTGCCGGCGTCGAGGGCGAAGTGACCGACCCCGCCGCGCTTTCCCGGCCGTTCGATCGCGACCGCCGCGGCATGGTGCTAGGCGAAGGCTCCGGCGCGATCGTGCTGGAGTCGCATGAATCCGCCGAGCGCCGCGGCGCGGCCATCTGGGGCGAGGTGGCTGGCTTCGGCTCGTCCACGGTGCAAACCCCGCAAGGCGTGGCCCACCGTGGCGCGGCTATTGTCAACGCCGTGCGGCAAGCACTTCAGATGGCCGACATGCAGCCGGGCGACGTGGGCCACATCCACGCTCACGGCTTGGCCACGCAGTCTTGCGACGCGGAAGAAGCGCAGGCCATTCGCGAAGTCTTCGGAGACCGCGCCGACGTGATCCCCGTGACCGCCGCCAAGAGCTACTTTGGCAATCTCGGCGCCGCGGGCGGCCTGGTCGAGCTGACCGCCAGCCTGCTCGCGCTCCATCACGGACGCCTGTTTCGCACGCTCAACTACGAAACGCCCGACCCCGCATGCCCGCTGAACATCGCTCACACGTCGGATATTCCCGCGGGCGACAGCTTCGTTAACATCAGCGTCACGCCGCAAGGCCAAGCGTCGGTGGTGCTGGTGCGCAAGATGTGAGAAGGGCGGGCGAGGGTCGAAGCGTCGAAGGTCAAAAAGGCGAAGGTCTAAAGTCGAAAGAAAAAACGAAAGCGGCGATGAATCGCCGAACTCCAAATGTGGAGTGCGGAAATTTATTTCCAGTTTCCGTCTTTCTGACCTTCGACTTTCGACCTTCCGACTTTCGACTCTTCAACACTGCGTGGGCGGGCGGGTTGGTGTACAATATCAACACACTCGTCTTTTCATTCCCTTCTTCATGGTAGCAAGGTCGTGTTGAGTCTCCTCGTGCTCAAACCTACCAGCCGACGGCATTGGCGTCCGTGGTTGTCGATGGTGTTCCTGACCGTCGCGGGAAATGCAGCCAACGTTCAGGCCGATCCGCCCGATGCCGCCGCTGGGCAGTTACAAGTCACCGTGGACATTCCTGGCGGCGCCGCCGTGGTGCAAAGCATCGATCAAGAGAAACGCGTGATTCGCATCGAGCCGCCTCGGCCCGAAGGGCGCGGCTGGGTTGTGTGGTGGTACTTCAAGGTGTCGGGCATTCGCCCCGGCGAAACTATCACGATCGACGTGGGCAACCCGCCGTGGTCCACGCCCGAGCGGGCAGCCTTCAGCCTCGACAACCGCGTATGGACGCAAACCGCGCCGGGCCGCCAAATCGAGAAGCGAATGGTTTACCAGCAACGCGTCGAGGGCGCCGAAGCGTGGTTCGCCTGGGGACCGCCCTTTTCACCGGAAGACGCCAAGCAGTTGGTGGACGAGGCGAGCCAGAAGTTCCCCGCCGCCGTGACGTTCGAACTCTGCCGCACGCTGGAGGGCCGCCCCACGCCCGCCTTGCTCATCCACCAGCCGGGCGTTCCCGACGACGAGCGCTACGGCGTTTGGATTCAGGCCCGGCAGCACGCCTGGGAGTCGGGCGCCAGTTGGGTTTGTCGCGGGATGGTGGAATGGCTCATTTCCGACGATCCGCGGGCGGAGTCGCTGCGCAAAACGGCGAAGATTTACGTTGTGCCCGTCATGGACATCGACAACGTGGCGGTCGGCGCCGGCGGCAAGGAGCAGAAGCCGCACGACCACAACCGGGACTGGAGCGACAAGCCGCACTTCCCCGCCGTGGCGGCCGCCATGGAGCACATTCGCCGCGAGGACACGGCGGGGCGGTTTGACCTGTTTATCGATCTGCACAACCCGGCGCCAAGCACCAAGAACCCGTTTTTCTTCTTGGCGCCCGCGGATTTGATCTCGGCGCCGCGCCGCGCGAACATCGATCGCTTTCTCAACGTGTGCCGGCTGGAGATCAGCGGGCCGCCCAAGTTCGAAGGCCAGACCTACGAATCGGGCCAGCGTTACGACCCCAACTGGCCGCGCATCAGTAAGAACTGGGTCACGTCCCACACCCGCGAGCACGTGGTGGCCGTGACCTTGGAAACGCCCTGGAACACGCCGCACGCCACGCCCGAGGGATACCAGGCCATCGGCCGGCAACTGGCGATGGCCACGGAGCGTTATTTCCGCGAGTCGCCGCGTACCCCATAAATTCATCAATTCGTAGGGTGGGTCAAGTCTTCGCGACCCACCAGAACGTGCGATTCGCCTTGAACTTTGTGCGGCGGTTTATCCTGTTGGTCCTACTCCTTGAAAGGAACGTTCGGAACATCGGAATTGGGGGCGTCAGGAGAAATCGAGCCAAACTCCGTAATGGTCGGTCATCTTGGAGGCGGCAAACGTTGCGCGATCCGGCCAAACGCCACTCCCTGTCAGCCGTTCTTGCAACTCACGGCCAACGCACACGTGGTCAACGCTCTGCTGCTCGCCACCCGCATGGGCGATCAAAGGATCGTGTTCGCCGGTCGTCCATGTGCATCTTAGATTCTGCATAGCTTGGGCAAGAAGCTCTTGGCCCTGCCGGGAACCTGTGTAGAAAGGCGGCTTAAACTCCTGGTTAAAATCGCCCGCTACGCAAAATTCGGCACTGGGATAGTTCCGACGCAGCGCCGCCCAATCCTCAATCTGCCGCCCGGCGGCGTACATGAAGGCGGCCGAGCCGCGCCATGGTCGCCACCGCCTATCGCTACGCCAGGGAAGCACGGTCCCATAGATAACCAGGGTGCGAGAGGCGCCCACCTGGATACAAGCGGCGACGGTGCGGATCGGGTCCGACGTCGGGATGATTTCTAACACCGGAAGCCGTGACCAAATCATTGTCCAACGTTCGCCAGGATCGCCTGTCCGGTCGAAACCCTGCGTACCAGCGCTGGCGTACTCTGGTCCCGGCGAGAGGTTCTCGCGCGTTTCCGTTAGTATCCAAATGTCGGCGTTTATCGCCTGAATCTCGGCAAGCAGTCGCCGGGCGCGTGGCGTGTTGGGATTTCTGGGACGTTCGAGATTCCAAGTGGCGATGCGCATCATCCTGTAGTTATTGGCCTAGCGAAGACGGACATTGCGACACGAAGATTGGTTGACTTTCGCTTCAATGTAGGTTACTCGCAGAGCGAGTAACCTACACGCAAGGACCCGTCCCACTTGGCTGAGAATCGCTCTCGTTGCAAGGTGGGTCGGCGCGGGGCTTGACCCACCCTACGTTTTGGCCGTGAACCGAAGGGGTTACGGCGTCTCGCTGACATCGGGCGCGCTGATCAGGTGGAACACCAACCGCGGCGCGCGTTTGCGGGTAATGGCCGCGGCCACCTCGCAGCGCAGGCGCCCGGCGACGCGGTCCAACCGTTCGCGTATCGTTTGCATCGGGGCGCTGTCATACCCGTGCGGCGCGCAGAGCGTCACCGCTAACTGCGACGCGTCGGGCGCTGGATCGACCGACGCCACGCGCAGCTCTTGCAGCAAATCGTCCTCCAGTTCGCCCGCCAGAACCAGAACCAAGGTCTCGGCCACCTGGCTGCAAAGCTGGAGCGTCTTACGGCGGCCGTGGCCGCCGCGGGTCGGCTTGCGGAAGTACTCGCGAGGATCGACCCCGTCGTCCTCGTGGAAGTCGCCGCAGTGCGCAAGCAACCGCTCGCGCGTGTGCTTATTCCAAGTCACGCTTTCTCTCATTAAACAAGGTTTGAAATCGTAAAGAACCCGGCGCCAGCGTCAGCGGTCCGGATCAAGAAAACCGGTGGTTCGAGCAATCGCCGCTTACGGGTAACGGAACTTACAAAAGTTCCGACCTTGCGGGCGATGTCGTGGGAAGTCTTGCGGCTTCCGCTACGAATGAGGAGCTATGGAAAAGCGGTGCGCGAGAGCCTGGCCCGTCCGCGGGCCGTTCACCGAACTACCCCCGGTCAGAGCGCAGGCTCGACGGCACAGCAATGCGTGCGTGGCGGTGCATAGTCGGCCTCCTTGGGGGAAAAGAGAGAGAGGGTAAACGAGACGACGCCAGGCGGGCGCCGCGTTACGTCCCCTAAGACACGTTTCCACGGCGAAGGTTCACCGGGGAACGCTCATCATTGGAAACATCCTGTCCCGCCGCAAAATCTCTTTGTGCGGCCGGGGTGGCAGGTGGCGCAAGCTCTGGAAAGCCGAGACTCCGCCGCGAGATCGCTTTTCCGACAGGTGTGAAGGGTTTTAGTGTGGCGTCCACAACCGGCATGAACGGTAGAGTCGGCGCTTGGCTTGCCCAAAAAGTTCGCCCTACCCGGCAAACTTTGCCGCGTGGGCATGAAATGGCATCTATGTATTGGTATTCCTCGACGATCCCGCCCCTTTAGGAACCCACCTATGACGCTTGCGACCGAACTGCTGCCGTCGTCCGAACTGGCTACCGCGACCCCGGACACGAACATCGAGTTCTCGTTCTCCGACACGATCGCTGGCTACGTGCGCCGCTTCAACCGCCGCGAGCGTTCGTTCACGCTGGAGACCTCCGACGGGCGCGACTACGACGTGTACCTGACGCCGACCACCTACGGCCGGATCACGCAGAATTTAGGCGAAGGCTACCTGGACGCCACTGGCCAGTTGGCCGAGTTGCTCACCGAGGGCCAGTTCCTCTATGCGTACGGCGTGTTTTACTTTGACGGCGGGCCGCAGCACAAGTTCGAGGCCAAGTCGCTGGTGTTCCCCGGCTGCCAGTTCGGCAAGTTCCGGCACGAGGAGCAAGACTGGTGGATCAAGCAAATCCACGCCATCGGCCAGTCGTACCTCAAGTGGCAGTTCAACTACCCGCAGGAAGAAATCGACTACCGTAACTACCGCACGCAGCTTCAACTGACCGGCGGCAAGAAAGGCGACTTTCTCCAAGAGACCGACACCGTATCGCGCCTGGTGTACGGTTTTGCGTCGGCCTTTCTTCTGACCGGCGAAGACGCCTTTTTGGAAGCGGCCGAGCGGGGTACGCAGTACCTGCGCGACCACATGCGGTTCAATGACCCGGACGAGGGCGTGACCTACTGGTATCACGGCATTCAAGTGACCGGGAACCGCGAGCAAAAGCTGCTTACGTCGGAGTTCGGCGACGACTTCGACTCGATCCCGATGTACGAGCAGATTTACGCGTTGGCCGGTCCCACCCAGACCTACCGCGCAAGCGGCGACCCGCGCATCCTGAACGACATCGAGAACACGGTAAAGCTCTTTGACCGCTTCTACAAGGATGAGAAGCTGGGCGGCTACTTCTCGCACATCGACCCGGTCACGCTCGACCCGCGCTCCGAGACGCTGGGGCCGAACCGCGCCAAGAAGAACTGGAACTCGGTGGGCGACCACGCCCCGGCTTATCTGATCAACCTCTACCTGGCCACCGGCGAAGAGAAGTACGCCGATTTCCTGGTGGACACGGCCAACACCATCGCTCGCCACTTCCCCGACTACGAGAACAGCCCGTTTGTGAACGAGCGGTTCCACGAGGACTGGAGCCACGATCAAACCTACGGCTGGCAGCAGAACCGCGCGGTGGTGGGCCACAACCTGAAGATCGCGTGGAACCTGATGCGAATTCACCACGCCCGCCCGTCGAACACCTACGTTGAACTGGCGCGGAAGATCGCGGAAGTGATGCCCGACGCCGGCAGCGACCGCCAACGCGGCGGCTGGTACGACGTCGTGGAACGCGCGCTCAACCCCGGCGAGAAGGTCCATCGCTTTGTGTGGCACGACCGCAAGGCGTGGTGGCAGCAAGAGCAGGCGATCCTGGCCTACCTGATCCTGTACGGTTCGCTGGGCGATCCCGACTATCAGAAGCACGCCCGCGAGGCGGCCGCCTACTACAACGCGTTCTTCCTCGATCACGATGACGGCGCGGTGTACTTCAACACGCTGGCCAACGGCCTGCCCTACCTGCTGGGCAACGAGCGGCTCAAGGGAAGCCACTCCATGTCGGGCTACCACTCGATGGAGTTGTGCTACCTGTCGGCGGTCTACACCAATCTGATGATTACTGGCCAACCGATGGACTTCTACTTCAAGCCTTACCCGCAAGGCTTTAAGGATCGCACGCTTCGCGTGGCGCCCGACCTGTTGCCGCCGGGCAGCATTCGCATTGCCGCAGTCGAGATCGACGGCCAGCCGTACGCCGATTTTGACGCCGCGAACCTGACCGTCCGCCTGCCCGAAACCACCGACCGCGTCAAGGTCAAGGTCACGATCGCGCCGGTTCGGTCGTAGTAGGTCCCGCCTGCCGAGCGGGACCCGCGCACGATGCAAGCCGGAACGCTCTCACGGTAGCGATCGCGGCGGGCCGTCGGCTTGCCGTGTTGAATGACGCATGGCCGCTCTATCGCAGGCGGCGCATTTCGCTTCCCTCCTACAGCAAGGTCCCGCCCGGCGGGCGGGACCTACCGAGACGCCCATGAGCAGCACGTTATCTCTTGAGCTTCGGAACGAGGTGTTGACCGCGGCGATTGTCGGCAACATCGACGGCCAGACGGCGCCAGGGCTGCAAACGCAGCTTCTGGAAGTGCTGGCGGCCGCCGGCGGCGCCGTGTTCGACGTATCGCAAGTTCCGTACATGTCCAGCGCCGGTTTCCGGATGCTGCTGTTGGCCTATCGCTCATTGACGGTGCGCGGCGGCCGGCTGGCCCTGGTGGGCTTGTCGGACGAGATTCGCGACACGATGGCGATGACCGGCTTTCTCGATTTCTTCCTTCTTGCCGACACGCTTGAAGAAGCGTGCGAACAGGTGCGCCATGACACAACCGACCCTGCTGCAACGCGTTGACGCTTACCCCACGCGCGTCATCGCGGGGCTGAAGGTGCGAGCCGGCCGCGTGTATCCCTTTGGCGCCACGCTGGCGCCGGGGGGCGTGAACTTCGCCGTCTTCTCGCGCCACGCCACTAGCTGCACGCTGGTGCTGTTCGAGAAAGGGGCCAAAGAGCCGTTCGCGGAGCTGCCCTTTCCCGAAGAGTTCCGCGTGGGTGATGTGTACGCCATGACCGTGTTCGAGCTGGACCACGAGAATCTCGAATACGGTTACCGCATGGACGGCCCGTATGATCCGCGCACCGGCCATCGCTTTGACCCCTCGGTCGTGCTGATGGACCCCTATGCGCGGCTGATTGGCGGTCGCGACACGTGGGGCCAGACTCCCGACTGGAGCATTCCCTACCAGCACCGCGCTCGCGTGCTGCAAGATGATTTTGATTGGGAGCAAGACCGGCCGCTGGAGCTTGCCGCCGAAGACCTCGTGATTTACGAGACACACGTGCGGAGCTTCACCCGGCATCCCTCGTCGCAGGTGCGGCATCCCGGCACGTTCGCCGCTATTCGCGAGAAGATTCCCTACCTCAAGTCCTTGGGGATCAACTGCCTGGAACTGATGCCGATCTTCGAGTTCGACGAATTCGAGAATAGCTCGGTCAATCCGGTCAACGGGCAGACGCGCTACAACTACTGGGGCTACAGCACCGTCGGGTTCTTCGCTCCCAAGGCCGGTTACGCCGCAACCGGCGGCTTGGGAATGCAGGCCGACGAGCTGAAGGCCCTGGTCAAAGACCTGCACAAGAACGGCATCGAGGTGATGCTGGACGTGGTCTTCAACCACACCGCCGAGGGCGACCACCGCGGGCCGACCATCTCGTTCCGCGGGCTGGATAATAAGACCTACTACATGCTCACGCCCGAGGGGTGGTACTACAACTTCAGCGGGTGCGGCAACACGCTCAACTGCAATAACCCCGTGGTGCGGCAAGTGGTGCTGGACTGCCTGCGGTACTGGGTGTCGGAATACCACATCGACGGGTTCCGCTTTGACCTGGCGGCGATCCTCGGCCGCGACCCGAGCGGCGTTCCGCTGGCGAACCCGCCGCTCCTGGAGTCACTGGCCAACGATCCCATTCTCGGCCGCACCAAGCTGGTGGCCGAAGCGTGGGACGCGGGCGGTCTCTACCAGGTTGGCTCGTTCCCCGCTTACGGCCGCTGGGCCGAGTGGAACGGCAAATATCGCGACACGGTCCGCAAGTTCCTCAAGGGCGACCTGGGGCAAGTACCCGACTTGTCGCTCCGGCTGCAAGGCTCGCCCGACCTGTACTACGGGCGCGGCACGGCGGCCAGCGTCAACTTCTTGACCTGTCACGACGGTTTCACGCTGTGCGATCTCGTTTCCTACAACGACAAGCACAACGAGGCCAACGGCGAGAACAACAACGACGGGGCCAACGACAACAACAGTTGGAACTGCGGCTGGGAAGGCGACACCACCGACCCCGAGATCATCGCGCTTCGCCGGCGGCAGATGAAGAACGCTCTGGCGCTGTTGATGGTCAGCCAAGGCGTGCCATTGATCCTGATGGGCGACGAAGTCGGCCGCACCCAGCACGGCAACAACAACACCTACTGCCACGACAACGAGCTGAATTGGTTCGATTGGTGGCAAGTGGAGGAGAGTTCCGAATTGCTACGGTTCGCGCGGAACATGATTGCGTTCCGCCACGCCCACCCGGCGCTCCGTAGCCGCGACCACCTGCGGTTTTGCGACTACGTGGGCAGCGGCCTACCCGATATTTCATGGCATGGCACACAAGCCTGGCGTCCCGACTGGTCAGGCGTGAGCCGCGTGCTGGCGTTCCTGCTGTGCGGCCGCCACGCCAAGGGCGGCGCCGTGGTGGACGACGACCTGTACGTAGCCATCAACTCGCATTGGGACGCGCTGGAGTTTGAACTTCCCACATCGTCGGCTGGCCGGCAATGGCGGGTGGCGGTCAACACCGGCGCCGCCGCGCCTGGCGACGCCTACGCCCACCACCAGGAACCGCTGCTGGAGCATCAAGACCGCTGCCTGGTCGGCGGTCGGTCGATCGTGATCCTGGTGGGCCGATAACGCGAACAAGACGATTTACCCTTTTGTTCTTTTACCTTCCAAGGAGAAATTCATGTCCTTTACGGTGACTTCTTCGTTCGATGCGGGCGTTGCGCGACTGACCCTGGCTGGCCGCCTGGACGCCAACACGGCTTCGCAATTCAAGACGGAAATCGAGAAGCTGGCAGAAGAGCGGCCGAGCGTCGTGGCCCTGTTTGTGCAGGACTTGGAATACATGGCCAGCGCGGGTATCCGGATGCTGGTCTTCACCAAGCAAAAGCTCGGCGCCCAGGCCGATGTGTATGTGATCGGTGCTCAGCCGCAGATCATCCACACGCTGGAGATGACCGGCGTGGATAAATCAGTCATCCTGGCCGACGAGTTCGAACCCGCCGCCGCGACGCGGTAGTACCGCCCCCCGCGTTCGTTCATTTTCTGGCGAGCGGGGGCGTAAGTCTCTGGTTGGCGGAGCGCGCCAGCGCCGCATCCATCCGGGAGCCGACGCCCGCTCGCCAAGAGCCGGCTCGCATTATCCACTTCTTCAAGTTGCCGTAGTGGGGTCACTCGCGAAGCGAGCGCCCAACAACAAGGAACCGATCATGCCGACGTTGACCTTGCCGGGAACGCTCGACTCTCTGGAGCCGCTTGCCGATCTGGTGCTGGAGCAGGCCCGCCTGGCGGGACTGGACGAACGGGCCACCTACCAGCTTCGCCTGGCGGTGGACGAAATCGCCACCAACATCGTTCTTCACGGCTACCAGGAGCATGGAGTTCAGGGCGACATCGTCGCTACGGTCCAGGTGGACGCACGGTCGTTGACGGTGGTGCTGGAGGATTCGGCTGTCGCGTATGATCCGCTCGATCGCGACATCGCCCGCGTGGAGGCCGACTTTGGCAAGCCGCTAGAAGAGCGCCAGATCGGAGGCCTGGGCGTGTACTTCGCCATTCGCGCGGTGCATGACTTTCGCTACGAGTGGGTCAACGGCCGCAACCGCAACATTTTTGTGGTTCACCGCCCGGCAGCGGTGGACGCCACCCACGCGGCGCATGCGCTTGGCCAGGTTTGAGCACGCGACGAAAAAGACAAAGCCGGAAAAAGAAAAGACGAAAGCGGCAAAGAATTGCCGCACTCCAAATAACTCGTGACGACGGGCGTTCCCGCGCGGAGCGGGGAACGAACGGCAATATAGTAAGTACACCTTTGAGGAACTTCGCATGAGTCTGGCCACGAATCCCGCAGGCGAGAACCCGACTTGCAACAACGCCCGCAACGCCGCGCCCGCGGCAACCCGCGGCCGGGGCACGATGCAGCGGCGCATTCTGGCGTTGGTGGCTGGCTTGAACGTGGCCTCGACGATGGTGGCGTGTGCGATCGCATATAACTTTCAGAAGACCGCCTTCCTGCACGGCGTCGACCGGCTGCTGACCGGGGGCGCGATCGGCGCGCAGCTCATCTATGGCGACGAGTTCCATCGCGAGTTCCTGGCCGGCAAGCAGTTCTCGGCCGCCGATGGGTACGCCCATATTGTGCGCGTTTCGGACCTGGCCCAGAGGTTGGGCCTGAACTACGTTAGCGCCGTGGTGCGCCGTGACGGGAAGTACTGCTTCTCGATCAGCAGTTCGCCGCCACACGAATTGGAGGATGGAACGTACGACCGCATTGGGACCCCGTACGATCCCTCGGCGGCGCTGATCGCCACATTCAACGACGGCAAAATTCGCTTCGAGGAGCACGACGATCATTACGGTAGCTTCCGCTCAGTGTACATCCCACATCGGTTGCCCGGCAGCGACCGCGTCGATTATGTGTACGTATCGGATATTGGCCTGGATTACATCTACAGTCACCTGCATGAGACATTGGCCAAGACGGCGTTTGCGTGCCTCGTGATTTCGGTCTTTTCGTTGTGGTTGACGTGGATCCTGGCTCGCCACGTGGCCAAGCCCATGGCCAAGCTGGCGGCCTTGATTCGCGCGGTGGTCGGACCCGACTTCCGCATTGGCGACGAGCAGCGGACCTCGCTGGTCCGCGTGGCCGACGAATCTTATGAAGAGGTCTCGGACGTGGCCACGGCGTTCTGCCGCATGGAAGGCCGGCTGCAACATTACATTACCGAGTTACAGCACACCACGGCCGAACGAGAACGAATCGCTTCGGAGCTAAGCATTGCCCACGACATCCAAATGGGTTTGCTCCCCCGTACCCTGCCGCAAGTTCCTGGTTGCGACGTGTTCGCCCGCGTGATCCCGGCCAAGGAAGTCGGTGGCGACTTGTTCGAAGTAGCCGCGCTGGACGAACATCGCCTGCTGGTGGCGGTGGCCGACGTGTCGGGCAAGGGGATTTCGGCGGGCATGTTCATGGCGGTGACGAAGACGCTGCTCGACGCTGCCCGCAGCAGTTGCGACCAGCCCGACGAGTTGGCGAAGTTCCTGAACGACCATCTTTCGGCCGAGAACGACGCCTGCATGTTCGTGACCATGTTCCTGGGCGTCTTTGATGTCCGGACCGGCCGACTGCACTACACCAACGCCGGCCATAACCCACCCTACATTCTCCGCGAGAATGGCCAATTGGACACGCTGGCCGAGCGGCACGGCATGGCGCTGGGCATCGCGGGCGGCCAGACGTATGGCTCGGACGTGACGCGCCTCGCGCTGGGCGACCTGCTGGTGATGTTCTCGGACGGAATTACCGAAGCCCAGAACGCCGCCGAAGCGTTGTTCTCGGAGGAACGCTTGGAAGCCTGCCTGTGCGAGATGGCCTTGCCCACCGCCTGCCAGGCCGCCGCGGCGGTCATCGGCCAGGTGTCCGAGTTCCAAGGCGCCGCGCCGCAGTTTGACGACATTACCCTCGTCACCTTGCGCTACACCGAACAGGTCCCCGCCGCGCTTGCTCACGACAAGCCGTTGGCGCTCCACGCCTGAAAGTAGGTCCCGTCTGCCGGACGGGACCTTCCGCTATCGCCGCGGCGGTTGGGCGGGCATAAGGTCCCGCTCCCCGAGTGGGACCCGCCCAAGTTGTCAATGTTTCTCCCAAGCGTCGCAGTCTCGGTTACTTCAGCGAAGCAAGATACTCCAGCAGGTCGGCGACTTGCTGCGCGGTCATGTCTCGGAGGAGCAATTCCGGCATCAGCGACTGCGGTTGGGGAACAAGTTGCTCGACTTGCGGCACGGGCACGCGAATCAACTGGTTCTGCGCGTCTTTGAGCGTCACTGCCTGCGAGTTTCGTTCCACGAGCAGGCCCGTTAGCACGCGGCCATCGGCGGTCTCGACCAGGTACGTGACATACTTGGGGTCGATCGAGCGGGAGGGCGCCAGAATGCTCTCCAGCAGTTGAGCGCGATTGTACTTCTTGCCGATGGCGGTCAGGTCCGGACCAATCTCGACGCCCTCGGCGCCAATGCGGTGACAATTCTTGCATTGGACGCCGCTGGCGGCGAACCATACCTCGCGGCCGCGTGCGGCGTCGCCCGGCAATGCGAGGATCTGCGCTTCCTGCACGACGCTGCCCAACCGCTTGACGCGCCGCTCGGCCGGCAAAAAACGCTCGAACAGGTCGCGAACACTCGCCTCGCGGTGCTGGGCCGCCCGCGCCACGGCCAGTTCCGCCGCTGGCGTGGGCAACGATTGTTCATCGACAGACCGCAAGAGCATCAGGGCGCCGCTCGTTGAGGACAACAGGCCGTCGATCAATTTGGTTGCTTCCTCGGCGCGTTCGGGTTCTCGCAGTTGGTCCAAGCGGGCGGAATCTTCCTCGCGCAGCATCGCCGCCGTCTCGCTTCCGGTCTGATCCGCCGCGGATTCTTGTGGAAGCTGGCGAATCCAGGCATGGATTAACTCCAGTCCCGCAAGGTCCACTTCGCTCGACCCCAGGTAGGGCATGCGGCCGTTGCCGAGCTTTGCCATGCGGTACCAGAGAACCGAACGAAAAGGATCGCCCGGCGCGATGACCTGGGCGGCATGAATGCCAAACGTGCCTTGGGTGGGCCGCGCGCCGACCATGTTGGTCTCTTCCAACGGCAAGTCGAAAGACATCTTTGAGAGAACCGCGCCTCCGGCGTGCAAGCGATGGCAATGGGAACAGTTGACGTGCAAGTAAGCGCGCGCCCGGTCGCCAAGATCGGCCGCCGAGTCGTGAGGGTCAACCAGCGGGCGCCGTTCGGCTGGGGCGATCGGCTTCTCGATCAACCGCACATGCGCCAACGTGTCTAGCTGCGAAGCCAACCTGTCGCTGTAGCCGTGCTGCTTGTCCAATTGGGCGGTGTTAAAGCCCAAGGGTGGACCGGACCACTTGTTGTGGCATCGCTGGCATTCGGCGCGGCTGGCGTATCGCCACGTCTGCTGGCGCCGGCCGCCAGGTGCGTGCGGGTCAACCACGTCGAAGACGCGTTCGGCGCCGTCGGAAGCGACCAGCGTGGCGTCGGTCTGGTCTTCGCTCCACTGGTAGGTGTAGGGCTGCCAGTCCAGGCCGTCGAAGTGCAGGATTTGCGTTTCCACGCGCCGCCGCTGGGACGGATCGCCGGGGACCATGTCCAGCGAGAGCGTTTTGACAAGCACCGCGTCTTGCGGGAACGTCCACGTTGCCCCCCGCGCTTGGATCGAGCCGGTATGGGGTACGGCGACCAGACGCTCCGCCACCGCATGGTCCGTCCACGGTTCGGCGTTGATCGAGTAGGCAAGGACGCCAGGGGCCGGAGCATGCTCTGCAACCGAAGCAAACAGCCCGGTCTGGCTGAGTGTTTTGGGGAAGGTGCTTTCCTCGTGTCGCCGCGGGTTGGGCGCCAGGCGATGGATCGTCCCGGCCGCGTGATCCAGCAGGTAGCACTCTCCTTGGTGGTCTTCGCCAAATCCCACGATGCGGTGCGTGGTGTCGGCCAGTTCGCGATGATCCACCACGCGCCCGCTCTCGTAACGGAAGCCCCACAGCTTGCCCGTGTCGTAGTCGCCGTAAAGGTGCGTGCCGGAAAGCTCCTTCAACCGGTTGCCGTAGTAGGTCAACCCGTCAGTGATGGACGAGGACTCCGAATGGGGATGCTCGATGGTGGGCGGCAGAATGGGGGTCGGCCCGCGCGGCCATTCCGCGTTGGTTGGCTGCCGGCCTTCCATGACGGCCCAGCCGTAGTTGCCGCCGCGCTCGATGCGGTACAGCATCTCCCACAACTCCCAGCCGACGTCGCCGACCCACAGGTCTCCCGTCCGGCGGTCAAAGCTCATCCGCCACGGGTTGCGCAAACCGTAAGCCCAAATCTCGGCCCGCGCGCCTTGAAGATCGACAAACGGGTTGTCCTTCGGAATCCGATAATTCTTTCCGTCTTCGGGTGGTTTGGCGTCCACGTCAACGCGCAAAATGGCCGACAACACGTTCCCCAGGTCTTGCCCGGCTTTCAGCGGATCGGGCGGGTTGGCGGGTCCGCCGTCTCCGGTCGAGATATAGAGATAACCGTCAGGCCCGAACTTGAGACAGCATCCGTTGTGGCCACCCGAAAGCCAGGTGATGATCGTCGTTTCGCTGGCTGGGTCGATGGTGGGCGGATCGGTGTCGGTCATGCGAAACCGCGCTACGTGCGTTCCTTCCGGCAGGTTCGCCGCCCGGATGTAGCAGACGTAGCAATATCGGTTTTGCTCGAAGCGGGGATGAAAGGCCAGCGCGTAGACTTGCTCCACGCCCGCGATTGCCTTGGCCAGATCAATCACCAGGTCGGCCGCCTGCACGTCAGGCCGATTCGGGAACGAGAAAATCTTTCCGGATTGTTCGACTACGAACAGCCGGTCGCTCCCCGGCGCGGCGGTCAGGTCCAAACATTGCTTGAACTTGAGCGAGGGAAAGACTCGCTCCGTGACGTACGGAAGCGGCGGTTCGGGCGAGCCGGTAATCCGCGACGTGGTCCACGGTGCACGTTGAGCCATGCCGACTTCCGGCGAGTCGGCCCCCGCGCCCCCCGGCAGCCCGAGCAGCAGGAACGCCAAGGTTGCCCACGCGACGTTAAATCGTTCGGCTCTACTCATGGCCCTGCGACTCGTCTCAATGAATTTCAATGTAGGTCACTCGCTCCGAGGTCGTGATTGTTTTATCAAATCGTCGTAGCGGCGGCGCGAGCGCCGCCGAAAATTGCGGCATTTAACGGAGCACTCGGCGGCGCTCGCGCCACCGCTACGGCACGATTCACAACCTCGGAGCGAGTGGCCTACATAAAGAACCCCTCGCACCCGCCTCGAAGGCGCAAGAGCCGCGTCATTCGGTGATCGTGACCACGAGCGGCCGAGCGGCGAAGGTGGTCTTCATCACGAAGTTGATCGCCACGTGGGCCATCACGGGGACCAATTGCTTCTCGACCGGGGGCGCGTTGGCGGCCGCGGTCAGCGTGATCCGCCCCTTCGTGGCGCCGCTGGTGAGTAGCGTCTGGCTTTGGCTGGCGTCCAAGGTCACGCCTTCGGGCAACGCATCGCCATAGACGCTGTTCAGGTGCCGGTAAGCGACGTCCAGCGTGACGTTCTTATCAAAGCCCTCGCCGCGTTCGATGATCACGTCAAGGGTCTTGGACTCGCCGCGTTTGAGCGTGATTTCCTGCTCGCTAAGCGTGATGGAGCGCAAGTCGCCGGGGGCGCCCACGGCCACCGTATGCATCTCGACGGGCCAATGGCCGCGGCCGCCGCCCGGTTGATAAATCTCCTGGTAGGGTGTCGCCACGGTGGTCAGCTCTTTTGGAGATCCCTCGGCGGTCTCCTGCGTCCCGACGCCCGTGATCGTGATGTTCGCCGCACCCACGGCCGCGTCGGGCGCCGCGTGCAACACGATGCAGCCGTCTTGGGCCTTGCCGCCCAGGATGCGCCCGCAGTCGGCCGTGACGCCGGGCGGCAGCCCCGCGACGGCAAGCTGCACCGGTCCCGTAAAGTCATTTTTGCGGACCGCGCGGACGAAGATCACCCCACTCAAGCCGGGCGACAGGAGCGTCTTATCGGTGTCGATGTACAACGTAAACTCCGGCTCGCTGCGCGTGACCTGGAGGAAGTACACAAACGGCGGGCCACCCCGCAGGTGCAAGTCGCGAACCTCAATTACATACTTGCCGTCGGCCGGCGCCGTCCAATTGTCCAGGCCCGAATCAGCGTGCTTGCGCTTGCCGACCTGGAGGTCGTCGTTGACTTGAACTTGCTGTCCTTTCTCGTTCAGAATGCGGAGGTGCGAATCCAGCGCCGACTGCTGCCGCCGAGCGACGACTTCCAGCGAAAACTTTTCGCCCTTCTTCGCCTCGAAGACGTAGCAGTCGATGTCGCCTTCCGCCTCGATGCGTCCGTTAACGCCCGCGGGCGCCGCGATCGGTTGCGCGTCGGCGGGCGTGTTGTTCTCGCCTGCGGCTTCCGTTACCAGCGGCAAGTCGGAAACCACCACCGGCGCCGGGTTGGTGCGATCATCGGCCCACGGCAGCGGCAGCAACGTGGCGCCCCGGGGGGCGTCGGCAGGCAGGGTCAGCGTTGTGGCCGCGTCTGCGGGAAGCTGGTAGCCGATCAACTCCAGCCTGGTTTCGGCGCCCGGCGCCACGCCCAAGGGAAACACGTTGGTGACTAGGGGCCGGTTGCTAATTTCGATGCTGTACCGCCAGAACTGGTTGCCGTAGTACCGCACGTCGCGAATCTCCAACAGGTATTCGCCAGCGTGTTCAAACGTGTAGGCGATCAACGGATCGCCGTAAAAATGATTGTCCGAAGCGGCCAACGTCACGCCCGCCGCGCTGCGCAGCGTGAGGATCGGATCGGCGTGCTGCTGGAGGTCGTGAATCTTGTTTTGCAGACGCATGGAGCGAACGTGGAAGCTGAACGCGGCTCCGGCCTCGACGGTGAACTTGAAGTAATCCACATCTTCGGCCTTCTCTACCGCCCCGCACACCACGGCGGGAACCGCGATGGGCTGCGCCTGCTCGGGCGTGTTGTTCTCGCCCGTTTCACTGACCACGGGGTCGCGCACAATCACGACCTGCCCCAACGTGCTGGCGCCTTGCGGCGTGACGAGGCGGAAGTCGCGCACGCCCGGCGCCGCATCCGGGGCGACGGTAAAGCGAAGCTGGATCGTCTCCAGCGGCTTCGTGTCGCCTTCCTTGATCTCGGGCGGCACGATCTCGCCGGTTACGCCCTCGCCCGAGACCAACACCTGGTGCGCCCCGTGCATGCTGTACCGCGAGCGGAGCGTGTGTTCGGAAGTCTGGCCCACCTGCGCGGCGACGGGGTCCAGACTCATGAGCATCGGATACGACGTTTGCGCCGACGCCCACGAAGCAGCCGCACAGGCCAGGCCCGCGGCCAGGAATAAAGGCGTGACTTTCATGGTTGCAAAGAGCCGGATGAACTTGGAAAGGAGAAGGAAGGAGGCGCGTCGGCAACGTTACCGCACAAACAAGAACTGCTTGGAGTTCACCAGCGCCCAGAGCAAGTCCTCGTAGTACTCGGTCGGACTAGGGCTGGCGGCGAGAAACTCCCGGCTGGCGGCCAACTCGGCCTCGGTCGGCGCCCGGCACAGGGTCACCAGGTACAACTCCGAGACGATCTCTTCGTGCGGTTTCTTCTCGGCCTGCAGTCGGGCGACGCGGCCCTGTTTGTCGGCGATCTTCTTGGCCAGCACGTCGCCATTCAGGGTGTGCAGCGCTTGGGCCAGGTTGGCGTCGGGCGAGCGCTCGCACTCGCAAACGCTGGCGCGTCGCGGCTTGGCGAAGGTGGTCAGAAAATAGTCGGGGTATTCGGCGTCGGGCAACTCGGTGGCGCGGGTGCCTTGGGGCAAGTTCTTAAACTTCGTGGGAGAGCCGGTCACGTAGTCGATCGCGTCCAATAGCGGCTCGGCGGCCAGGCGTTTCACGCGGTAGTGGCTGTAAAACCGCTCGTCGGCGGCGTTCTGCTCCGTCGGCTGCGAACTAAGCTGATAAAGCCTAGAGGTCATAATCGCGCGGACCAACCGCCGGAGGTCGAAGTTGCTTTCCAGGAACTGCGCCGTCAGCGCGTCCAGTAGTTCGGCATTCGTAGCTGGGTTGGTGGAGCGGAGATCGTCGATCGGCTCGACCAGCCCGCGACCGAGCAGGTAGCCAAAGTAACGATTGACTACCGAGCGGGCGAAGAACTCGTTGTCCTTGGACGTGAGCCACTCGGCCAGCGCCATGCGGCGGTCCAGCGGATGCTCGATCTCGCGGCCGTCTAAGGTGGTCGGCTTCATCAGTTGCCCGGTGCGCGGATGGCGCACGTCGCCGGTCTCGCGCACCACGACCACCTGTTCGCCGCCAAACAGGCCGAACTCCTCGCTGGTCTTGGTCCCCACGCGGGCAAAGAACGAAGCAAAGTTATAGTAGTCGGCCTGGCTGTACTTCTCAAACGGGTGATGGTGGCACTTGGCGCACTCCAGCCGCACGCCCAAGAAAAGCTGCGCGGTGGACTCGGTCAGGGCCGACGAGTCGGTGTTAATGCGGAAGTAATTGGCCGGCCCGGTGGAGTAGATCGACCCCTTGGCGGTGATCAATTCTCGCACAAACTGGTCGAACGGCTTGTTCGTGCGGAACGCTTCCTTGATCCAGTTGTGCAAGGCCCACATCCCTTGGTCGCCCAGCGCGTTGCTGTTGTTGCGGATCAGGTCGGACCATTTGAGCGTCCACCACGCGGCGTATTGATCGTTGTAGATGTCCTGCTGCGGATCACCGGTCAGGCCCAGCAGGCGATCCACCAGTTTCTCGCGCTTCCGCGGATCGTCGGCAGCGAGAAACGCCGTGACTTCCTCGTGGGTCGGCGCGGCGCCAAGACAGTCGAAGAAAGCCCGGCGGATAAACGTGGCGTCGTCGCACAACGGCGACGGCTCGATCCCCAGCTCGCGGAACTTGGCCGAGGCCAACTCATCGATAAAGTTGTTGTTTTGCCAGCCCGCCAACTCCACCGAGGCCGCATAAGGAACCACGAACATCGCCACCGCCGCTTGCCCTTCAAAGCGGGCCATGATGGGCGCTTGCCCCTTGTCGGAGATCGTGACCAGCCCCGTTTCAGTCACGCTCAGCATGGCCTCGTCCATCGAGTCGAACTTCGCCCACGCGGTGACGTCGCGCGTGGCGCCGTCGGAGTAGACGGCGTCAACCCGTAGCTGCTGCTGTTCGCCGATCGTGGCGTTCCGGCGCGATGGCGTGACGATCAACTGCGTCACCTCGGGCGAGTCCTTCTTCGGCGCCGGCGCTCCCACGGCCAGCCAGTGCTTGAGGATCTGGTAGTCGATCGACTCGAGTACCAGCCGCTGGCCGCCGCCATGCGAAACTTGCATCGTGGGTTTGAGCAGCAACAGGCTTTGCTCGGGGTCGAGCAGGTTCACGCGGCGCTGCAAGGAGTCGCGGGCAATGATTTTATAGTCGGCGTCGGCGTCGTATCCGAAAACCGAGAGCTTGAAGCCGCCTTTGCCGAATTGGCTGGCGTGGCACGCCGCCGCGGCGCAGCCCTGCTTATTCAGGATCGGCCGCACGTGTTCGTTGAATCCGAACTCCGGCCGCTCGACGACGCCCTCGACCACGACGGGCGTTTCGCGTGTGGCGCCGCCGGCCGTGACCGTGATGCTGGCGGTCCCATTGCCGATGGCCAGCAGTTGGCCGGCGGCGTCAACGGTGACCACGGCCTGGTTGCTGGAGACAAAGGTCGCCTGGCTAGTCAGGTCGCGCGCGTGGGGCGTGGTTTGGCCGGCGGCGTCGGCCTGCGTCACGACCAACTGTGCCCGGGCGAAGCTCCCTTGCAGTCGCACCTCGGCGGGATGGACGACCAGCGACGCGACCTCGCCGGCGCCAAGCGCCACGTCAGGGGCGCCGGTCAGCGACACCACAAGGGCCATTCCCAGAAGCACGCGAATCGACAGACAACGTGGCAAGCGCGACACGGCGAAAGTTCCAGGTGGGAAAGGAAGGCGGGAGAAGTCGAACGACTCCGAGCTCCCATCGGCGGGCCGCGATATTATGGCGAATCGCAAGACGCGATTCCATGCGGAATTGCCGATATTTCTAACATTTTCGTCGAGTCAAGCAAAACCGGGGCGCGCACGCGGTTCCACGCGCTATCGCACACCCGGCGCGCGACGTGCGATTCCGCGCGCTGCTTTCCAAGGCCTGCGGCGTACCTCGCGGAGCAAAGTTTTTTTGGGCAATTTTCCAAGCAATAAATATTGATTCTTCCCTGGAAAGCTCGCTACAATGCCAACCGGTTTGCACCCACGGTAGCCCTAACCACGGCCATCAATTACGACCCGTGGAAGGCTATCTCCCACCGACTCGCCTTGCCGCGTTCCTGCCTGCGGCTCCGGAGTGAACGACCATGTTGGACCTCTTGCCGTATGCGGATGCGACCTGTGAAGGCGTATCGCGCCGCAGTTTTCTTCGGATCGGCGCATTGGCCGGGTTGGGCGTTTCATTGCCCACGCTCCTGCGGAGCCAGGCCGCCGCGGAGCAACCGTGGGCGACGCATCAGAATGCGAACTGTATTTTGATCTGGACCCAAGGCGGCACGAGCCACCACGATACCTTTGATCCCAAGCCCGAGGCGCCCGTCAGCGTGCGCGGTGAGTTCGGCGTGATCGACACGGCCGTGCCCGGCGTCAAGTTCACCGAGATCGTGCCCAACCTGGCCAAGGAGCTAGGCCGATTTGGCTTGCTGCGCGGCTGGAATCCGCAGAACGCCAGCCACGGCCACGCCGATCAATGGGTCATGTCGGGCCGCCGGTTCAATCCGGCCATTACCTATCCGTGCTTCGGTTCGGTGGTGAGCTACGTTCATGGCTTCAAGACCGCGTTGCCGCCTTTCGTGCAGTTAGGATCCAGCATCGATCGCCGGTTCGGCGGCGGCTCGGCAGGCGTGCTGGGCTTAGAGCACAACCCTTTCGAGATGCTTGCCGATCCCAACGCCAAGCAATTTACGGTGCGCGACATTTCGCCGCCCGCGGGCGTGGCCATGGACCGCGTCGATCGCCGCCGCCAGTTGCTGGCCAAAGTAGATGAACTGCAACGGCAGGCCGATCTTCAACCCGCGGCTTTCGCGGCGCTGGACGAGCACTACCAAACGGCGATCAACATGATCACCGCCCCCGAGACCAAAAAGGCCTTCGCCCTTGAGGAAGAGGATGACAAGCTGCGCGACGCTTACGGGCGCCACCGCTTCGGGCAAAGCTGCCTGCTAGCGAGGCGGTTGATCGAGTCGGGCGTCCGCTTTGTGACCGTCACCGACGGCGGTTGGGATACGCACCAGAACAACTTCAAGAGCCTCAAAGACAGCCGCCTTCCGCCCGTCGATCAAGGGCTGCCGCAACTGCTGATCGACCTGGAGCAGCGCGGCTTGCTCGACACGACGCTAGTCTGCTGGCTCACCGACTTTGGCCGCACGCCCAAGATCAACTCGGCCAGCGGGCGCGACCACTGGGCTTCCACCGGGTTTGCGATCATGGCGGGGGCCGGCGTTCCCGGCGGCCACGTTCTTGGCGCCACCGACCGCGAAGGAGGCGAGGTGGTCCGCGATCAATACCACAGCGATGACATTGCCGCCACCATTTACCACAAGCTGGGGATTCCGCTGGAGCTGATCGCCCGCAGCCCCGACGGGCGCCCTGTGCGCTTGATCGAAGGCCGCGTCATCAGCGAGTGGGTCTAAGACTTGCTCGCCCGCGTTTCCGCTCGGCGACCCAAGCCCACTCGCCCAAAGAACCATTGCTCTTGAAGGCGGTGCAAGAGCGGTTTGCAGGCAGGTGAAGGATTCTAATGTGGTGCACTCGCTCCGCGAGTGCACCACACTCAGGAACCCGTAATACCATCGAGAAAATGCGCTAGTCGCGCGCCAGTTGTTGGCGAAGGCGGCGAAGTTGGGCGCGGCGCACGGCCTGATCGGCTTGCGGATCGAAGCTCACCGCTTCGGGGCAGAGTTTACACAAATGGCGGGCGGCGGCGGCCCGTCGCGCGGCGTCGTCGCGGGCCAGGAGGGTCAACCAGGTGGCTTCGTCGTACACCAGCCGCGCGGCGACGCGGGCCGGCGTGTCCTCTCCGACGCTTTCCAGCGACTTGCGAATCCCCGCCAAGCGGGCGCGCTGCTCCGAATCGAGACGGCGCTGGTCCAACCGGGCAAGCCAAGGAACCAAGGCTTGCCCCACCGCGCGCAGTTCGTGGTCGGCCGCACGCCGTCGCGAAAAGCTTGTCTCGCCCAATTGCTCGACCAGTGCTTGCCAGCGCTGCGTATCCTGGGCAGGGGCGATGGCAGCCAGTTCATAAAGGCGCTCTTCAATCTCGGCCGCTTGCCGGCACAACCGCCAGTCCGCGCGCAAAGTCTCTAAGAGCGGCGCGACGCAATCGCGGGCGATGTCTGGCTCGGCCAGCAGGAACCGCCAGAAATCGGGCGCGGAAAACTCACGCCGCGCGGCCCCGCCGCCGATAGTCACAGTGAAGTCGCCCCCAGCGGTCTGCACCAGGTGCAGTTCGACCGGCGCTCCCGGTTCCCGCGGCGTGCGGTGAATCTCCACCCGCTCGCTTCCTAAGGCCTCGATCACCAGCCGTTCCCGGGGCGAATCGAAATCATAGTGGACCGAGACGACATGCCCCGCCGGTTTAATGCAAATCGCCTCGCTGATTTGCCCTTCGGCGTCGGCGCAATGGGTCCGCTTTTCAAACCGCGGAGGAGCGGCCAATACCGCCAACCGGCCGTTCACCACCCCGAATCCCGCCCATCCTGGTTGGGCGGCAAGATTTCCTAAAGCCGGGGCGTCTTGACCCTGGGCAAGGCCGGGGCAGAACAGTAGTCCAAGAACCAGGGTGGTCCAACGGCGCATGACCAGGCTCCTTCCGTGGAGGTCATTACCGGCGTTGGCGTCGTGCCAACACTCGAGGTCGCTCCCAGCGCCACTTGGGAAAAGCCCACTTGCACTTATCGACCGCCGCTTCTGTGCCGGCTGATGATATTTTTGAAGATTCGGGGAAAACGCTACCCGGCGGGGCGGGGCTCGGCCGTTGGCGAGTGTCCTTCGTCGGGCGAGGGAGCGCCCAGGCTGGGCGGTGGTTCGCGGCGGCGGGCGTCGAGCGTGCCAACTACGTCGGTCACGCGCGTGGCGCCGAGTTCCCGCAGGGCGCCTGGTAAGCGATCGAGAATCTTGATGGTGGCCGTGGGATCGTAATAGTTGGCCGTGCCAATTTGCACCGCCGACGCGCCGGCCACCAGAAATTCCATCACATCGTCAATGGTAGCGATGCCGCCAATGCCCACAATCGGCGTCTGGACCGCCTGGGCGGCCTGGAACACGCACCGCAGGGCGATGGGCTTGATGGCCGGACCGCTCAGTCCGCCCAACACGTTGCCCAACATCGGCCGCCGTCGCCGCCAGTCTACGGCCATGCCCAGCACCGTGTTGATGAGCGAGATGGCGTCGGCGCCTCCCTCGGCGGCGGCCCGGGCGATGGTGGCGATGCTGGTCACATTCGGCGTCAGCTTGGCCAGGATCGGCCGGGGGCAGGCGGCCCGCACGTCAGCCACCAAGCGGTGGCACATGGCCGCGTCGGTCCCAAAATCGACGCCCCCGCTTACGTTGGGGCAGGAGATATTCAGTTCGATGGCGGCGATGCCTTCTTCGTCGCCCAAGCGCCGCGCCATGTGCACGAATTCGTCGTGAGTGCGGCCGGCGATGCTCACAATGGTCGGCGCCGTCAACGTGCGCAAGTACGGCAGATGATGGGCGATAAAGGCGTCTATGCCGTCATTGTCCAGCCCAATGGAATTGAGCATGCCCGCCGACGTTTCGACGGTCCGCCACGGAGCATTCCCCATGCGGGGGAGGGCGGTGATGGTCTTGGGGAGAATGCCGCCCAGGCGGGTCAGGTCCACCAGGCGCTCCATCTCGCGCGCATAGCCGAAGGTGCCGGAAGCCACCAGCACGGGATTGCGCAGGGCCAACCGGCCCAACTGCACCGAGAGATCGACCTGAGCAGACAACGACGACACCCGAAGGGAGTTTCCAGGGAGGGTTTGCAGAAACCCAACCTACCCACCGGCATCGAGGCCGTCAAGGAATCGCAAAGCCACGGCAAGCCGCTCGGCTTCCGGCAATCCTCTCTCCGCTCTCGTCACTCCGCTCCTAAATGACCCCGCCGTGGGTGCGGAACGGCGTCATGTGATCGGGCTGGTCGATAAACCAGAACCGCTCCCATTCCTCGATGAACATTCGCAAGTTCTCCGAGGTGAAGATCAATTGTTCGGTGCGGCGCTGGCGGTCGGCGGAGTAGATCGGCAGAAAGCAGCCCACGCTCGTCGAGACGACCAAACAAACCAGCGCCGTGGCGATGAGGCGACGCATTGCCCATTCCCTCCCTAATGGCCTACGATCCTGCTCTTACGGAGAAACGATCCATCTCCGGCAAGACACGAGGATTCATCGGCTCAAAAGGTCGGCGACCGCAAGTTATTCTCGGCGGAATCCTTACTTTCGGCCGATTTTAGCTCGTCGTCATTCCCCGCAGGGTTTACCACGCCCGCAGCGCCATCGGAAGATGGCGAAGGGGGCGAAGGCGGGGCGTCGGGAATCGAGGAACTGGCCGCATGCGCGCTGCCTCCCACCGAACCGCCGAACGAGTGCGACGTTTGCGGTGCGGCTGAAGCCGTGGACGGCGTTTGCGCAGTAGCCGGAGGCGTGGGGGGCGTTTGAGGCGGGCTTTCCGTAGTCTGGGCATGAGCCAGACGTTCCGCCCGTTCTCGCTCTTCCAGCAGCCGGACCTTCTCTTCCATTTCTTTGCCCGGCTTGAACGTGACTACGTACTTCTCAGGAACGTCTACACGGTCACCGGTGCGGGGGTTGCGGGCCTTGCGCGCGGCGCGCTTCTTGACCTCAAAGACCCCGAAATTCCGCAACTCGATCCGTCCGTCTTCGACCAAGGTGTCGATGATCGCATTGAACGTCTTTTGTACGATCTCTTTGGTCTTGAGTTGAGTCAGTCCGATCTCTTCGGAAATCGTCTTCACGATCTCTTTCTTGGTCACGACGCTGCTCCCTTCGCGACGAAAGACGGGCGACAAAACGGGATCGCGCGAACCCCGGCAATGCTCCAAGTGTAAATGTCACAAGCATTAGAGTCAAGAGAATCAGCGCGGCACGCCACCCTCCTCGTAGCCCCAGGGCCGCGAAAAACGCCTCCATCCCTTCCAGGCCCAGTCGCCCGGCTTCATCCTGGCGTTCGACCTAAAGCCTTTAATTACAAATAGTTACGCGACAACGACGCGAGTCGGCGTCTTGAAAAGAGCTTCTGGGCGGCGCTTGTGCCGGAATATTCGCACGTAACTCAAGAACAGATAAGCATTAGCGTTAAACGCGCATCACTTTGCGCTGGGCCTCGATCTCCTCGATCTGGTAGAGGCGGCCCTGCCCGCTGCCGGGGCAAATGCTGCACGTGTATTCCCAATCTTCGGGGCTACGAAGGTTGGAATCCCAGAAGGGCCAAGTACGGCATTGGCGCGGGCGGGCTTCGTACACGGTGCACCGCCGCTTCTCGCCGTCGAAGAATACGCAGTCGTGATTGGGAAACTCGACGAGGCTGCGGCGGGCGCCCACTTTGCGCACGTACAACCGCTCAAAGCGTTCCGCGTCTTCGCCTACGACGGCCGCCAGCCGTTCAATCTCTTCCTGGTTGACCCAGACGTACCCCGGCGCGCCGGTGCAGCAGTCGCCGCATTGAGAGCAGGTGAAACGCAGTCCTTCGTGATACCAAGGTTGATCCGACATCGCAGTTTACAAAATCCGTTGTGGAGGGCGAACGAACGAGGCTTGATAAATCGAACTGGTAACCCACCAAGGGGCGCAGCGCGAACCTCGTCATCCATCCGCCCTTGGAATCTTAAATGGTTTGAAAAACCATCCTACTGACAATCAACATCGCAAATTCAACTGCCTGCTTGCGCCACGGGAATGGCGAAGTCGCCCCGCAGATCGCGCCAGACCGAATGGATGTGGTTGGCCACGTTGCCGGCCGCGTCGGGCTGGACGTTGATGAACTCGATCAGGAACGTCGGCCCCTGAACGCGGTAATAATGGCCGATTCCCGGCTTTTGCGCTCCGGCCCAGGCGAAGTGGACCGCGTTGAGGCCCTTGCTCTCAATGGCCTTCATCCGTTCGCCGCGCACGTCTTGAGGCATGTTGGCGGCGTAGGCCTCGATCAACTGCACCAGCAACTTGCGCTGTTGTTCGTTCATCTTGCCAAACGAGAGACCAGCCGGGGCCTCGGCGGGCGGCTGGGCTTCGCCCGCGGCGCGAATCTCGGAGGGCGCCTTTTCGGCGATGATCGCCTTGCGGCGTTGTTCGTCATCCAGCGCCGCCAGCAGTTCAAACGCCACGGTTTCTTCCTTCGCCAGCACCCGAGTGCCCTTGGGCAGCGCGTCGGGCAGTTCGTTCTTCACCACCGCGGGGTTGGCGCCCATGAACGAGGGGGTCGAAGACGCCACCTTGCCATTCTCGACCACAAAGTTGAGCGAAAGGTGGTGCCCCTCGAAACTCAGCCCCCACTGCTGGTCGTCGGCCGGCTGGCCGAAGATCGTCACAAAGTACCGCTCGGGATCGCGAATGTTCCGGCCTCGCCCCTGCTCCAGCGTGTTCAGGATCGCCTCCAAGGCCATGATTTTGGTCGTTTTCTCGTAACCGGTCTCGCTGAGCGCGGTCTTGAGCAGTTCGTGCAGGGCTTGCCGCTGGGCTTTGCTCATCTCTTTAACTTGCAGCCCCTTGCGCTCGTCTTTGGGGATGAAGTGCCACTCCACGCGTTTGGGCGTATCGTAGGGCAAGACCGTTTGCTTTTTCTCGTCGTCATCAAGGGTGGCGATGAACTTGCCCGCGGCTTGGGTCATCGACGCCCCGGTCGACATTTGCAGGAACGTCCAACCGGCGCCAACGAGGACGAACAAGGCAAAGCCGGCCAATAGGGGTTGTCGCATTTTCATGACGTGTTCCTGAAGGGAGAGTTGCGACGGTAGGACCAACGTGGGAAGTGTAGTATAGCCCCCGCGCCGCCGACTCGCCAGCAACCCGTTCACACGGTAAACTGGCCTCGCGATGCTGGCGTCAGGAAATAGCCGGAGGCAAACCGCCTCTGGAGCGCTACGCTGGCGTCAGGAAATAGCCGGAGGCAAACCGCCTCTGGAGCGCTACGCCGCGAATGTCGCTAAGAATACCGCGCGAATGGTAGAAGAATCATGCGAGAAATGCGCGGGAATTTATTGCGCTGACCTCCGGAGGCTGTTTGTCTCTGGCTATCACCCTTTGTACTCTCACGTCCTTCTGTACTCTTACTTGGGTTCTTATGAGCGCCGACGCCAAACTTCAAGATGTGCTTTCGCAATTGAACCTGCAAATGCCGCATGCGCCCAAGCCGGCGGGCGTGTACAAGCCGATCGTGGTGATTGGTAATCTGGCGTACCTCTCCGGCCACGGGCCCCTCAAGGCCGATGGCTCGATGATGGTCGGCCGGGTGGGCGACGAGGTCGATCAACAATATGGTTACGAGGCCGCCCGGCAAACCGGCTTGGCGCTCCTGGCCACTACGCAGGCGGGCCTGGGATCGCTGGACCGCGTGAAGCGGGTCATAAAGACGCTGGGCATGGTCAATGCGGCGCCCGATTTCAAGAACCACCCGGCGGTCATCAACGGCTGTAGCGAGCTGTTCGCCCAGGTGTTCGGCCCCGATCATGGCGTCGGCGCCCGCAGCGCCGTGGGCATGGGCAGCCTGCCCGGCAACATCTCGGTCGAAATCGAAGTAATCTTCGAGATTGAGCCGTAAATCGGATGTTTTCTCCGCCGCGAAGCGGCGACGGCGTGTAGCCGCGCCGCCCACACCGCGGCGCGCTGCCTCAATAACCTTGCGGGGTTTCGGGCAGGTACTGCGAAATGACCATTTCCAGGGCCGTGCCGAGGGCGAACTGAAAGGCGAACCCCAACACGATAAAGAGCAAAAGCGCGATGTAAGTCTTGCCGATCGACGTCTGGTGCGCCGAGGCCATGCCAAACGGAATGCTGTAGAAGGCAACGATCGCCGCCAGGAACGACACGCAGGGGCACAACGCGATGACATTCGCCGCACCCGAGCAGTACCCTATGACCTGATACGTCGTGCGGATTGGCTTATTGGCGCCTCCGACCATCTTCAGCAAACCGTGGTAAATGGCCCCATTGAGCAGTAGCGAGATGGAGCTGGCGATCAGCATATACACCAGGATAATCGCCGCCACGATGCCAGCGGCCCCCAGGTTGTTCCCGCCCGAAAGGGCCGCGATCGCGCCGCCAACCAAGAACGCCAAGATAAAGGCGATCAGCAGAACGGTGGTGAAGAAGTAACCCAGCGACAGGCGCAGCCCGTCGGGCAGCATGCGAGCGAACGTCGCCTCGGGGGCGGAGAGGACCCCTTTGACGGTGCTAAAGAGCGCTCCGAAGTCGCCCTTGGCCGCCTCCCACGGGACCGTACTTTCTGCGCTTCCACCGCCGCCTTTCTGCGCCTCGCCGCCCCCCTTGGCCGCGGCGTTGGGACCGCCGAGCTTGCGGGCCTCCACCTTTTTGACCGACTGGGTACCCACCTTCCGCTTGGCCTTGCGGTCGTACCCACATTGAACGCACAGCACCGCCTCGGGCGCCAGGAACGCGCCGCAGCCAGGACACGCGTTTTCGCCGGTCGCCTTGGCTTTGAGTCCCACTTCGTCCAGCAAATCACCCAGGCCAAAATCCGCGCCCGCGGCCCCAGGCCCCGGCGCGGCGCCCGCGGCCGCCGCAGCGCCGGCGCCGACCACCAGCGCCTGACCGCACTTGGGGCATTTGACAGCCTTCCCGCGCAACTCAGGCTTGGCGCCGAACTTGGCCCCGCACGCGCAGACCACCGGGATCAACCCACCCCCCGCCGGTTGCGCGGCAGCCGGTTGTGCGGCGCCAACCGTGAGCGCCTCTCCGCACTTGGGACATTTAACCTGCTTGCCTGCCAACTCGGCCCCGGCCGCAAACTTGGCCCCACAGCGGCAGGCGACCACGATCTTGCCGTCGGCCGTGGCCGGCGGCGCCGCGCCCGCCTGGGGCCGAGGGGCAGGCGCGCCGCCGGCCAGATTCGCCCCCGGCTGGCCGGCGGCGGGAATCTGTAAGGGCTGCTGACAAGCAGGGCATTTGACCACTTTGCCGGCAAGGTTATCGTTGGCAGCGAACGACTTGCCGCAGCGACAGGCGACGGGAATCGGCATAAACGCAAAGCTGAAAGGATGGGACACGCACAGGGTCGGGTTTTATTGTGCGCACACAGAACCAAAGCGGCAACCGGCGAGGGGCGGCTCTGTCAAAATGGCAGTCCCGGGAAAGGGAAAGGCAAATTGCGAAATGCAAATTGTAAATTTCAAATCGGCTGTGTTATGGGCCGGCAGCGGGACGCGTCGCCATTTTCGCCTTCAAACAATTTGCATTTTGCATTTTGCAATTTGCATTTCGCAATTCCCTGTTTCTTGGCCCACGGCTTGCATTTTCTTCCGCCGCCGCACTCTCGGTGCGCCATTTTGACAGTACCGGCGGCGCTGCCCGCCTTCGTTTACAACCCCCTGTTGGGCACGACCCACCCGCATCTTAACCCTCATTTTTCAATTCGGAGGAAAACCATTTATGGCGACTGCGACCAAAGGCAAGGAGAAGAAGCAAGCCAAATCGGGCAGCATTCGGCTTCAGCCCATCGGCGATCGCGTGGTCATCAAGCGTGAAGAGTCGGAAGGCCGCACGGCCGGCGGCATCGTGCTGCCCGACACCGCCAAGGACAAGCCCGCCCGCGGCAAGGTGGTCAGCGTGGGCGACGGCCGGTTGTTGGACAACGGCGAGCGCAGCCCCATGCAAATCAAGGAAGGCGACCGCGTGATCTTCAGCAGCTACGCCGGGGAAACCTTCAAGGTGGGCGACGAGGAACTGCTCCTCATGCGCGAAGACGACGTCCTGGCGGTCATTGAAGAGTAATCGAGAGAAGAATCGAGGGTCGAGAGCCAAGAGTCGAGAGAAAAGAAGAGAAGAAAGAAGCGAGCAAAGAGCGCCAATAACCGGAGGCTAACAGCCTCCGGAACGCTACGGCGGTCCTTCCCCCTTCTACTGCTTCGGCCCTGTTGCTTTGGTCCTCGACTTCTCGGGCGCATCGTCTCAAGGCGGCGTGACGGCTCCGGAGGTTGTTAGCCTCTGGCTATTGGCCTTTTGCGATGGGACCTTTTGAGACTCGAACCTCTCGATCCGCGCACCATCCCAAAACATCATTTACTGCAACTTTAGGAGTAGCAACTCACATGGCGAAGATTATTGCGTTTGATCAGGAAGCCCGCGAGGCGATTCGCCGCGGCGTTTCGAAACTCGCCCGGGCCGTCAAGGTGACCCTTGGCCCCAAGGGTCGCAACGTGATCCTGCAAAAGAGCTTCGGTTCGCCCACCGTGACCAAGGACGGCGTGACCGTGGCCAAGGAAGTGGAGCTGGAGGATGTCTATGAGAACATGGGCGCCCAGATGGTCAAGGAAGTGGCCAGCAAGACCAGCGACGTAGCCGGCGACGGCACCACCACCGCCACTGTGTTGGCCGAAGCCATCTTCAACGAGGGTCTGCGGGCCGTGGTCTCGGGTGTGAACCCGGTCCACATGAAGCAAGGCATCGAAAAGGCCGTGGCCGACATCGTCGAGAAGCTGCGCGGCATGTCCACCCAGGTTAAGGACGACCCCTCGAAGATCGCCAACGTGGGCGCGATCGCCGCCAACAACGACCGCGAGATCGGCGAGAAACTGGCCGAGGCCATGCAGCGCGTCGGCAAGGACGGCGTCATCACCGTGGATGAAGGCAAGAGCCTGACCCTGGAAACCGAATGGGTCGAGGGCATGCAGTTCGATCGCGGCTACCTCTCGCCGTATTTCGCCACCAACGTCACCACCATGAAGGCGGAGTTGGAGGACTGCTATATCCTGGTCCACGAGAAGAAAATCTCGAATATCAAGGACTTCCTCCCGCTCTTGGAGAAGGTGGCCCAATCGGGCAAGCCGCTGTTGGTCATCGCCGAAGACATCGAAGGCGAAGCCCTGACCACGCTCGTGATCAACAAGCTCCGCGGCACGTTCTCCTGCTGTGCGGTCAAGGCGCCCGGTTACGGCGATCGCCGCAAGGCGATGCTAGAGGACATTTCGATCCTCACCGGCGGCCGCGCCATCTTCGAGGCGCTCGGCGCCAAGCTGGAAAACGTCTCGCTGGCCGACCTGGGCCGGGCCAAGCGAGTGGTGGTCGATAAGGACAACACCACGATCATCGAAGGCGCCGGCAAGACCGACGACATCAAGGGCCGCATCGCCCAAATCCGCCGCGAGATCGAGAACTCCACCAGCGACTACGACCGCGAGAAGCTGGAAGAGCGGTTGGCGAAACTGTCCGGCGGCGTGGCCAAGATCAACGTCGGCGCCGCGACCGAGAGCGAGATGAAAGAGAAGAAGGCCCGCGTGGAAGACGCCCTGCACGCCACCCGCGCCGCGGTGGAAGAAGGCATCCTGCCGGGCGGCGGCGTGGCCCTATTGCGGGCTTCGACCCAGGTCAAGCCGAGCGATGGCCTGAGCCACGACGAGCGCATCGGTTACGAGATCGTGCTGCGTTCCTGCCGCGCCCCGCTCACCTGGATCGCCCAGAACGCAGGCCAGGACGGCGGCATCGTATGCGAGAAGGTGGCCGGCGCCAAGGGCAACCAAGGCTTTAACGCCCTGACTGGCGAGTACGAAGACCTGGTCAAGGCCGGCGTGATCGACCCGACCAAGGTGACCCGCACCGCCCTGGCCAACGCCGCCAGCGTCGCCACGCTGCTGTTGACCAGCGACGCCTTGATCGCCGAGAAGCCCAAGGACGAGAAGGGCAAGAAGGGCGGCCACGGCGGCGACTACGACATGTACTAAGAACCGTCGATCGCCGATATCGGGGGTCGATTGTTTAGAAAACTGCAAACCCGCCTTTCCTCGGAACGGCGGGTTTTTTCGTGATCGGCGGCTACGGCGCGTTTTCACGTTTACGGATATCGAACGAAACAATGGCGATCCAGAAGTACACGAACATCATGGAAGGCGAGAGCCTCATGGTGACTCCCGGCTCAACCCTGGACGAGGTCCCTTCACCGTTTTGCAACCTAGAGCGCATTTTAGCTAGCTGTAGATGCTAGCAGTTTTCCCCAAGTCGCGGAGCTTGTGTCAGAATGACCTGCTTCTTTCAGGCTGGGGAGGCGGT
>JAANMU010000217.1_pt1 | contig 74261 bp, 60 predicted proteins | sample 7279701 | NCBI WGS metagenome assembly JAANMU01 (sample SAMN14094539, study PRJNA606508) | bioreactor metagenome | isolation source: A lab-scale SPAN reactor treating ammonium-rich wastewater day 57 | place: Ireland: Galway | collected 2017-03-13 | reverse complement strand
AGACGGCACCATCCTCTACGAGCCCGAGTTCGCGGGTGGCACCATCGACTTCTGGGCCAACCCGGGCGAAAGCCAGACCCACGTCGTCTACTCCGACGCGAATATTTCCGTGAAGCCTTCCGATGAGGTCGACGTCAAGATGGGTACCGGGGACAAGGCCGATATCTTGATCATTACGGTCAAGCACAAGGACGGAACAACGGACACCTACGAGGTTCAAAAGGGCTACAAGGCCAATGTCAACGTAAACGCCGAATACATCACCTATAACGGCGTCGCTTCGGACGAAATCCCGGCGGATCTGGCCGAGCGCCTTACCGTCAACGGCGGCACTAGCGCTACGGGAGAAAACACGGGCGGCGTCAGCGCCGATGCCGTCGTCAGCACCCTGCTGGACGCCACCGGTCGCACCGAGGCCCAACTCATCTCCGCTCTCAAGGCCGCGGGCTATACTTACGACACGATTGAGGATTTAAAGAAGGCTATCAAAGACAAGGAATTTCCACCCGAGAAGCCGGATGCCAAGCTGGTTCAATTCCTGGGTATCCTGGACGCGGATCTCACCTCAGCCGTCAATGATGTGGTCGCCGCCTTCAACGAGTGCAAGCCCGACGACGTCAAAAAAACCAAGATGGAGGCCGCCACCCAGCGCCTGGTGGAATTGCTGCAGTCCCTCTATCCCGACGCGATCGTGACGGCCGAACCCTCGCCCGACCTCAACCAGTGGGGCACGATCTCGTTCACCGGGACGGAGTACAATTTCACCGGCGGCACGGACGGGACCCTGAACCTCACCGAGACCTAAGCTCCGTCGCCTTAATAATCCACCTTGACCAAAAAAAGGCCCCAGGCGGGGGCCGTCGCGCCCGCCCGATTTCGATCCCGCGCGGCGAGAATTTGCCGAAAATCCTCGGGGCCGATGCGGCTTAGTCCCACCTCCAGCAAGGTCCCCACGATATTCCGCACCATGTGCTTCAAGAAACCCGGACCTTGCAGGGTCACGGCGATCAAAGCGGGGCCCGCTTCGGCCTCGGGATGAAAGCAGTCCTCGGCCCCCAGGGCCGGCAGGATCCCCGCCAGGCCGAACAGGCCCATCAGGCTGTTGCCGACGTCCCGCAGCGGCGCCCGCTGCAGGCGCGCCGCCTCTATGCGGCGCACCGAGGTCTTCGTGGTGGAGTCCGCCGCCTTGAAGCTGGCGAAATCGTGCTCGCCGACCAGCATGTCCAGGCACTCCTGCATGCCCTCCAAGTCCAGGTCGCCCCACACGCGCCAACTATAGGAAGAAAGGAAGGGCGCCTTATGGTCGCTGTGCAGAAGAAAATAGGTATAGGTCTTCCGCTTCGCGCTCTTCTGCGCGTCGAAGGCCTCGGGGGCCTCCTCCACCGACAGCACTACGATGTCGTAAGGCAGCTTGGCATTGAGCGCCCGGTGCAGGGTCTTAAGGTCGATGCCGTGCGAGGTGGCGAAATGGGCGACCTGCGCCAGGGCGTGCACGCCCGAGTCGGTGCGGCCCGAGCCGATCAGCGTCACCCGCTCGTGGCATATCTCGCTTAAGATGTTCTCGAAGATTCCCTGGATGGTCGGACCGGTGGGCTGGACCTGCCAGCCCTGGTAATTCGTGCCTTGGTATTGAATGACGAGCTTGATCTTGCGCATGATTTCGGAAAATCGGCTTTTATTCGGGAATTCGCCGAAAATTGCAATGGAGAAGGTCGAGGAATTCGCGCTTTCCTATTTCCCGTCTTTCCTTCATATTTCCGCCCGGAGGTCCCCCGATGAGAAAACTGACCCGCGCCCTATGCACCCTGCTCTTCACCGCCCTGATCGCCTCGGGCTGCAGCGCCGGAGGGGATCCGGTCCCCGTGGCGACCGGCCTGCTCTACGTCCTCGACCGCGCCAACGCCGCGGTCTACATCTACGACAACATCGCGACGCTCGACGGCGCCCAAGACCCGGTTCGCACCCTGACGGGCGAGAACACCCAAATCGAGACCCCCACCGCGCTCACCGTCGACCCGAGGCGCGACATCCTTTACGTCGCGGATTCCACCGAGGGCGAGGTCTTCGCTTTCATACCCGGCTCCGAGGCGGACGGCGACATCGAACCGCGCCGCACCTACACCGGAACCAATCGACTGATTTCCCTCTATTATGACGTCGACAACGACCGGCTCTACGGCGCCGACCTCACCGACTTTTCGATACGGGTGTGGGACGGCATCAGCACCGCCCCCACGGGTACCGCGCCCAACCGGCGCATCGGGCTTGGATACCCGCCCAGCGCCGTCTTCGTCGACACGCAGCGCGACAGGCTCTATGTGGGCGACCCCGGCACCTCCTCGGTCAAGGCCTACGACAATGCCTCGACCTTGGGGGTCAACAACCCTCCGGCCGACGCGACCATTACGGACGACACCCAACCCTTCGTTTTCGTCAGCTCCCTCACGATGAACGTCCCCAACGACTTCCTATACGTGGCCGAGCGTTTCAACCCCTCGGTGGAAATCTTCAATTCAGTCTCCACATTGAACGGCTCCGTCGCCGTGCCCACGGACCGCAGCCTGGAAGGCGACGCCACCGGCTTGACGCTCGACATGGGGCAGGTCCTATTCGTGGAAAACGTGCTTTACGTGCAACAAAGCCGCACGCAGATCGGCTTTTGGGACTCGGCCAACACCGTGACGGGCGACACGGCGCCCAACCGCGCCTTGACCGTCAATCCGGCGTCGCTGATCGTCGGTTTCATGGTGGACTTGGCCCACTGAGCGCGGTTCATTCCTCGCGGTACATCCGACCTTGGATGGCGATGTAGATGCGGCTGCCGCCCGAATCCCCCAAGAACCACGGCAGGTCCGGGTTGCTGGTTCCGGGCCCGCCCGGAGGAAACTGCGCCGCGCCGACCAACACCACGTCGTAATATTTCGTCTGTCCCGCCCTGAGCGTCGCCTCGTAACCCTGCAGATACCGATCCCCCGCGGAGAGGTAACAGTGAAACCGCGGCTTGACGTTATCGAGATAACCGGCGGGACATTCCGGCCCGTGGCGCTTGTCCTTCAACAGCAATTCGGTTTCCGAGACGCGGCCGTCCGGCACCAAAAGCATCTCTTGGCCGCCTTCCTCGAGCGTCCGACGATCCAATAGATGCGTCGTGAAGGCCAAAGACAGCGTCACATCCATCAAGTAGTCCGGGTTACCGCCGGGATTGCTGGCCGGCCAACGTCCCAGAATATCCGCGTGGTAGGGGTTCTGCATGCGCAAGACGATGCCGGGCAGCGTGAAATGCCCCGACTCGGAGTCGTAGAGGCCCGTCTCGCTGGACAGGATGTTGTGGTAGAAATACGAGCAGTCGCCGTTGCGGTAGGGCCCCAGCAGGCTCTCCGGCTCGCGGCACTTGTCGGAGCCGTCGCCCGAGCCCAGGCGCTGTCCGTCGATGCCGACGCTGGCCCGCGAGGTGAAGATGCGCAATACCTTGATGCGGTCGGCGAGGCTTAAATCCGGGTCGAGGATGTCCACCACCTCCGCGTCGAGCTCGACGTTTTGGAAAGCGGGGTCCTCGGCGTCGCTGAAGCGCAGGCGCAGCGGCTCCGGCGCCAGCTCCGGCTGTTGCCGGTAGTCGATGGTCTCGAGGGGGGCGTCGATGACCGAGTGGTCGATCAAGGCCGACAGGAAATCGAATTGCAGCAGGACGTTTCCGGTCAACTTGGGGATGCCGACGGTCCCCAAAACGTTGAATTTCATCCTAGCCTCGATGCCGATCGGGTTCGCTTCGGTGCGGCTGCCCACCTTGACCATGCGGATCTCGACGCCGTCGTTCACGACGGTCGCCGCGCCGGGATTGAAGACCAGGTCGAAGGCCATCAGCCCGGGCCCGCCCTCGCCCGCCGCGGGCAGGCGGTTCTCGGTGGCAGGAACGGCGGAGAAGGCCGATCCGTCGGCGAAGGTGAAGCGCACCTCTTCCCAGGCGTCGGTTCCCGTGTTCTTCAAGACCATCTTCTGCGTAAAGGGCAGCGCGGCGGCGCTTTCCAGCGCGATCTTGAGATTTCCTTTGTTCTTCACCTCGCGCGGCGAGATCGTCCCGTTGTTGACCTTCGAGACGCTCAGGACGTCGCGGATGTCCGGGACGGTGCGGCCGCTCAGGGCGATCCGAAACGGCTTGTCGCCGCCGAAATCCAGCATAAATTCCGCCGTGTCCTGGGGCGGATCCTCGCCGGGACCGGGTTCGATGTAATTAAAAGGAACATACATGACGGGAAAGGAGATCGCGCTCTCCGCCCGCGGCAGGACGCACTCGCCGAAAGGAAATTCCCGGCCGCCCACCCGTACCTTGCTGCAGGTCGCACCGTCCTGCATCGAGATCGAGCCGCGGACGAATTCGCCACCGCCGGCGCAAAGCGAGGTCTTAGGATCGTCGTCCAAGTCCACGGGCTGGGTGAATTTGAGAATGCGCTCGCCGCTGCCGGCGTTCTTGATGGTGACCTGCTTCGAGACCGCGCCGCGGAATTCCGCCGCCGAGCAATCCAAGGCCGGCTTGCCGCCCAGGTTTTTCAGCACCACCGAGGCCAGACCGAGATCGATGCGCGAGGTCTCGGGCTGGCCCTCCACGGTGATGTGGAGGCCCGGCGGCTGTTCCTGGCCCGGGGGCGGCTGATTGTCGGGGTTGGCCGAGCCGCAGTTTTCCGGCAGGGCGTCGAGCTTGCCGACGAAGCGCGCCGTAAGCGCGCCGCCCGCGAGGATGTCGTTGAGCGGCACCAAGGGCGAAAAATCCCCCGGGAGGGTGACGCCGAAGACCAGCGTCAGGGAAAGGTCGTTGCGGTCCAGGGGCTTCCCCTGCTCCGGAATGGAATTGAGGTTGCCGGTGGCCGTCACCGCTCCCGTCTGCAGGCGGATCCCGCCGATGGCGGTCTCGCCTTCGAGGAGCCGCTCGGTCGTTCCCTTTTGCAAGACCTCGAGGGTGAATTGCATGCCTTCGACGGCCAACTCGCCAGTGGCCGGATCGAGGCGCCCCACGGCCCGGGAGCCGTGCACGCCGCCGAAGCGCAGGTCCGCGCTGTTGCTCAAACGGGTCAGGATGATGTCGGGGAATTTCTCACCGAGGATCGCGACCTCCTCGCCGTTCACCTGGATGGGAATGCTGGGAATCGCGATCGGGTTGGCGTCCAAGACCTCCAAGGCCTCGCTCGAAGGCTTGGCGCTGACCTTGAGCTGGAGCATGGACTGGAAGTTGACGAAGCATTCCTGGCCCTCGCCGGGCCCCGGCGCATCGGGCGCGGGCGGCTTGGGATCTTCCAAGACGGTCGGGTCAAAATTGGACTCGCAGGCGGACAGGGCGAGGATCCAGAGGATCCCGCCGACGGCGTAACGCACAACCCGCTGCACGGATGAAATCGACATACCAGCCCCCCGGAACCCTCAGAGGCCTTCCCCCTTGTCCCACGGCCGGCCCCGAAGTCATGGACTTTTATATAGAAATTTTCGTCACCGCCGAAAAATAGTTGCGGGCCGACCGCGGGAAAAAAACCGTGAAATAGATTAGATTTTTCAAAGGGATTTTTGGGATAATGGCCGTCGATCCATGCAAAGAAGGGAGGCCCGCCATGACCTATGTCGTCACGGAGCATTGCGTTAAATGCAAGTACACCGACTGCGCCGTCGTCTGCCCCGTCGAGGCCTTCCACGAAGGCCCGGAGATGCTCTACATCAATCCGGCCACCTGCATCGACTGCAACCTCTGCGTCGCGGAGTGCCCCGTCGAAGCGATCTACGCCGAATCGGAGGTCCCCAAGAAGTACCAGGCCTGGACCGAGGTAAACGCCAAAGAATGCGAAAAATACCCTACCATCGCCGAGAAAAAACCCGCCCTCCCCGGCGCCTTGACCTTGGAGCAGTGGAAGGAGATCGACGCGAAGCGGGAAGCGGGCGGCGGATAAAAAAATCCCCCGCCGCTGGCGCGACGAGGGATTTAGGATCTACTTCTTTCTAAATGCTAATTGCAGCTCGCGCCGTCCTTGCACATCCGGCCTTGAATGGCCAGGTAGATGCGGCTGTTGTCCATGAAGACCGGCGTGTCCGCTTCGACCGAGCGCGGCTTGAACTGCCCGACGCCGACCACCACGACATCGTAGACGCCGTCGGTGCCGGGTTTCAGGGAAAGCGGCTTGCCCTGGACGTACTTGCCGTCGGAGGTCAGGTAGCACTTCATGTGAGGATGAGCCGTCAAAGGATCCTCCGGACACGGATCCCCCAGGCGGTCGGCCTTAGAAGCCAGATTCAGATCGCTGCGGCTGATCCGCGGATCCGGCACCAAGACCAAGTCGCCCTCTTCCTTCTTATCTAGGATCAGCGTCGTCAGGGAGAGATCCAAGGTCGTATCGAGGATATTGTCGTTCGGATAACCCAGGCCGGGGTTGCTGGGGGGCCAGACGCCGCCGACGTTGCCGTGGTAGGGGTTCTGGATGCGCAGCTTGAGGTTGGGAATCGTCATATTCCCGGTCTCCTCGTCGTATACGCCCTCACTGTTTTCACTGATGCCGATGTTAAAGTAGAAGAAGGCGCAGTCTCCGGTCTGATAGGCCACATTGATCGGGTCGGGCTCGTTGCACATCGACGAATCGTCTCCGGGAACCAGGCCGGAACCCTGGGCGTTGAAGATGCGCAGGGCGGTGCGGCGCTGCGCGAGCGTGGCGGTGAGCGGGTCGAAGTCCATCGGAATGATTTCCACCGGCTGGACCTCGGCCTCGTTCAGGTCGCTGAACTCGAGGGCCTGCGGCTGCGGGGCCTGGTCGGGGAACTCCCGGAAATCGAGCGACTCAACCGGCTTGGTCTGCAACGCGTTGTCGATGAAGGCTACCAGGAAGTCGATCTTCAACTTGTAGGTGCCGAGGATGGGATCGACGCCGACCGTGCCCTCGAGATCGAAGGTCAAATCGGTCTGCGCCGTGGAACCCGCCTTGGTCAGGTGGACGATCAATTTTCCCTTGTCCACGGCGCCGGAGGCGCTGGGATTGTAGGCGATGCTGAAGGCGGCCGTGCCGGGCGAGTCGGCCGTGCCGGGCCCCACCGTCGTGGTCGCCGGACCGGTGACCGTAAAGGCCGGGCCTTCCTCCACCGTGATGGTCAGGTTCTGCCAGCTATCGCCGCTGGTGTTTTTCACGACGAATTCCTGCGTGAAGGGCTTGGGGTCGCTGTCCTTTAGCGAGAACTTGACCAGGCCCTTGTTGCGGATGTTCTTCTTCGAGACCACACCCGCCTTGACCTTGGAAATGCTGAGCGAATCGCGGCTGTCGGGCTCGGCCTTGCCCTTGAGTCCCAAGGCGAAGGTCTTGCCGTCGTCGTACTCGATCACCAACGAACCGGTGTCGCCGGGCGCCGAGGGAGTCGCGGCCGGGGTGGCCGCGGGGGTCGCCGCCGGCGTGGCTTCGGGGGCCGCTCCGCCGGTCGGGGCGGTGAAGTTATAGGGGACGTACATCAGCGGGAAGGTGATCTTCGCGTCCGGACTGCCGGCGGGCAGTTTGCACTCGCCGCTCAAGAATTGCTTGCCGGCCACCGTGACGGTCTCGCAGCTGGCGCCGCCCGAGACGCTGATCGAGCCGCGGACGAACTCGCTGCCGCCGCTGCACAGGGGATCCTTGCCGTCGACGTCGGTGTCGGCGGGCTGACCGATCTTGAGCTTGCGCTCGCCCTCGGCCTTGTTGGTGATGGTGATCAGCTTGGTCAGAGCGCCGCGGTTGGAGGCCTCGGAACAATCCAAAATGGTCTTGCCGCCGGAACTGGTGACCAGAACAAGGGTCGAGCCGAAGTCGACCGATCCGAGGTTGGCCGCCGTGCCGTCGGAAATGGCGAATTCGCTGGGGCCGCCGCTCGAGCCGGAGCCGCCTCCGCCGGGCGTACCGCCGCCGCCCGCGGTGCAGTTCTCGGGCAGTTGGTCCAAGCTTCCATCGAGCGTCGCCGTCAGGGCGCCGCCGCCGATCGGGCCGGACAACAGGCCCGCGCTGGTCGGGACCGTCATTCCGGCGACCAGCTTGAGGCTCCTGTCGGATTTATCCAACGGCTTGCCGGTCTCCTCGATGGGATCGTGATTGCCGGTGGCCGTGATGGATTCGGTGGTGAAGGTCACCGCGGGAAAGTTGTCGACCGTACCGAGCTCGTTGGTCGTGCCCTTGGCGACGATCTTGATCAAAAATTTGAAGCCGCTGATCTCGATCTTACCGGTGGCCGGATCGTAGGTGCCCGTACCCTTGTTGCCCGAGATCTTGCCGTTGACGATCAGGTCGGCCTGGGTGCTGAGCGAGGTAAGCAGGATGTCGGGAAAGGTGTCCCCTTCCATGGTCAAGTTGTTGCCGCTGACCTTGATCGGGATCGGGTCGATGTCGACCGGCTTGGCGTCGAGCTTTACCGTTCCGGTGGAATCGACCTTCAACTGCATGGTCCCGTTGAAGTTGACGACGCAATCGTCGGATCCGCCCGGGGGCGGGTTGGTGCCGGGATTGGCTCCGGGAGGCGGGTTGTCGCTGGGATCGACCAGGGTGAAAGGCTTGTCCGCTCCGCCGCAGGCGATCAGGAACTGGCCGACCAGCAGCATCACGAAAGTCGATCGAAAGAAACGTTTTCGCAAGACTGAAAACGTCATGGGCTTACCTCCCTAGAGTGCGTCAAACAGCTATTACTGCCCCTCGGCTTCTGTAAAGTTCAAACCCACATAAGCCAGGATATCCAGGTACAGGCGGCTGTCGTCGATGAAAACAGCCGGGATATGGGCCAAGGTCGAAGGATCGTTGGGATCGACCTTGCCGATGTCCAAGGAATCGATGCCGAAATCGGGCAACAGCGGCGTGGGATTGCCCGAGGCGTCGGCCTTGCCGGCGAACTCCTCCGGAATCGGGATCATGATCTCGTTGAAGCGCTCGCAGGGGCTGGCCAGGGCGCCGGTCAAGGTGGTGTTCCAGTCGTCGGCCAGCGTGGCGTCGGACTTGCCGGTATTGTTCTCGAGCACCTGGATCGAGGAGATGAAGATCGGGTTGGTCTCGCTCAAGGTGTTGGGCACCAGGCGCAGCTGGATCTTGGTCTTCTCCGGCGGGTTCGGATTGGTCAGGAAATCCGCGGCGGAGGCCACGCGCTTGAAGCCCTTGATCTCGCCGTGGGCCATCAGGTTGACCTTGATGCGGTAGAGGGGCTTGGGATTGTCCGCATTCTCCACGGTGACGTCCTGGTAGGAGACGATGTGGCCGTTCTTAGCGGGAATCTTGACCAGGCTCGCCTGGGGGCATTCCTCGCCCGAAGCCAGATTCTCGATGGGCACGAGGGTTTTCGATTCGGGCCCGACCTTGCAGAGCCCCTTCGCCTCGAGCGTGGGGTTGTAGGTGGTCGGAACGACCTTCTCACAGTAGGTCTTCACCCCGCCCATGTTCTCGGGCACCGGCGCCGTGCGGTAGACCGCCAGTTCGACGTTCGGCAGGGTCAGGCGAAAATATCGGCCGTTGGGATCGACGATGGAGTTTTCGCCGGGGCCGCGGCCCGGGTTGGTATCGGGAGTAGGATCGGGCTGCGGAGTCGCGCCGGGCGCCGGCTTCTGCACGACCGTCTCGGCCATCATCTGGACTTCCTCTTTGGTGAGGAAGGTCAGCATGGGGGAGACCCGCTTGTCGCTGCGCACCCGAAGCAGCAGGGGCACCTGTTTGTCGAGGTCGTCCTTGCGACCGTCGAGGTTGGCGTCGATGTCGTTGGCCAGGCGGCTGTCGTTGCCGCCCATCGGCGCCAGGGACTTGTTGGGCGTGATCTTGTTGGCCGTATAGAAGTTGGCGTCGACGTCCAGGTCGATCAGGCCGGCCAGACTGGCCGCCGAGAAAATCTGGCTGAACAAGTCCTCGCCCAGGCCGATGGCGACTTGGTGGTTTTCGGTGGTGTTGTTCGTCGTGGGCTCGGGCTCGCCGGACGCGGCCCAGCGGGAGACGGCGGCGATGACGCCATCGCCGAAATCCGAGGCCAGCTTGGTCAGGGCGCTGGGGCCGGGGTTGAAGCGCAACGGGGCGTTGACGATATGGATGCCGTCGGCGTCGATGCGAATCGCCTCGGCGCGCAACAGGTGATAAGCGATGTCCAGAGCGACCGTCTTGCCGAACAACTCGAAGGAGAACGGCAAGCGGAGGAAATTTTGATTATAAGAAGTCAGTTTTTCGATATCGAGGGTCGCCTTCCCGAGGGCACCCGTCAAGGGGTGGTTTTGCCCCTCTTCGATGCCGCAAACGAAGGTGCCTTCCAGGCTGGTTTGGAACTGGCGCTTGATCAAACCCTGCTGTTCGTCGAGGAACTGAGCTCCGGCGGCGTGTGGGTTGCGCGAGGTATCGACGGTGACGTAGTTCCCCAATTCCCCGTCGCCGATGACGCTCATGATAGCCTTGTCAGAGATTTTTCGGATATCCAGGACCAAACGGTCGTCCTTGGCGTCGAGGATGCCGTCTTGATTCAAGTCTTGGTCGTGCTTCTTGACGAAGGTCACGCCCAGATTGACGTCGAGCCTTGCGATATCGATCTTAAGCGGCAGGAATCCGACGTCTTGTCCGTGGTAGGTGACTTCGCGGCCATCCACGGCCCTCAGGTCGGCTTGGCCGTGCATCCCGTTGATCCGCGCCGCCACGTGCAGCATGCCGTCGCTGGCGGGACGAATCTCGCTGATTTCAATCGAGCCCAGCGAAAAAGTGTCTTCCAAAAATTCGATGCTGGTATCCCCGCCGCTGACCACCTGCTGCTCCAGCTCGTGGCAAACGTAGCCTGGCGTAGTCGCGGTCTTTTTGAAAATACTCAGGACCAAATCGGAGGTCTGGGGGCGATTGAGGAACTTGAGCAACAGTTCCTTCACTTGGTTCTCGATCAAATTTTTATCGATGTCGAGGTTCAGGCCACGATGCGTCATCGTATTGGCGGAGGCGATCTGCCCGTTGTCGATGAGCTTCATCGGTTCGCCATAAGCCAAGGCCCCGGCGACGTAAGAGGCGGATTTCGTCTGCTCGTTGCTGGGCCGGATCTGGTCCACCGAATTGATTTCGTAGATATTGATCCCGAAGCGCGGCTCGAGCTTGACGGTGAATATGCCCTGGGTCGCGTCGTAGAGGACCGCGTCGCTGCCGACGATCTTGGTGCCGTTGAGGTAGACGTCGGGCGTAAAACCGAGTTGGCCGGTCTTGCAGGTATCGCCGATCGAAGGCAGGGTCGCCTCGCCGCCGGTGCTGCCCGTGACCTTGCTTGGCACGAAGGTGTAGCAGAACTGCAGGTCGACCTTCTGGCCGCTTTCGGCGCTTTGCGCCACCACGCCGTCCTTCTCCGGCTTGATCAGCTTGATCCGCGGACCGCCGTCGGCGTTGAAGACCGTGAAGGTCACCACCGAGGGCTCGGGGGCCGCGTCGCCGAGCAGCTGGTCGAGGGCCGGGCTGCGGGCCGTCACCTTGATCTTGTTGACGCCCTGGTGCAGGGGCACGACGCCGGTGAAGAAGACGTCGGCGCCCTCGTCGCTGGGCAGGGCCACGACCGAGGATTGCAGCTCGTCATTCTCGTTGGAATCGTCGAACTTTACCTGGATGCCCGCACCGCCCGCGGTGAGCAGCCTCACCTTCACGTTGAGGAAGTCGGAGGCGATGACGGCGTTGTTCTCGACCGGATCGGTCTCGTGGCCGGCCTCGGCCAGCTTGTTGATGGGGCTGGGCACGGCGTTGACGAACTCGATCTCGGGGGCCTCGATGCGCGTCCCGTTGACCATGATCGAGGTCAGCTCGTTGCCGGCGCCCTCGTTGATGACGCGGAAGGCGCTGACCACGATGGTGAACTTGCCGGCGCCGGTCAGGCCGACAGCCGCGGAAAATTTCCCGATGTTGGGATCGGTGGTCGCCTGGACGTCGCCGGGCATGATCGGGATCTCGGCGGAGGCGCCGCCGCCCGAATTGTTGAAGACGCTGACCACGATGACGGGATCGTTGGAACCGAACACCGCGAGCTGATTCAAATCGATCTTTCCGATCACGTCGACGCCGGGATGCACGGTCTCGAAGCCGGTCTCGGGGGAATCGAGGCAAAGGAAGGTGCTGGTGGGGTCGCAGCCGGAGTCGGCCGACTCGAGCGCCATCACGCGGTACTGGACGGTCGAGCCGTCCGGGGCCCGATCGGTTCGCGCCTTCGGGGCGCCGGGCTTCACGTAAAGGATCGGCGCGGTGCGGCCCAGCAGGGTATTGTAGAAGCCGTGGCCGTTGCCGCCGAGGCTCTGCGTGGGATCGACCTGATAGGTCTGGTAGATGCGGTCCTTCAAGGGATCGCTAAATTCGTCGTAAGCCTCTTTGCCGTTGAAGAAGTTTTCCGCGGTGTTGGGCCCAACGCCGGCATCTTCGGTATTTTTAGAATCTTGGGGGGCGGGAGGAGGAACGTTCTCGTGGATGTTGGGCTGGATGTCGGCGGGGGAGGTTTGCGAGTTTGACAGGGCCTGGGTCTCGGTTTCGTCGTCGTTCCCGGACCCGCAGGCCGTCAAGGAAACCAGGGCCAAGAGGCCCGCCATCGCCACTGCCGACTTGGTGTATTTCAGAATCATTACCGAACTCCCCTGCAACGAAAATCTCTGGACGTGCCTCTCCTAAAGGTCTTCTCGGTGCCTTCCAAGCAAAGTTGCTAAAGGTTTACAAGGATTTTACGTGGAATTTCGAGGGGTTATTGCGCGGTGCGGCAAGGCCGCTCGGCGCATCTCCCCCTGAGGAGTGCCGATTCGGAAAACGCTTAAAAAGTCCCACCGACGCCGATCTGGAAGTTGCTGCGGCCGTCGGTGCTGACGTTGACCTTAACTTCGGGTTTCGACGGGTCTTTTTTGTTCTTCCCCTCGATATCGTCCAATTTCTTCTGGGCTTCGGTGCCTTTGCGTGTGTCGTACTTGATCTTATCGATGCCGTATTCCAGCAGGCCGTTGATGCCATAGCTCAGGAAGGCGGAGCCTCCCGAGAGCCGGTAGAATTGGCCGTCTTGAGCCGGATAGTCGTAGTCGCTGCCGACTACCTCAAGCCGATCCGTGTTGGGCGGCTGATTGCCCAGGATGGACCTGCCGAAGAAACCGTTCCCGTTGCCGATGCCGCTGGTCAAGACCATGACAAGCCCGCCCAAGGCCAGGGCGCCGTGGGTGGTCGCCCACCAAGCCGCTTGACCGCCGCCGTCTTTGACGGCCTTGTTGAGATCGCCGAAGGCGCCTAGACCGCCCAACAGAACCAATCCGTCCCGGGTCGCAATCATCGGGAGGTTCAGGCGAAAGGCGCGGGCCTGCAGGTTCGTGATGCCTTCCGTCTGACCGGAAAGGTATTCCGACTCGTTCGGAAGTCCGGGCGTGGCCGCCAGCCCGATGAGGTTGATGCCCAGCTCGGTGCCCAGCAATACGCCCAATCCGATGCGTTGGCCGTTGTTGCCATATCGGAATTGCTGCTGAAGACGATAACCCATGGCGCCTTCGTTCCAACCGCTCAGCAGGCCGCCGATCATCGTCCCCGCGTTAAGCAGCGAGTACTGGCTGCCAGTGCGGTCGAGACCCAGCGAGATGATACGCTGCGACTGATAAGCCGCCTCGGTCTTGCGCAGGGAGTTAAAGCGGATTCCGTTGGCCGCCAGCATTAAGGCCGACATCGTCACCTGCGAGTCCGTGACCAGATGGTTTTCCGCCAGGACGTCCTCGGAAGTGAGGGATTCCTTGCCGACGTAGGGCGGATTGATATGGTAGCTGGCAAAGAATTCGATCGGCAGGCGGTTCGTTTCGGGCAAACCGTTGCTGTCGAAGTTCAAGTACGTGGTCAAGGGCAGCAGCCGTATCCCCATCTCAAAAGGCCCGTAACCGCCGCTTAAAAAGTCTCCATCATTGAAGACGGAGAGCTGGAAATTGGGATCGGTGCACTTCGCTCCCTCCGCGGGCTTGGTGATCTCGGAGCACCAGCCGGCGCCCAAGCCGATGCCGACGCGGTTTCGGCCGAATAGGCCGATATTCCAGCCCTTCCCGCGGGTCCCCACCCGCATGGTGTCGGAATATTCCACCATGCCGAACCTCACCCCGGCCTGGCCGAATTTGGCGTTATAGGTGGGGTCTCCCAAGGTCGGAGAAGCGGAATTCAAGGCGCTCAGCGGTTTGGCATCTTGATAATAACCCTCGGCGAAAAAACCGAAATCCTTGTAGCTGAACTCGCTGCCCAAGGAGATGGCAAAGTCGGAGGACTGATTCTGTCCGAAGCCTTCCTTCGGAATGACGCCCAAGGTGTAGCCGCTGGGCAAGACGCGGAAGGTATCGTCCAAGAAATGGAAATTGGTGGTCACCGCGTTGAAGCGCCAGCCGGTCGGAACTTCTCGCTCAGGCTTGGCTTCGGGCGCCTTGGCCTTTTCGTCGGTTTTCTTATCCGCCGCGGCCGGAGCGGCGGGAGGCGGAGGCAGGCTCTCCCGCAATTTGGCTGCCTGCGCCGCGTTGCCGGGGTCTTGAAAGCTGCCCAACACGCGGTACATGTTCCCCAGCACCACCTTGTTCACCGGATCGGAGGCGAATTCGGGGCTGGAAGTCCAATCGTCGATCGCCGCCTTCATCTTCTGCGGGGTCACTTCGGAGTCGCGGTTCATGAAGCGCGCGAACAGGTCCAACACGCCGATCAGCTTGTAATTCTTGACGCGAAAGTCCCGATCCTCCGTCCACTTTTTTTGCAGGTGGGCGGGATCGGCAGTATTGGAAGGATCGAGGAAAAATTCGGAAGTCTGGAGATAGGACTTGCGCTCTTCCTTGGGATCGACAGGTTGCGGGTTGCCGCCGGTACCGACCGGTTTCACGCCATTGGGCGGGCTCATGGGACCTCCGAGTCATGAGACGGGGAGGCCACTAGAGAGAGAAATATCCCTAACGGTCTTGTGCCCCCATCATCTAAAAAACTTCTCGGAACAAAATTAGGAATGTTGCTAAGGCCCGAACGAATTGACCTGGGAAATCATCAAGTTATGACGCAGCGCCACAGAACCGGCGCGAGGTTATAGCGCTTAATTTTCATGCAGTTAAAGCGCCCCTGCCAAAATCTTGGTCAAGGAATCTAAAAAGTTCCGGACACCGTTCCGGTCACGTGGGTCTGCCCGTCGGTGCTGAGGCTCACCGAAATCGGCGAACGCGCGGCGGTGGAGCCGCCGCCGCTTTCCACGCCGCGTCGCCTCTGGTCCAGCAGATTGAGGTAAGCCAGTCGATTGAGACCCCAATCCAGGATCCCATTGATGCCGTATGTCAGCAGCATCGTTCCTGCCTCCAGGCGGAAATACTCGAAACGTTGGTTGGGATAATCATAGGGGCTGCCGACCACCTCAAGCCTCGGGGTATTGGGCGGGGTATTCCCCAAGAGCGACAGACCGAAAAATCCGGTACCGGTCCCGTCGCCGCTGGTGAGGATCATCACCAGGCCGCCTAGAGCCAGGACGCCGTGAGCGACGTGAAAATAGCTGATCGAATTGCTGCGGATCGCCTCGTTGCGGTCGCCGAAGGCGCCGACCGCGCCAAGGGTCGCAAGTGCGTCGCGCGCCAGGAGCGTCGGCCAAGCCAATTGGAAGGCCTGCCCTTGCAAATTGGCCGGGCTTCCCATGGCTCCGGGCATGGCCGGGCGTCCGGGATCGGCCGGCATCGCGAGGGCCCCGATGCCGTTGATGGCGAATTCCAAGCCCAACATGCCGGCCAAGGCCAGGCGCTGGCCGAGATCCCCGTGGCGGAGCTGACTGTGCAGGCGATAGGCCATCTGCCCTTCCGCCAAGCCGCCGAGCACGCCATTGAAGAAACTGCCGGTGTTGAGCAGCGAATATTGGCTGGCGGACGCGGCGGCGCCGAAGGGCATGCCGAGCAAGACGATGCGCGTGCCCTCGTAGGCCGCCTCCTGCTGCCGGCGGAAATTGGCGATGATCGCGTTGTCGAACAGATTCAAGCCCGTGAACACGATCTCCGGAGTCGTAACGCGGCGACGAAAAACCGATTCGGGATCCTGATTGGGCGCGTCGATTTGCGGAGGGACCAAGTGCCAGGTCAGGCCTAATTCCAAGGGAAGGCGATTCATCGAGGCCAGGCCGTCCGGCCCGAAGTTGAGCGCCGCGGTCGCCGGCAAAAGCCGAATCCCCAACTCGAAGGGCCCGTAGCCCGCGCTGAGCAGATCGCTGTCGTTGACCATCAAAAGCTGGAAAGTCGGCGAGGAGCACGTTGCGCCGGAGGTCGCGGCCCCGTCGATGTGATCGCACCAACCGACGCCCACGCCGATCCCGGCTCGGTTGCGACCGCCCAGGCTCAGGTGGAACCCTTCTCCGCGCCGGCCCACGAAAGGACGTCCGTACTCGACCATGCCGAAGCGAAGGGCGGCGCGGTTGAAATGCGCCGCCGGATTTCCGTCGGGGACGACATCGTAGCCGAAATAGCCGTTGAGGAAGAAATTGAACTCACCGATGCGGAATTCTCCGCCCAGGGCCGCCCCGAAGGCGGTGTTTTGGGATTGATTGAGGCCCTCGCGGGGCAGAATCCCCAAGGTGTAATAGCTCGGCAAGGGGCGCAGGGCGGCGTCGGCAAAATGGGTATCCAGCGTAATAGCGCTCACGCGAAATCCCCCGTCGCCGCCACGACCGGCAGTCGAGGCCGAGGCCGGCGCCTCGCCCACCACGGCGCTCACCGCCTGGGCTCGCGCCCTTTCGGCCTCACCGGCCGCAGCCAAACCACGACGAAGATTTTCCAGGACAACCGCTTCCACGCTGCCGGCATTGGCCTCCGCGACGCGGCGCAAGGCCGCCAAAGTGTCGCGCTGCGAGGCGCTCAGCTCCGCGGCGCCGCCGCGAAAAATGGCGCGCAAGGCGTCGAGGGCCAGGTATAGTTCGCCGTGTTGCAGGCGAAAGGCTTGGCTGCTTTGCCATTCGCGGGAAAAATGTTCGGGATCGGAGGCATGCGAGGCGTCGCGAAACAAGTGCTCCACGCTGAGGAAGGCGGGAATATCGGCGGCGGTGCTGGATGCGCCTCCCGAGCCATGACGCGCCCGGTCGGTACGTAGGGGGGGTGTCAAAGGGACCTCCTCAAAACGGTGGAAAAGAGGCCCCCTTTCCAAAGTCCTTATCGGTTCCAGAAATCACAAGTTGCGACGCGAATCCTAGGGATCGAACGCCGCCGGCACCACGCCCCCCTCCGCGCATTTCGCGCTGGTCGTGCCGCTCGCGGCGTCCTTGAAGTAATTCAGCAAAAACACCCCATTGCCGCCGCAGGGCAGCAAGGCGAGGCCCTCGGCGTCGGTGCAGGCGGCGAACAAGGCCGCCGCTGGCGGGTCCGCGCAGGCATTGCCCTGCTCGTCCACCAGGGACAAGCCCCCCTCTTCCCCCGCGAGGGCCGTGGCCTGCGGCGCCGGATCGGCCGGTACCCAGACCGTCGCCCCCGGCACGGGATCGCCCCCGGCGTCGGTCACCAACACCAAGACGTGCGCGGTGATCCCATTCGGAGAAGGGGAAAGGATGCCCCCGCAGGCGGAAAGGCCCGCGGAAAGCCCCAGGGTCAGGGCGCAAAATTTAAGTGATAAAAGGACCTCTCGGGCTCGCATAGGGTCGAGCCGTCTTAAACCGGGGAGCCGAGGAGGCAAAGCGTTTTATCGCGGGAAAGATCTCAGGTGAAGCTTTGTGCCTAGGGGCAGGGCACCGGTTGGCAGACCATCTTGCCATCGTCGCCGCGGCGGCACTTTTCGCACTTTTTGGCGCTGAAAGTGCCCGGGATTGGGGCCTTTAGGGAAACCGCGGCTCCGGCGCCGGGGACGGACAGGAGCCCCATTCCCAGCAGGAAGGCGGCCAAGGTCGTCAGCACCGTGATTTTGGGTTTCATAGGTTTATTCTCCATACCAGGTCTATTTGGGCACAACACCCTTAAAATACAACAAGATTCTTATCGGACATATTCTCTAAACGTTACGTTAAACATATTGGATCTTGCTGCCGCGCTGCTCTTCCCGCTTTTGCAGCTGTTGCATCCGGTAGACGTAAGCCAGAACCTCGGCCACCGCATTATACAGCTCCTCGGGGATCTCCGCACCCTCCTCCAGCTCGAACAGGGCCCAGGCCAGGGGGACGTTACGCATGATCGGAATGCCGTTCTCCTCGGCCACCTGCTTGATCATCTCGGCGAAGGCCCGCTGCCCCTTGATCAGGATCTCGGGAGCGACCATGGTCTCTCGGTCGTACTTCATCGCCACCGCCACGTGGACCGTGTTGGCCACCACGACGTCGCTGGACTTCACCGCCGCCTTCGCGTCGCTGAAGGCGAACTCGCGGTGCAGCTGCTTGCGGTGCCCCTTGATGTGCGGGTCGCCCTCGTCCTGCTTGTACTCCCGCTTCACCTCGTCCTTGGTCATGCGCATCTGCTTCATGAACTGCTTCTTCTGCACCATGAAGTCGATCACCGAAATCACCAGAAATGCCAGCAATACCTTGAAAATGAAGCTGAACAGAATGTCCCCGCTGATGAAGGCCGCCCCCTCGATGGGATAGGCCTCGGGCGGGATGCCCTTGGCCGCCTCTCCGATCGACGGCATCTGCGCGGGAATCTGGATCGTGGCGGTCTGAAGGATCGTGTAGAGCTGCTTGTCGAGGGTGGAATAGGCCAAATAGAAAATGACGATGATCTTGGCGATGTTCTTGAGCAGCTCGATGAAGGTCTGCGTCTTGAACATGTTCTTGATGCCCTCGATCATGTTCAGCTTTTTCATCTGCGGCTTGAGCGGATCGAGGGCGAAGATCGACCCGACCTGCATGAAGCCGACGAAGCCGGCCACCACCCCTCCGACCACCGCGATAGGCAGAATCAGCTTAGCGAAGGAAAGCAGGCAGGCCTTGCCCAAGACCCAGATCTGCGCCCCGTCGATGTGCTCGTGGGAGCCGACATAGGTGAAGCAGAGCCTCATCAGCTCGCGCAGCTCGTTCATGGCCGCGCCCATGCCCAGACAGATCACCCCGAAGATCGCCAAAAGGACGGCGATGGTGCTGACGTCCTTGCTCTTCGGTACCTGACCCTTCTTGCGGGCCTCGCGGAGACGCTTGGGGGTGGCTTCTTCGGTTTTTTCGCCGCTGCTCTCGGCCATGGAATAGCGATTCTGCGAGAAATTACAGGGACTTGCAAATTAGTTCTTCAAGCAAATCCTCAGCGATCCACGCGGGGCTTAAAGCCCAATTCCCTTCAGATATCGGCAGTTTATCATAGAAGAGTTGTCACCTGTAGGGTTAACCCCAGGATACAACATTTGGCATTAGAGGCAGAATTTCGGGACCTGGCGACCGCTGTAGGACAAACACGAGATTCACCCGCTCAGCCGCGCCGCATAGTCCCTGGCGAAATACGAGACGATGATATCCGCCCCCGCTCGTTTCAGGACCGTCCAGGTCTCCAGGACCGCCGCCGCCTCGTCGATCACGCCCTGCTGCGCCGCGAACTTGATCGCCGCGTATTCCCCGCTTACTTGATAGGCGGCCAAGGGGGCGTCGAAGCGGTCGCGCAGGGCCCGGATCACGTCCAGCGAGGTCAGGGCCGGCTTCACCATCAGGATGTCCGCCCCCTCCTCCAGGTCCTGCTCGGCCTCGCGGAAGGCCTCGTGGAAATTGGCGGGGTCCATCTGGTAGCCGCGCCGGTCGCCGAACTTGGGCGCCGACTCGAGGGCCTCGCGGAAGGGCCCATAAAAAGAGCTGGCGTACTTCACGGCGTAGGAAAGGATCGGCAGCTGCTTGAAACCTGCCGCGTCGAGCTCGTCGCGGATCTTCTGCACCCGGCCGTCCATCATGTCGCTGGGCGCGATCACGTCCGCGCCCGCCCGGGCCATGCTGCCGGCGATCTTGCTCAAGACTTCGAGGGTCGAGTCGTTGTCGATGCGCGGCAGGTCTCCGGCCTCCTGCACCAGGCCGCAGTGGCCGTGATCGGTGTAGTCGCAGAGGCAGACGTCGGCGATCAGCAAGAGCTCGGGGATCTCCTTTTTCACCAGGCGCAGGGACTGCTGGACCACCCCGTCCTCGCGGTGCCCCCAGGAGGCCGACGCGTCCTTTCCCTCCGGGATCCCGAAGAGCAGGACGGCCTTGACCCCCGCCTTGGCGACGGCCTCGCATTCCCGCAAGGCCTCGTCGGGGCTCAGCTGGGCGATGCCGGGCATGGCGGCGATCGGCCGCCGCTCCCGCTTGCCGGGCCTCACGAAGACCGGCATCACCAAATTGGAGGGATAAACGCGGGTCTCCCGCACCAAGTCGCGGATCGCGGGATTCTCGCGGAGGCGGCGGGGACGGACGCTGGGAAAATGGGCCATTGTTCGCTCCTCGGAGGCATTGCCTCTTGACTTGTAAACATTCGGTTACTAAGAACGGCGCGCCTGATGAAATATCGTGTTTTTACAAGGTAATACGCAACAAAATCCTTCAAGCGCCGAAACTATTCCGGAGAAGATTTACGTTAATTTCAAGGCATTTGAAAAGGATTTTGCGCCACGACGCGAATTCCTTTTGGATCGAGGTTCCCGCCGGGTAAGGCCTACCGATCCTTCGCGGGAGCCGTTTTTTGAGGGAGTCATGACCCATCCATCTTCGCTTCGCCTCTCCGGAGGAGCATCGGCCTCCTTGTCGCGCCGCCCCGCGGAAACCCACGCCGCGCCTACCGCCGTGGCACCGCGCGAGCTTGTCGCCCGCATCCAATCGCATTTCGGTGCGACCCTCAGCCCTTCGGTGCGGATGGAATTGAACGGCCTCGCCGCCGAGTCCGACGCCGGCCTGTTTTACGAGGGCCTGTTGGGCCTGGCCGGAAGGGAAGAGCGCAACGACCGCCTCGAATTCGCCTCCGCGCTTTATTCCGCCGTCGCGGAAGCGGCGCCGAGTTCTCCCTTGCAGCAGCGCGCCCAGGCGCGGCTCGACGCCATCGTCGGGCGCGGCGCCATCGGCAACCGCGCCGAGTTCCTGCTGCGCCGCCTGGCGCGGGACGCCTCGCACCCCTCGATGCTCGTCGGCATGGCCGGCGCCCAGGCCGTCTTCGGCCTCTCCCGCATGGCGATCCTCTCGCGCCTCGCGGCCTCGCCCACGACAAACTTTTTCACGCGGGGTTTCGGCGCCCGCGCCCTGGCCTCGACCGGGGCCTTCATGCTCGAGGCCCCCAGCTTCGTCGCCTTCACCCGCGGCGCCAACGCGGCGCTGGGCCAAGAGCAGGACTGGCGCCTGGCCACCCTCGGCCGCGAGGTCGCCGGCAGCTTCATCACGCTGGGCGCGCTGAAGACCGCGGGCGCCCTTTCGACCGGCGCCTTCCATCGTATTCACGGCATCAACCCGCTGACCGGCCAGGCCACGCGCCTGACGGGACTCAGCGCGTTCTCGCAGCGCGTCCTGCCGCAGGCGGCGATGTTCGGCGGCATCGTCGCGGGTCATAGCCTCGAAACCCGGCTCGGCATCCGCGAGCACGTCGACGGCGCGACCACGATGGTCGACTCGCTGGCCATGCTGCTGCAATTCCACGTCGGCGGGCGCCTGATGCACCACGCGATGCCGGGCGTCGCGGCCTTCAATCACGAATTGAACGTCCGCAGCGAACTCATTGCGCGCACCCCGCGTCCCACTCCCGAGCTCTCCTCCGACGGTCTCGGCTCCCTATTACAGCCCGCGCTAGCCATCGCCGGCGCGCCCGGAGAGACCTTGCCGGGCCGCGAGGCCTTCGAGCCGCGGCTGCCGGACCGCCTTTTCATGACGGCGAACGGCGAAGGAAACGGGAACGGCAGCAACGCAAATGGCAACGGCGGAAACGGCAACAGCCTGCCGCCGCCCCCGCCCTCCGGCGGCTCGGGCTCCTTCCCCCCGGGAGGACGGCGCAGCAGCCTCTTGAGTTCCGCGATACGAAACATCCAGGCCTTCGGCGGAAGATTCAACCTGAACGCCGCGATGGACGTCGACGCGCCCCTGCGGAACTTGCCCACGATGACCCCGGCCAGCCCGGTGCGCTCGGTCCAAGAAGGCGTGCGCCGCGCCCAGGCCCTGGGCCATACCCGGCGCTCGGCCGCCTTCCTGCGCTGGGGCGCGCACCAACTCCGCTCCAACCCCGAACTCCAGGGACGCTTCCTGGACCTCATGCAGCAGGTCTTCGAATTCCAGGCCCGCCAGCGCGAGGCGTTGGATCCGGTGCTGCGCGGCCTTCCGGAGGCCGATTTCTCGGAGCTCAATCGCCTGTCGGCGGAATACACCCAAGCCCTGGAACGGATGACCGGGAACTCCGGCCGCCACTTCGGCGAGGCCATGCTGCTGCGCCAAATCACCCGAGGCTGGGAAAGCGCCGACGTCATCCGCGCCCTCAGCGACGCCACGCTTCGCGAGGCGGGCATCGAACCCGAGGCGCGGCACGCCGTCGCCCGCAATCCCCACGCCTTCGAGAAGGGCGAGATCTTGGCCGTCCTCGAGCACCCGGCGCTGCGCGATCTCCCCGAGACCGCGCGGCTGCGGACCGCGGTCGAGACCTTCCACGAGAAGCTCGCCGAGATCCGGCGCAACCTGGGCCCCGTCAAAACCGAGACGGCGACGCTGCGCCAGGAGATCGCCGAGACCGAGAACATCGAGGTCCGTCAGGCCCACGAGAAACGGATCAAGGAACTCTCAACGAGCATCAACTATCCCTACGGTCGCGCCACCCTCGTCTTGCAGAAGGCGATGCGGGAATTCATGGCCGACGACGTCCGTTCCCGCGCCTTCCTAATCGAGACCGCGCGGCGCAGCAGCCTGGTGCGCGGCCTGCAGGAAGCCGATTCCACCCTGCTGTCGCGGCACGTCCGCGAAAATCTCGCGCGTCTGACCGGCGAGGCCCGAACCTCCGCGGAGTCCTACTTGGGAAACTACGAGCAACTGGCTTCCGTGGAGGGACGCAGCGGCTTGCGCCGTTCCTTCTACTCGGCCCTGCGGGTCTTCGGCCTCGACCCCATGCCGCCGCTCGAGGTCCGCGGCCGCTACGAGCGGGCGCTGCTCGACCTCCTCCAGAAAGCGCCCCATGAGTTCTGGGAATTCGGCCCCTACGAGGTCCGCCAGATGGACCAGGCGGCCCAGGCGCAGACCGACTATTACCGGGCCTCCCACGAAACCACCTCGCGCCTGCGCGAGGGCTACGCGGCGGTCGAGAAGGCCAACGACGCCTTCTGGGAGCGCTACGACCGCGAGGCGAACGGCCTCTACATCGAAGATCTGAATCTGCAACTGATGCAGGCCACCCACATGTACGAGCGCCTCCGCGCACCGGTCCAAGAGGCCCGGTTCCGCGAGCTGAGGGACGCCGCGAGCGAGGCGATCCAACGATTCACCGACCCCTCCACCCGCGGCGCCAACAGCCGCGAGACCAACCGCAGCCTCGAGGTCGCGCTGAAGAAGATCGCCGAATTCCGAGCCTTCGTCCGCGCCGAACTGCGCGCCGAGAACCACCCCGAGGCGGAGTTCCGCGCGGTCAGCCCCCTGATGCTGCCCTTCGTCGACAAGATCGACAGCTCCAAGCGCACCCGCTGGACCGAATCGCTGGGCGCGGGCTGGCCGGTGCTGTGGCGCACCTTCTTCCGCTCGATGGGCCTGTTCAGCAGCCTGGAGCGCAACGAGAGCTCCTCCGTCTTGGACCGCCACTTCCTCAACTGGGGCAGCGGCATCACGCGGGCCACCCGCTCGCGGCTGGTCGTGGACCCCCGCGTCGACCGTCTGGTCGAGGCCGAGCCGGTCGTCGCGGCCGGCAACCACAACTCCTGGCTTGATTTCCTCTACGGCGGCACGCCAGTCGCCCGCGCGGCGCAGCTGCAGGGCCGCGGCACCTCGCGCGACGCGATGCGCATCGGCGCCAAGGAAGGCCTGGGCAAGATGATCGGCCCGGTCATCGAGCGCGCCATCGAGATGCTCACCGAACCCGTCGCCGACTCGGCTCCGGAATACGACGGCTCCGTCACCAACTTGTCCCGCGCCATGGCCTTCGGCGACATACCCGGGGCCCGGCTGGGCCACCGCAGCGCCGCGGTCTACGACGAGCTCACCATGTCGGTGGCCTCGCTCGTGGGACCCTACGGCTTCGACCCCTTCTCGCCGATCTCGTCCATCCTTAATCCGCCGCAGGGCGGGCGCAGCTTCAACATCGCCGACCGGGCGATGGCGCTGACCGCCAGGCCGCAAAATCTCCTGGTGACCTCCACGCTCAACGCCTACCGGCTCTGGCCCAAACCCGACCGCCCGCTGCCCCTGCGCCGGGGCCCGACGGTGACCGCCACCCAATTCGTGCCGACTATGGCCCTCTACGAGGCCGGCTCCGAGGCGAGAAACGGCGGCACCCGCGCCAACCTGCTGCGTACCCTCTGGCTCAACATGGGGACGATGCCGGAATACCAGCGCGAGGCGCCCTCGATCGCCGAGACCTTCGCGCGCTTCGAGCGTCCCGTCGACCTCTCGGTCGAGACGGCCCTCGCCCAGCGCTTCGCGGGCATCGAGGAATTATTTCCCTCGGCCGAGGGCATCCGCGCCCTCGAGGTCGAGCGCCGGGAGGTCGAGGCCCGCCTTCGCTCCTTCGAAGGGCAGCCCGGCCGGGGCGAGGAGGCCACCGCGGCCCTGCGCGACCTCGAATTGATCCACAACACCCTCGACGCGCAGACACGGCTCCTGCTGCGCAACCGCCTCACCGAGCTCGACCTCCGCATCGCCCAAGAGCAAAGCAACGGCGGCATTCCCGCCGCCGAGGCCAAGGGCGTGCGGCGCCTGCAGCGCGTCGTCCGCGCCCGGCTGCAGCTGCTCGACCGGATCGAGGCGAAGCTCGCCCAAGGAAAGGAATTGGACCGTACCGAGCGCTCCTTCGTCGAGCGCACGGGCGCCGCGATCGCCGGCCGCGACAACACCGCGGGCATCGACCGGCTGGCCGAGCAAGTCGACCACTACTTCCAGCTGCGCGCCCAGGGCATCGGGCTTAGGGAAAACCTGATCGCGATCCAAAACGCCTATTACGATTTCGTCAAAACCTGGAACGAGCGGCGGAAGGACCCCGAAAACCCCGAGCACTCCCAGCTCCACGTCAGCGAGGCCGTCGGCTACGATTCGGTCTGGACCGACTACCGCCGGGCCATCGAGACGACGCTCAACATTTATAACGTGACGCCCGGACGCTGGAACGGCGAGATCATCCCCGACATCGAATTCCGGCGCGACGGCGACGCCACCCTCGTCCAGCCCCGCGCTTGGCAGGCCAGCCGGGAGTTCAGCCGGGGCGCGCTCTGGCGCTTCCTCCTGGACGACACCAGAGGCATCGTCCGAGTGGCGAAGCGTCTCAAGGAATTCGACGACAGCCCCAATCTCTACCTCACCATGCACGGGCGCGGCTGGGGCTGGCGCATGCTGGACCGCACCCACACGCGGCTCCGGATCGAAAACAGCGAAAACCTCCGCGACGTCGCCAACACCCAATCGGTGATCGCACCCACCCATGACAGCGGCGCCGAGTTCATGACCGTCCCCGGCGTGATGCACGACTTTGGACTCAACGCCTTTTTCATGGCCGACCGCAAGTTTTTCGACCCCTTCCCCAAGCCGCCGGCCTTCGGCCTGATCAAGGCCCTGCTGGGCCCCATGGACCAGTACGGCCATCTAGCCATCGACCGCAGCGACCGCCGCGCGGCCATGCAGGTCATGACCCACGCCGGGCGTTTCATCCGCGACCTGGGCCGCTCGATCATCATCTTCCCGGGCGGAACCCGCAATCCGGTGCGCTACGACGAGAACGGCGAGCGCTACGAGGGCCCGATCTACGGCAGCCGCCCCGGCGTCGCGATGACGATGGAGGAGTCCCATGCCCCGATCCTGCCGATCGGCCTCGTCAACGGCGGCGTCATCTTCCCGAAGCAGAACGGGGACGCCTTCCTGAGCCGCGGCGCCGCGCTGGGCCGCACCTATACCTTCCGCTTCGGCACGCCCCTGCTCTACAATACCGTGGTGGAGGGAAATCCCGAGCCCCGCGGCCCTGCCCTGCGCACGGCGGTCACGCGCGAGCTGGACCGCCAGTACGGCGAGCTGACCGGGCGCGAGATCGCGCCGCCCGCCCAAAGCAAGGCTAAGAAGGGGCGGTAAGCACCCGCTCTATTTGCACTCTTTTTTGAATTTCCCGGTGAGGAGGAGGTCGACCTGCGTCCAGGTCTTGGAGACGCCGTCTTTTCCGGTGTGCTTGTCCTCGCAGGCCTTGTGGATCGAGTCGTAGGGCGCCTGCAAGCCGAACTCCAACATGTCGATCGAAGCCAGGGCGGTAAGGACGCCGTCGGCGCCCACGGTATAGGCGAATGGCACGTCCTTGGCCGAGCCGTTCATGCTGATATTGATCGCCATCGTGCCCTTCTGATCGTCGCCCTCCAGCTTGGTCGCCATCGCATGGATGTGGAAGGGCGGGCTGAACTTTTCGAAGAAGAATTGCTGAATGGTCGCATTGCGGCCCGGATCGTTGGTCTCGACGCTGGCGCCGTCGATGTCGAGGTGCAGGCCCGTGACCAAGTCGGCCAGGCTGCCGGCCTGGGTCTTGCCTTTCGCCTCGGCCTTGTTGAACTTCCCCTTCACCGGCGTCTTTTCGGTGAACTTGAAGGCCGTCCATTCCAGCTGGATGTCCTTGGGATCGGTGGAATAGGTGCAGGCCGACTTCTTGGGACCGCAGGCGTTGAGGGCGAGAACGGAGAGCGACAGGATCGCGAGGGAAATTTTCTTCATGCCGCCCTCTTTACCTCAGGAGAGACGGCGGCTCCAATAAAAAAACCGCCGCCCCGGTCGCGGGGCGGCGGTTTTCGTGAAATCAATTATCTTTATTTTCCAGACTGTTGCGTGGAAGCGACCGGGGCGCCTCCCTCGGTTTGGGCCTGCGGGGCCTTGTCCTTGCCGTCTTTCTTTTCCGCGTCGCAGGCATAGGAATTGGCGGCAAAGAGGACGGCGATCAGGGCGGCGAACAAACTGAGTTTTTTCATAAACACTCCTTTTTGGTCATGGGATGCCGATACTCTAAAAGATATGGAGCCCCGAGTCCATAGCCTGGCCCACCCCTTCGCCGTCAAGCGATTCCTGGGTCCAGGCCCAAGGCCTCCCGCAGGCGTCCCACCAGGAAGAGCGAACCGGTGGCGACCACCAGGCCCTCAGGGGGCGACTCCGCCCGCGCCCTAGCCAACGCGGCCTCCGGCGCCTCGAAAAATTCACCGGCGATCCCCGTTTCGGCGGCCAAGTGCCGCCAACGCTCCAAGGGCAGGCTGCGCTCGTTGGGGAAGACGGTGAAATACCACTTCGGCCTCAAGGCGCCCAAGATGCCGAGGGCAGCGCGGGGATCCTTTTCCTTGGCCATGGCCAGGACGACCGAGACCGGACGGCCGGGGCACTCTTGCCGAATATGACGGACCAAGGCCTCGAGGGCCTGCGGGTTGTGGGCCCCGTCCAAAAGGGCCAAGGGCGCGCCCTCGACCCGCTCCAGGCGCCCCGGATGCGAGGCCGCGGCCAGGCCCTCGCGCAGCTCCGTTTCGGACCAAGGCCAGCCCCGCACCGCCAGGGCCCACAAAAGCTCGATCGCGACGGCCGCGTTGGCCAGCTGGTGGCGGCCGGCGAGCGGGATGGCTAGGCCGGTGAAGTCCGCGTAGGAAAAATCGCCGGACTCCCCTTCGGGCTCGCCGGCCAGGATGGGAAAGGCCCCCGCCGCCAAGGCAAGCCGGCGCAACTCCTCGCGGACCGGCTCCGGCATCGCGCCCAAGACCAGGGGACGCCAGGGACGCAGGACCCCCGCCTTTTCCCGCGCGATCTCGGAGAGCGTCGCGCCCAAGACCTCGGTGTGATCGAGGCCGATGGAGACGACCGCCGAGGCCAGCGGCTCCGCGGCGTTGGTCGCGTCGAGCCGTCCGCCCAAGCCGACCTCCAAAACCGCCAACTGGACGCCCCCGCGCCGGAAGGCCTCGAAGGCCAAAAGCGTCGCTTGCTCGAACCAGGTCAAGCGTTCGCCCTCCCCCGCCGGGATGCCGCCCTCCGCGTCGGCGATTCCGGCGCGCTCCCAATCCGCCAGGATTTCTTCCAGTCGCTCCGCCGCGACCTCGCACCCGTCGATCCGGACTCGTTCCGAGAAGCGGACGAGGTGGGGCGAGGTGTAGAGGCCCGTGCGGTAGCCCGCGCGGCGCAGGACCGATTCGACCATCCGCGCCGTCGAGCCCTTGCCGTTGGTCCCGGCGATCAGGACGCAGGCGAAGGCCTTGTCGGGACGCCCGGTTTTCTCGAGCAGCTCGCGCATGCGGTGCAGGCCGAGGCTCATGCGACGATATTCGCCGCGGCTTTGCGCAAGAAAACGGTCCAGCCGGGTCATCAGGGCCTCCGGCGCAGGACGAGGACGGCGATGTCGTCGGGTTTTTGCAGGGCCAGGTGATGGGGAGAGACCTCGCGGGCGATCTCGCGCACGAGCTCGGGGGCGCTTAGATGGAGGTGGCGCTCGATCGTCTCGCAGAAATTCTGCTTGTCGAATCCGGTGGCGCGCATCCTGGGGTCGAAGAGGCCGTCGGTATAGAAGATCAGCACATCGCCCTTGGCCAGCTCGATCTTCTTGTTCTGCGGCTTGGATTCGTCCTCGAGGCCCAGCGGGAGGTGGTTGGAGAAGATCGCGTGCCACTTCTTCTGGACGGCCTGGTAGTGCAACAGCGGCGGGTGCCCAGCCCCCGAGACCCGCAGCTCCCCGTCGGCCCGGTACTCGAAGACCCAGCAGGAAATGAACTGGTGCAGCTTGATCAAGTCCTCGTGCATGGCCCAACGCAGGACCTGCTGAAGATATCCCGGGGAGTTGGGGTCGAAGACCATCGAGCGGAAGATCGCGCGGAACGAGGCCATGGTGATCGCCGAGCCGACGTCGTGGCCGGAGACGTCGGCGACCACGCCGCGCAGTCCCTCGCCGACCTGGATCACGTCGTAGTAGTCGCCGCCCCCGCGCATCGAGAGCTGGCAGTGACCGCCGACCTCGAGGTCGCCGACGCGAGGGAAATGCTCGGGGACGAGCCGCGACTGGATCTCGTGGACGATCTCCAGCTCGCGATTGAGGCCCTCGTGCTGCTTGACCGTGTCGAGCAGGTCGCGGATGCGGAAGGCGCTGGCGGCCTGCGCCGCCATCACGTTGAGCAATTTCAGCTCGTTGGCGGTGAAGCGGGTGCCGTCGCGCTTGTCGGTCAGGTTGAGCACGCCGATGGTCTCTTCGCCGATGTGCATGGGCGAGGCGATGACCGGCACCGAGACGAAGCTCGAGGTGTGGTAGCCCTGGCGCCGGAGCCGGGGCCCGCCCGAGCGCTGCTTGCCGGCGTTGTTGACCAGCAGGGGGCGCGAGGTCTTGAAGACGTAGCCCGCGACGCCCTCGCCGGAAGCCACCGCGATCTTGGAGACGATCTTGGAAGAGAGGCCGCGCGAGGTCGCCACCCGCAGGCGCTGGGTCTCGGGGTCGAAAAGCAGGAAGGAGGCCCGCTCGACGTTGAAGCGCTCGACGACGAAGTCGAGAAAGCGGTCGTAGAGGTGGTGCTTGGGGCGCAGCTGCTGGATGCCCTCCTGCAGCAGGTTGAAGAGCTCGATGGCGTCGTCAAGTTTTTTGGGCCGGGCCAGCTTGCGGACCAGAACGAGGCGGTTGGGCCGTCCCTTGCGGTACTGGACGGAGTCGAAGAGATTCTTCAGGATGATGAGGCCGCGGCCGTTGGCCTCGAAGTCGGAGGGGCGGCGCCGCAGGGCGGCCTGGAAGGCGAAGCCCTCCCCCCAGTCCTCGATGCGGATCTCGATGCTCCGGGGCAGCGCCTCGAGGGAAAGCCGCGCGGGGCGCCGCGCGTCGCTGCCGCCGTGCAGAAAAGCGTTGCTCAGGCCCTCGAGGATGCCCAGCTTCAGGTCGCCGACCAGGCTCTTGGGCAGGTTCGAGAAAAAAGGCACCGCGGCGAGCTCTTTGAGGAGCTTGGCCACCTGCCGCTCGAGCCCCTTGAGGGACTTGAAGGACATTTCTTTTTTGAAGCGCCGCGCGGTTTTCATCATTTTTTCTTCGGCATCTCCCGCAGCGCGTCCTCGGCGCTGGGGCACAGGTCAAACACCTTGTAGAGCCGCGTGATCTCGAAGATCGACCGCACCTCGTCCTGCAGGCCGGCGAGCTTGAGCTTCCCGTTGTTCTCGTTCAAGTGCCGCATCAGGGAAATCAAGACCCCCAGCCCCGTCGAATCGATAAAGCTCACGCCGCTTAAGTCGAGGATGAAATGCTTGGCATAATCCTCGCGGGCCTTGACGATGGCCTTCTTCAGCTGCACGGAGTGCTCGGCGTCGACTTCGCCTTCGATTTCCAGGATGCAGATATCGCCGACTTCCTTGGGGTTGATCTTCATATTACAGCAAATCCTCCCGACCGATGGTTTTGAGGTGTTCGACCAATTTCTTCACGTCCTGGGCCCTGTCCTTCGGCAGCACCAGCACCGCGTTGGGCGTCTCGACGACGATCACGCCGTCCATGCCGACCAGCGCCACCGCGCGGCGCTCCGCCAGGACCAGGTTTCCGGATCCGTCCAAGATGTAGCTTGGACCCTGAGTATGATTGCCCCGGGCGTCTCCGGGCAAGATGTTTTCTAGCGAAGACAGGGCCCCGACGTCGTCCCAGGCGAAGGAGGCCGGGATCATGCGGACTTTGGCCGCGCGTTCCATGACCCCGTAGTCCACCGAGACGCTCTCGAGGCCCGCGAAGACCTCGGCCAGGAGCCGGGGATAGGCCGCGTCGCTCAAGCGTAGGGCCAAGGCCTCGAAGGCCCGGGCGGTCTCGGGACGCAGGCGCGCCAGCTCCTCGAGAAAGACCTGGGGTTCCCAAACGAACATCCCGCTGTTCCAAAAACACCCGCCGCTTTCCAGGTAGCGCCGGGCCGTCTCGGCGTCGGGCTTCTCGTGGAAGGCCTTCACCTCGAAATACTCGGACTCGCCTTCCCGGAAGGCCTCGCCGCGCTCGAGGTAACCGAAACCGGTCGCGGGCTCGGTGGGCCGGATGCCGAGGGTGACGAGGGCCTTCTCGCGGCGCGCCACCGCCGCCGCCAGGGAGAGATCCGCGCGGAGCTTGGGCCAATCGGCTTGCGGAATGAAGTGATCGGCGGGGAGCACCGCCATGACCGACTCGGGGTCCTTGGCGCGGAGGTGGATCGCCGCCAGGGCGATGGCGGCCAGCGTGTTTTTGGCGGCGGGCTCGACGAGGACCTGGTCGTCCGGCATCTCCTTCAGCTGCGCGGCCGCCGCGGCCGCGTGGATCTCCCCGCAGACGACCCAAAGGCGTTCGGGCGGAGCGAGGGCTATGATGCGGTCGGCGCTCTGCTGCAGAAGGCTGCGCTCGCCGCCCAGGGCGAGGAATTGCTTCGGCTGCCGCTGCGTGGAGAGCGGCCACAGGCGCGTGCCGCTCCCGCCCGCCAGCAGCACCGCGGCGAGACGGGGCTTCGCGGGAGGACTCACGGCTCCTCCCTCTCGATGCCGAACTTGCGGATCTTGCGGTAGAGGGTGGCCTGGCCGACTTTCAGCCGGCGCGCCGCCTCGAGGACGTTGCCCTCGCACTTCTTCAGCGCGCTCTCGATGGCCTGCTTCTCGATCTGCTCGAGGGTATGGACTTCCTTTTCGGAGGCAAGCGATTGGGCCGACTGGTCGCGCGACCAGCCGATCGCGCGGTCGACGTTCTGCAGGTGGCTGGGCAGATGCTTCACCTTGACCTGGCTGTCGTTGCTCAAGACGACCAGCCGCTCGATGGTGTTCTCGAGCTCGCGGACGTTGCCGGGCCAGCCGTAGTTGATGAGCACCTCCATGGCCTCGGGGTGGAAGTCGAGGAAGATCTTGTCGTTGCGCAGGCTGTAAATATTCAGGAAATGCCGCGCCAGCAGCGGGATGTCCTCGCGCCGCTCGCGCAGGGGCGGCAGCCAGAGCGGGACGACGTTGAGGCGGTAGTAGAGGTCCTCGCGGAAGCGCCCCTCCTCCACCTCTTTCTGCAGCTCTCGGTTGGTCGCGGCCACGACGCGCACGTCGACCTGCACCTTCTCGCTGCCGCCGACCCGCTGGAAGCTGCGTTCCTGCAGGACCCGGAGGATCTTGACCTGAAGCGACGGATCCATCTCGGAGATCTCGTCCAAAAAGATCGTGCCGCCGTTGGCGCGCTCGAAGCTACCGATATAGCGCCGGTCGGCGCCGGTGTAGGCGCCCCGCTCGTGGCCGAACAGCTCATTCTCGAGCAGCTCGCGGGGAATGGCGCCGCAGTTGAGGTCGATGAACTTGTGCTTGGGCCGCCCGCTCATCACGTGGATGGCCTTGGCGACCAGCTCTTTGCCGGTCCCGGACTCGCCCTGAATCAGGACCGTCGCGTTGCTTTTGGCCACGGTCGAGATCATCTTGAAGTTGTCCTGCATCTTGGCGCTCTGGCCCACGATCCCGAGAAAGTCGCCCTTCCCCGCCGCCTTGCGCTCGACTTGGAAGACCTTGCGCGCCAGGTGGTACATCTGGCTGGCGCGCTTGAGCGAGGCTTCGAGCTGATCCATGGCCGCTGGCAGCACCATGAAATCGGTGGCCCCGGCCCGCATGAAGGCCACGGCGGTGGCGACGTCGGAGTTTTCGGTGAGTACGAAGACAGGGAGGTGCTCGTCGATGGAACGGATCTCCTGGATCAGGCTCAGGTGGTCCACCCCGGGTGTCATCGCCAGGTTGAAAAGGACGACCTCCGGCGGAGCGGCGCTGATTGCGGGAAAGATCTCTTCCTTCGAGACCACACGCAGGGCGAAGCCGCGCTTGGCCAGCTCTTCGAAGAGCATCGGACTGAATTGGTTCTTTTCGTCGAAGACGAAGGTCGGAATCGCCGTCATGAGGGCCTATCCCTTCTTGAATTCCCGGATGTCGATCTCGTACTTCCGGATGATCTTCTTGAAATTGCTTCGATCCATGCCCGCCCGGTCGCTCGCCACCGAGATGTTCCCCCCGGACTGCTTGAGGAGGTGCTGTAAATAAGACTTGTTGAACAGGGACAAGGCGCGAAGCTTGGCCTCTTTATAGGGAAATCGCGTCAAGTCAACCTCTTCTTGATCCCGCAGGAAGAAGGTGCTGGCCAGGATCGAGGCGGGCAAGTCCTTGGCGCGGATGACGTCGCCGCCGAGCAGCACGCAGCAACGCTCCAGGACGTTTTCCAGCTCGCGCACGTTGCCGACCCAGGGATAGGACTGCAGGGCCTGCATGGCGTCGACGGAGATCTCCCGGATCGACTTGCCCAGGCGCTCCTTGAACTTGTCGAGGAAATGGTAGGCCAGCGGGGGAATGTCCTCCTTGCGTTCGCGCAGGGGCGGGAGGCGGACGCCGATGACGTGCAGGCGGTAGTAAAGGTCCTCGCGGAAGGCTCCTTCCTCGATGCGCGTCTTGAGGTCCCGGTTGGTCGCGGCGATGATCCTCACGTCGGTGCGCCGGACTTCGCCGTCGCCGACGCGCTTGTACTCGCCCTCCTGCAGGACGCGCAGCAGCTTGACCTGGAAGGCGGGGCTGACTTCGCCGATTTCGTCCAAGAAGAGCGTGCCGCCGTTGGCCTCTTCGAACAGCCCGCGCTTGTCGGCGATGGCCCCGGTGAAGGCGCCCTTGACGTGGCCGAAAAGCTCGCTCTCCAGCAGGCCCTCGGGGATCGCGGCGCAGTTGATGACGAGGAAGGGCCGCTTGGCCCGCTTCGAGGTGCGGTGGATGGCCTTCGCGACCATTTCCTTTCCGGTGCCGGACTCGCCCTCGATGAGCACCGAGGCCGCCGAGCCCTTGATCGAATCGATCAGGTGGTAGACCTCCTGCATGGGCTTGGAGCGCCCGATGATGCCTTGGTAGCCCTCGAGGGGCTCCTCGGCGCGCTGCAGCTCGTGGATCTTGCGGACCAGCCGGTGCTTATCCATCGCGTTGCGCAGGGTGGAGACGACCTTGTCCATGTCGGCGAAAGGCTTGGAGAGATAATCGAAGGCGCCCAGCTTGAGGGCCTGCACCGCCTGCTCGACGCTGCCCATGCCGGTGACGATGACCACCTCGACCGAGGGCTTGGTCGCCTTGATGAACTCGAGCACCTGGAAACCGGAGTAGGAAGGCAGATGGATGTCGAGGACGACGCATTCGACGTCGTTCTTGGTGAGAAAATCGATGGCCTCGACGCCGTTGCGCGCGGGCGCGTAGGTCCAACGCTCCTTGCGCGCCACGCGCTCGAAGAGCTTGAGGATGACTTCTTCGTCGTCAACGATGAGCAGGGAGGTGCTTTTCACGGTCATACCCAAAGGGGCCGGAGTGCATGGCCTCGCGGAAAATTTAAGACAAAATGACCTTTTCCAACTGGCGGCGCTTGATCTTCTCGACCAGGGTCGTCCGGTTCAGCTTCAGCAAGGTCGCCGCCTTGTTCTTGTTCCAGGCCGTCTTCTCGAGGGCCTTGAGGATCAACTCGTTCTCGAAGTCGTTCACCACGTTCTTGAAGCTGATGCCGTTGTCCGGAATGTTGACGCTGGTGAAGATTTTACCCCCGCTCTGCAGGAATTTTTCGGGCAGGTCCTTGATCGAGATGACCTGCTCGGGCTTGAGAATCACCAGGCGCTCGATCGCGTTCTCGAGCTCGCGCACGTTGCCGGGCCAGGCGTAGTTGGAGAGCATCTGCATGCACTCGGGCGTCACCTGCGGCGCCTTCTTGCCGTTTTCCTTGGCGAAGCGCTGGAGGAAGTGCTCGATCAGCATCGGGATGTCGCCCTTGCGCTCGCGCAGCGGCGGGATCCGGATCGGGATGACGTTGAGCCGGTAGAAAAGATCCTCGCGGAAGGTCCGTTCTTTGACGGCCCGCTCGAGGTTCTTGTTGGTGGCGGCGACGATGCGCACGTCGACCTCGACGCTGCGGCCCGAGCCGACCGGCTCGAAGCGCCGCTCTTGCAGGACGCGCAGCAGCTTGACCTGAAGCTTGGGACTCATGTCGCCGATCTCGTCGAGGAAGAGGGTTCCGCCGTCGGCCATCTCGAAACGACCGGTGCGGGAGACGACCGCGCCGGTGAAGGCTCCCTTGACGTGGCCGAAGAGCTCGCTCTCCAGCAGATCCTCGGGGATGGCGGCGCAGTTGACCGGCACCAGCGGCCGCTGGCTGCGGCGGCTGTTGTAGTGAATAGCCTTGGCGACCAGCTCTTTGCCGGTCCCCGATTCGCCCAGCAGCAGGACGGTCGAGTCGGTGTCGGCCACCTTGGCGACCAGTTCGAAGATCGACTTCATGCCGTCGGAAACGCCGACGATGTTCTCCAGGCCGTATTTCAGATTGAGTTGCTTCTTGAGCAGCCGGTTCTCCTCCCGGGTGCGTTGGTGCTCGAGGGCCTTTTGCACCAGGTTGAGGATGTCGTCGAATTGGAACGGCTTGGTGACGTAATGAAAGGCGCCGGACTTGATCGCCTGGATCGCGGTGTCGATGCTGCCGAAGCCCGTCAGGATCATGCAGGCGGTCTGCGGGCTCACCTTCTGCTGGTATTGCACCAGCTCGATGCCGTCACGGTCGCCGAGCTTGAGGTCGATCAGGGCTAGATCGATGCGTCCGCTTTCGAGGATCTTGGCCGCCTTGTCGAAGGTGTCGGCCAGCGTGACCTCGTAGCCTTTTTCGGCGAGAAAGCGTTCCAAGGCTCGGAGCACCGCGATTTCGTCGTCGACGACGAGGATTTGCGATCTCATCCCTTGTCTCCTTTGGGCACGCGGATCCGGAACACGCTGCCCTCGTTCACCCGGCTCGAGACCTCGATCTGGCCGCCGTGCTCGCGGATGATGTTGTAGCAGATCGGAAGTCCCAGCCCCGAGCCGCCGCGCTGACGCTTGGTCGTGAAATATGGATCGAAAATGTTCTTCAGATTTTCCTCGCTGATCCCCTCGCCGTCGTCTTCGACCTCGATAACGACCGATTTGTCGTCCTCGTGCGCCGACACGCGCACCGCCCCCCCGGGCTTGAGAGCCTGGAAGGCGTTGGTCAGGATATTGGTGAATACCTGCTCGAACTTGCTGGGGCAGACCTCGACCGGCGTGAGCGGCTTCAGGGCTAAGTCGAGCCGGTAGTCCTGCTCTTGATACTGCACCTTCAGGTTGGGCAGGACCCGTTCGATCAAGGCGCCCAGGTCGACGGGGCTTTTCTCGGCCCGCCCGGAGGGACGCGACATTTCGAGCAGGTCCTCGAGGATCTTCTTGCAGCGCAGGGCACTGCTCTCGATTTCCTTGAGGTCTTGGTAAAGCTGGGTTTCTGGGGCCAGGCCCTGCATGGCCAACTGGGCGAAGGCCAAGACGCCCGCAAGGGGATTGTTGATGTCGTGGGCGATGCCGCTGGCGAAGAGACCCAGGGCGGCCATTTTCTCGCTTTGCAGAAGTTGGGCCTCGAGCTTTCGGATGGCGCTGACGTCCTGATATTGAACGACCGCGAGGCTGCCGCCCTTTCCGTCATAGTCGCGGATCGGGAAAGATCCGACCACAAAGGCCCGCTGATCGTTGTAGGGCGAGAGCCGCTCGCGCCTCGGGCGTCCGTTGGCGAGGCTCTCGCGCATCGGACAGCCGGGGCAAGGCGCCTTTTCTTTGGCGAAGATCTCGTAGCAGGGCTTGCCGATGAGCTCGCGAACTTTGAGGCCGGCGGAATCGGCGGCCGCAAGGTTGGCCCGGGCGATGCGGTAGTCGCGGGTGACGACCAAGACGGGGTCGAGGATGGCGTCGAAGGTGGCTTCCCAGGCACGCTTGCCCTCGGAGACAACCGCGAAAAGGTTTTTGAGCTCTTCGAGATCCTCGGATTTTGCGGGCGGCGAGGCCCCTTCTTTCGCGCTCATTTACCTGCCCTCGACCTTGGAAAGGGGTTAAAGAATACCAGGGTGTCAGCAAACTGTCACATTTATTCTCATTTTAATAGTCAGAAAATTTCATAAATGAAATTATATTCTTAGACACAAATCGTCAAAAATCCCCCAGCAAATTTATCGAGAATTTCGGGGCGGGCTTTCCCGTTGACAGAAAATCCCGAGCCCATTAGGGTCCGAACGCCTTGAAGACACCAAGCACATACCAAGCCGCCGGCGTCAGCATCGACGCGGGCAACGCCTTCGTCGACGCCATCAAGCCCTTGCTCAAGAAGACCAAGCGCCCCGAGGTGCTCACGCCCATCGGCGGCTTCGCGGGCTTGTTCAGCATCAACAAGCTGAAATACGACGAGCCGGTCCTGGTCTCGTCGACCGACGGCGTCGGCACCAAGCTCAAGCTCGCCAAGGATCTGCAATCCTTCCGCGGCATCGGAGTCGACTTGGTCGCGATGTGCGTCAACGACCTGCTCTGCATCGGCGCCGAGCCGCTGTTCTTTTTGGATTACTACGCCTGCGGCAAGCTGCAGGTGGGCAAGGCGGTCCAGGTGATCGAGGGCATGACCGATTCGCTCGCCTCGATCAACTGCGCGTTGATCGGCGGCGAGACCGCCGAGATGCCGGGCGTCTACCAGGACGAAGAATTCGACCTGGCGGGATTTTCCGTGGGCGTCGTCAATCGCCCCGACATCATCGACGGCTCCGGCATCGCCATCGGCAACAAATTGGTCGGCCTGGCCTCCAGCGGGGTCCATTCCAACGGCTATTCCTTGGTGCGCAAGATCGTCGCCGACCGCGGGCTGGACCTGCGCAAGACCTATCCCGGCTTCTCCAGGCCGCTCGGCGAGGTCCTGCTCGAGCCGACGACGGTCTACGTCAACCCTATCCTTCAGCTCCGCAAGCAATTTCCCCTGCTGGGCATCGCGCACATCACCGGGGGCGGCCTGCTCGAGAACATTCCGCGGGTTTTGCCCGCGCAAAGCCGTGCCCTGATCCGGCGCCAAAGCTGGCCCCGGGTCCCGATCTTCGATTTCCTGCAAGAGCAAGGCGCCGTCGAAAACCACGAGATGTACCGCGTCTTCAACTGCGGCATCGGCATGGTGGTCGTGGTCGCGGCCAAAGACGCCGACGAGATCGTCAGCCGCCTCAACGCCGCCGGGCAGCCTTCCTACGTGATCGGCGAGATCGTCGCCCGCGGCAAGCAGGACGAGGCCCAAGTCGTCATCGAAGAATCCTAATGTCCCTCAAGCTCGCCATTTTGATCTCCGGCCGTGGCAGCAACATGCAGGCCATCCACCGCGCCATCAAAGAAGGGCGTCTCGACGCGACGATCGCCGCGGTGATCTCCGACCAGCCCGCGGCCCCCGGCCTCGCCTACGCCCAGGCCGAGGGAATATTGACCCACGTCGTCGAGAAGCAAAAAGGCGAGGACCGCGAGGCCTTCGACCGCCGCCTGATTGCCCAGCTGGAGGAGGACCCGCCGCAGATCGTCGCGCTGGCGGGCTACATGCGGCTGCTCTCGCCCGCCTTCATCGGGCATTTTCACCGGAGGATCGTCAACATCCACCCCTCCCTGCTTCCGGCCTTTCCCGGCCTGCACGCCCAACGCCAGGCCTTGGAGGCGGGCGTGCGCTATTCGGGTTGCACGGTGCACTTCGTCGACGAGGGCTGCGACACGGGGCCCATCATCGACCAGCGCGTCGTGGCGGTCCTGCCGGAGGACACCGAGGAGACGCTGGCGGCGCGGATCCTGGAGCAGGAGCATCAGCTGTATCCGGCCTGCCTCCAGCGCATCGCCGAGGGCAAGGTAAAGGTTGAAGGGCGCAAGGTATTGTTGTAGGGGAATTTTGTTTTAATCAGAGGTTGTAAACGCCGCGGCGCCTGTAGGCGCCGCAAAGATGCCGACATGATACCTTAAGCGCATGAATAAAAGCCGAATCAAACTCCTCGCCTTCAGCCTCCTTTCCTGGATCTGCCTGCTCGCAGCCCCGACCGCCCAGGCCCGCGAGGGCTTCTCCGTCGGCGCCCAGGGCCTCGGCAATTTTTTCCTGACCAACAGCCGTCCCGATCTTAAGATCGGGCCCGGCGGCGGACTCTTCTTCGACTACCGTTTCAACCAGCGCTGGAGCATCGAGACCGATATTTTCGTCTCCTTCCACGACGGCGGCGGGGCCTCGACGGGCGACAACGGCATGCTGCTGCTGGGCGTGCCGACGGTCGAACTGAAATTCTACCCGCGGTCCCAAGAGGGCACCGTCGAGCCCTACCTCTTCGCGGGCTTAGGGATTTATATCCTCACCGAGGGCGACATCAGCAACAACAGCGGCGGGGTCGGGGTCGGCGGCAACCTTGGGGCCGGCGTGGATTTTTACGTGCTCGACCGGCTCTCGCTGGGCTTGGCCTTCAAGTTCCGGCCGATCGCGTTGATCCAGGGCGGCAACAATTCGGCCGCCCTGATCAACCTAGGCCTGGTCGGAAACTTCGCCTGGCATTTCTAACCGAGCCCTCCCTACGTAATTCTTTACATTTCTCGCCTCGGTGCTAATACGAGGCCATGGCGGAGCAATACAGCGATATCCTTATCCTGGGTACGGATCTCGCGGGCTTGATCACGGGGGCCTTCCTGGCCAAGCGCGGCCTCGCCGTCACCGTCCTCAACTTCGACAAGGACGTCTCCCTCGAAAAAAAGAACATCCAACCCAACCTGATCACGCATCTGGAGAGCCGCCTCTTCAAGAGCATCTTGGGCCGACTCTCCATCCTCGACCACGAGCTGAACATCGTCTCGCGCCTCGAGGTACCCTACCAGGCGGTCCTGCCGCGGCACCGCATCGACGTCTTCCGCGACCGCGAGCGCCTCTACCGCGAGCTGAAACGGGAGTTTCCGCAGGATTTCGAAAACGTGAAGGCCTTCTACGAGACGATGGACCACTTCGACGCCACCCTCGACGCCGAAAAGCTGCAGGAGCTGATCCTGCCCAAGGGACTGCGCGCCCGCTGGCGCTTCAAAAAATTCGTCAAGACGACGGGACTGGACCAACGCGTCTCCGACTTGGTCGCTCGGCTGGGCGCCGACCGCGAGGTGCAGGCGTTCTTCGAGGGCCAGCTCAAGCTGCTCTCCAAGACCCACAGCGAAAACCCCTTCACCTACCAGATCGCCAAGAGCCTCAGCAACGAGAACTGCGTCCTCTTCGAGGTGAAGGGCGGAATCGGCCACCTGAAGAAGCTCTTCCTCGACAAGATCGAGGCCTACAACGGGCGCGTGAAAAACGAGGCCCAGGTCGAGAAGGTCGAGTTCGAAAAACGGCGGGTGAAGGGCGTGCAGCTGGGCGGCTTCGAGGGGATGATCGGCTGCCGTTACGCCTTGTGGAACGACGAAATCCGCGGCCTGACCCAATTCCTGCCGAAGACTTGGCGCACGCGGCGGCTGCGCGCGCGCATCGAGGGCGTCAAGCCGCGCTTCTACCATTTCAGCATCCAATACCAGCTCGACCCCAACGTGATCCCGATGGGGATGCGCGAAAACGTGATTTTGATCGGCGACCCCGAGGTCGAGTTGACCGGCACCAACTACCTGCACCTCAACGTCTACCACCCCGCGCAGAACGACCCCGACGGCCAGGCCTTTCTGACGGTGAGTTACCTGCTGGACGCCGAGCGCCTGCACGAGCCTTCGAGCTATTTCGACGAGATCCACGGCCGGATCGCGCAGTCCTTGAAGCGCCTCATGCCCTTCTCCGACGGCAGGATCCGCCTGCATTTCCCCCTGGAGGGCAAGGCGTCCGAGAGCAGCGAGACGCTGTTTTCGATGGAGAAAAGCGACTTCGAGATTTTCCGGGAGAACGCGACCGCCAACCCCATCTACGAGGTCCACCCCAAGGACTTCGGCGGCCTCTTCCCCTTGAGCCACCGCACGCCCTACAAAAACCTGCTCTTGACCAGCCCCGAGCTGCTCGCCGCGCTGGGCTTCGAGGGCAAATTCCTCCTCGGCCTCAAGACCATCGACGAGATCTGGAACGAGGTCGAGGTCGGACGCAGGAAAGCCATCAAGCAGCGCAAGGTGGAGTAGCTTTCGCTAGAACATCTTGAAGGCCAGGTAGATCCCCATTCCCAGCGCCAGAGCGGTCTTGAGGAAACTCGCGACCATCTTCGTCGCCAGCACCGCCCCCGCGTTGACCAGGGCCTTGCCGAAATTCTTGAGCGTGACCCACTCATAGACGAAGGCCCCGACGAAGGCGCCGAGGAAGATGCCGATCAGCGCGCCGACCAGGAACACCGGCACGCCGACGACGGCGCCGATGATGCCGCCGATGAAGGCGCAGACGATCGCGCCGTTGCTGACCTTCAGCGGCTTGCTGCCGAGGGTGCCGACCAGGAACTCCATCAACTCGCCGAAGGCCGCCAGGCCGATCAATATCAGATTCACGCCGATCGCGGAGCTCGCCCCGCCGTCGAAGGGGTAGATCAGCGAATAAAGCAGGCCGCCCACCACGATCACCCAAGTGCCCGGAAGGCCGAGCGGGACCATCAGGACGCCCAGGACGATCGCCAGCAGGACGCCGCCCACCGTGCTGAGCCGCAGCAGGTCGCCCCAGGGGATTTGGTTCCAGAGGTTTTTTATATATTGCATACGGGGAAACGATTTCCTGTTTACCTGGAAACGCTCAAAAGGGGCCGTTCGCGCTTGTCCCCGGCTTAAGGGGGAACGGCCCCTACAAGTACTCCTGCACCGGCGCGAAGGTCCGGCGGTGCAGCGGCGTCGCGCCGTGCGTCTTCAGCTCCTGCAGGTGCTGCGCCGTCCCGTAGCCCTTGTGCTTGGCGAAGCTGAAGCCGGGATAGTCCGCCTCCCGCTCCGACATCCAGCGGTCGCGCGCCACCTTGGCGATCACGCTGGCCGCCGCGATCGAGGCGCAGCGGGCGTCGCCGGCCACGATGGCCCGCTGCGGCAGCTTCAGTTCGGTGACGCGATTTCCGTCGACCAGCAATAGCTCCGGCTTCACGCCCAATCCCTCCACCGCCAGGCGCATGGCCTTCATCGAGGCCCAGAGGATGTTGAGGCGGTCGACCTCCTCCACCGAAACCATCGCGACGCAGGAGGCGACCGCCTCGCGCAGGATGGCCTCGCTCAGTCGCTCGCGCACCGACGCCTTGAGTTTTTTGGAATCGTCCAGCTCGGGGAGCCGCAATCCGCGCGGCAGGATCACCGCAGCGGCGAAAACCGGACCGGCGATGCAGCCACGCCCCACTTCGTCGACGCCGGCCAGCGTCGCGAAGCCCTCTTCGTAGAAGGGTTGTTCCTCGGCGTAGAGATCGGGCATGGTCCTATTCCGAAGAGGAAATACCTCTTCCCTCGCCGAGGGTCACTTGAAATTTTCGGATTCCCGAGGAATGCCCGGGGGCAGGAACCCGCCGTCCAAGCATGTTTCAGCGAGCCGAAACATGGCATCCGATTTATCGTGAGTCGTTTGGAACGAGGCTCAGGAGGCCTCGCCCGCCGGGGCCGCTTCGGGAGCAGCCGCGGGAGCCGCGGCCTCTTGGCCACGGGTGTCCTGGGCAAAGATACGCGCCTTCTTGCCGGAGCGCTCGCGGAGGTAATAGAGCTTGGCGCGCCGCACGCGGCCGACGGTGCCGAGCTCGATGCGGTCGATGAAGGGGGCGTGCAGCGGAAAGATCCTCTCGACCCCGATCCCGTAGCTGACCTTGCGGACGGTGAAGCTGGAGCGCAGCCCGCCGTTGTGCCGCGCGATCACGACGCCCTCGAAGAGCTGGATGCGCTCTTTGTCGCCCTCTTTCACCTTGCAGTAGACGCGCACCGTGTCGCCCTCCTTGAATTGGGGGATGTCGCTGCGCAGTTGGGATTTTTCGAAATCGATCAGGGCGTGCATGGGAAACTCCTTAAATCTGTAACAGTCGATCCAGCGTGATTGCGACCGCGGCCCGGACCGGCAGGTGATTATACGACCCGTCTTCCTGGGAGCCAATCGGTTCCAGCATCACTTCGGCCTTGGCCAAAAGTTCTTCCGTCATCCCCCAGCCCGTCCCGAACAGCAACAGGTGCGGATCCTCGCTCTCTTGGAGCCGATTGCGAAAATCCTGATAAGTCGAGCGGTTAGGGCCGCGCTTGGCCGAGGTGCCGACGAGGCGTGCGGGACTACCAGTTTCATTTTGGATTGTCAAACAGGCATCCTCGAGGGTGGGCACCAGGGCGACCAGCTCGAAGGCCTCCTTGCGGGTCACGTTCATCTCGGCCCCCACCCCGGTCAGCCAGTGGTCCATGATCCGTTGGGCCAGCTTGCGTTGGCTCTCGACCGGACACACAATAAAATACTTAGTAATTCCATAGGTTTTACTGGTACGAGCGATGTCGTGGATATCGAAGGGGGTGATCGAGGTGCAGACCACGTCCTTGGCCTGGTTGTAGACCGGGTGGTGGATCAGGGCCAGATAAAGAGGTCCTTTGGGTTTCATGGCTGCTTCCTTAAGGCGTCGATGTGGCGGCGCTCCGCCTCGCTGAGCTGGAGCCTTTCCAGCAGGTCGGGGCGCTTTTCTAGGGTGCGACGCAGGGCCTCTTTCCGGCGCCAGGCCTGGATCTCGCCGTGATTCCCTTGCAGGAGGATCTCCGGCACGGAGCGCCCGCGAAAGACCGGGGGCCGGGTGTAATGGGGATACTCCAAAAGCCCGTCGGAAAAGCTCTCTTCCCGCAGCGAGGCCTCCTTGCCGACCACCCCGGGTACGAGGCGGGTCAGGGCCTCGACCAAGGCCAGGGCCGGGAGCTCGCCCCCGCAGAGGACAAAGTCACCCAAAGAAATTTCCTCGTCGACCCAGCCTTCGAGGATGCGTTCATCGATACCCTCGTATCTCCCGCAAATCAAAAGGATCTCGTCGTAGGCGGAGAGCTCGCGGACGACCGCTTGGTCCAGCTTGCGGCCCTGCGGGCTCAGGTAGATCACCCTCCCCTTGCGGTACTCCTTCGAGACGGCCTCGATCGCGGAGGCCAGGGGCTCGGGCTTCATCACCATGCCCTCGCCGCCGCCGTAGACCTCGTCGTCGACGCGGCGGTGCTTGTCGGTCGCGTAGTCGCGCAGCTGGTGCAGGTGGAATTGCACCAGCCCCCTTTCGGCGGCCTTGCCGAGCAGGGAGGCCTGCAAGTAGGCCCGCAGGGCCTCGGGGAAGAGGGTCAGGATGTCGAAGCGTTGGGTCATATCTCTTGCGACCTAGGTTCTTTGCCCAGCTGTAGAGTTTTTAGCGGCGTCCGTAGGGGCCGTTCGCGCTTGTCCTCCGAAGGAGGGAACGGCCCCTACAGTAAGGCTTCTGCATAAGGCTTAAGCACGATAATACCCTCCTTCAAATCCGTCCTTTCGACGAATTCGCCATGGTACGGCACCATCGCCTCGCCGCCCCCGGCGCGCTCGATGCGCATCACCTCGTGATCGCCGACCTTCTGAAATCCAACGATGACGCCCACCACCTCCCCATCGGCCCTTCGGACCTCCAAGCCCTCCAGGTCGCTCAGGTAAAGCTCGCCCTTGCGCGGTTTCGGCAGTTCCGCGCGCGGCAGTCCCAGCACCGTCCCCCTTAATTTCCGGGCTGTTTCGGGATTTTCATAATCCTTCAGTTTGAGCAGCCAATAACGGCCATGGCGCCGAATCGACTCGATCTCCAAGCGACCCGACTCGTCCGCCTCGGGGACAAAATAACTCAATTGGGGATAAAGGTCGCTCTCGGGATTGAAAGAGAGAAATCGCACCTGGCCCTTGATCCCCCACTCTTGAAGGATCTTGCCGAGGCGGACGAACTTGCTTGGTTGCGGCATGACGGGGCGGTTTTACGCCACCTTGTTCTTCTTGATCAACTGCCCGACGGTCTGGGAGGGCTGGGCGCCCTTGCCGATCCAGTGGAGGATGCGGTCGGTCTTGAGCACGACCTGATTGGTCTTGGCCCGGGGATCGAAGGTCCCGACGATCTCGAGAAAGGCGCCGTTGCGGGGCGCCTCGGAGTCGGCGACGACGATGCGATAGAAAGGCTTCTTTTTGGTGCCATGGCGGGCCATGCGGATTTTAACGGACATAAATTTCCTCTGTAAAAAGCGGCGGCTGGATTAACCCCCTTTGGGGGGGATTTCAAGCTAATTCCGAAATCTTGGATTTATTTAACAAGGCCATTGACTTTTTGTCCATCCTTATATAACTCGGCGCGTCAATATTCTCGGGTAGGGAAAAGTCCTAAGCGGAACGGGCCTTTCCGATATTTTCTCCGCAACAATCGAATTTCACTCCATCAAGCACCCCCACCGGGTAAGGAAGGTGTCTAATGGCCAAGGTCGCTCCGACTTGGTGTCGAATCTGTACACGTGTAACTGTTTTACTCTTCGCCCTATTGGGCACGGGGGCCCTCGCCGGGGCCCTGCCGGAGGCCGCGGCGGCCACCCGCCAATGCTTCTGTCATAATTTCAACAACAATGCGGGCGAGATCTGCACCAGCAACCAAGCCATCATCGAAGGCCACGGCAATCACGTCGCGGACGGCGACGACCTGCTGGGCAAATGCAACGGCTGCGGCAACGGCGCCCCCCAGGCAGGCGAGGAATGCGACGACGGCAACAACCAGGACGGAGACGGCTGCGACCAAAATTGCCAACTGGAATTTTGCGGCGACGGCGACGTCGATCCCTTCGAAGGGTGCGACGACGGGAATACGTCAAACAATGACGCCTGCCTTAACTCTTGCGCTGATGCCACCTGCGGCGACGGCTTTACTCTAACGGGGACCGAAGAGTGCGACGACGGCAACGCCGATCCTAGCGATGCCTGCTTGAGCAATTGTACGGCAGCTACGTGCGGCGACGGCGTCCTGAGGGTCGGCGTCGAGGCCTGCGACGACGGAAACCGGATCGACGACGACTCCTGCACCAATGCCTGCACCGTGGCCTCCTGCGGGGACGGCGTTGTGCAAAGCGCCGCCGAAGAGTGCGACGATGCGAATACCAGCAACACGGACGCATGTCTTAGCACCTGCATCGCGGCCTCTTGCGGCGACGGCTTCGTGCGCGCTGGCGTCGAGACCTGCGACGACGGAAACAACGTCGACACGGACGCTTGCCTGCCCTCCTGCCTGGACGCCCGCTGCGGTGACGGCGTCGTTTGGCAAGGTGTCGAGGCCTGCGACGACGGCAACGCCGACAACGGCGACGCCTGCCTGGACACCTGTGTCTCGGCCACCTGCGGCGACGGCACGATTCAAGCCGGGGTCGAGGAATGCGACGACGGCCAAGCTAACAGCGACCTCGCCCCCGATGCCTGTCGCGTCAACTGCCTCAACGCCCGCTGCGGCGACGGCGTGACGGACACGGGCGAAGCCTGCGACGACGGCAACCTAGACAATGGCGACACCTGCCTCAACACCTGCGTCCCCGCCTCGTGCGGCGACGGTTTCGTCGAGGCGGGCGCGGAATCCTGCGACGACGGCAACCGCGTCGATTCCGACGACTGCACCAACGCCTGCAACCAGGCACGATGCGGCGACGGGATCGTCCAAGCCGGCGCAGAACTCTGCGACGACGGCAACCTGGAAAATAACGATGCTTGCTCCAACGCTTGCATCCCGGCCTCCTGCGGCGATGGCCTGCTGCAAACGGATGAGGAATGCGACGGCGACGAGGACCGGGCCTGTAACGGATTGGGCTGTGCCACCACCTGCCGCTGCAACCCCGAACCCAACGAACAGGAAGGCCCCACGCCGCCCGCGCCCGGACCCGGCGCCGGTGTGACCTTCCTTGAAGGCAGCGGCAGTCTCTCCTGCTCGCTGCAGACCGGCTCCGGATCCACCTCGCGCTCCGCCCAAGCCTGGACCCTGTTGCTCTTGGCGGGAATGGCCGTTGGAACGGTCGCAGCAATGAGACGCCGCCGCTCCGAGTAATTCGTGGCGGCGATTATTTTGGGCCTGCGGGAAACCGCGGGCCTTTTTTGTATGCAGATCAGGCCCCAGGCAGGAGGCCGCGCAGGCCCTTGAGGCCGAACTTTCCGAAGCGCTTCATCATCTTCTGCATCTGCTCGAACTCTTTCAGCAGGCGATTCACCTCGGAGACCTGGGTGCCGCTGCCCTTGGCGATGCGCAGGCGGCGGGAGCCGTTGAGGATCTTGGTGTTGAGGCGCTCGCGCATCGTCATCGAATTGATGATGGCCTCCTTGCGCTTGAGCTCGCGTTCCATGTCCTTGGGATCGACCTGGTCGGTGACCTTGCCCATCCCCGGAATCATCCCCATCACTTTCTCGAGCGGCCCCAACTTCTTCATCTGTCCCAGCTGCTTGCGGAAATCCTCGAGGCTGAATTCGGAGCGCAGGACCTTCTCGGCCATCTGCTTGGCCTCGTCCTGGTCGAACTCCTTCTGCGCCTTCTCGATCAGGCTCATCACGTCGCCCATGCCGAGAATGCGGGAGGCGACGCGGTCGGGATAGAAGGGCTCGAGGTCCTCGATTTTCTCGCCGATGCCGGCGAAGTAGATCGGGCAGCCGGTGACGTAGCGCACGGAGAGCGCCGCGCCGCCGCGGGCGTCGCCGTCCATCTTGGTGAGGATCACGCCGCCGATCTGCAAAAGCTCGTGGAAGGACTTGGCGACGTTGACGGCCTCTTGGCCGACCATCGCGTCGACCACCAGGAGACTGTGGTGGATCTCGACCTTGTCCTTGATGCGGCCCAGCTCTTTCATCAGCTCTTTGTCGATCTGCATGCGGCCGGCGGTGTCGAGGATCACGGTGTCGTAGCCGCGCTCGCGGGCGATGTCGACGGCCTTGCGGCAGATCTTGACCGGGTCGTCCTTCGGATGGGTGTCGTGGACCGGCACTTCGATCCGAGCGGCCAGGGTCTTCAGCTGCTCGATGGCGGCGGGGCGGTAGACGTCGGCCGGCACGAGGTAGGGAAAGCGCTTCTTTTCCTGCTTGAAATAGCGCGCCAGCTTGGCGGCCGTTGTCGTCTTGCCGGAGCCCTGCAGGCCGACCATCATGATCACCACCGGCGGCTTGAAGGCCAGCGAGGGCTCGCTCGCCTCGCCCATCAGGCGCACCAGCTCGTCATGGAAGATCTTCAAGAATTGGCGGTCGGGGGTGAGGCTCCGGTGGACCTCCTCGCCGAGGGCCTTTTCTTTCACCCGGTCGCAGAATTCTTTGACAACCTTGAAGTTGACGTCCGCCTCGAGGAGGTTGAGCCGGATCTGCCTCAAGGTCTCGTCGATATTGGCGTCGGTGAGCTTGGGCCGGCCCTTGAGCCGGTCGATCACGTCCCCGAATTTTTGCGTCAGTTGCTGAAACATGCTTTGTCTCCCGCTATCAGACCACCAGGCGCTTGACCAGGCGCTTCACCGAAATCAGCATCAAAATCGCGGCCACCGCCAGCATCCCGGCCAAGGCCAGGGCGTCGAAGGCCCCAAAGCTCCCCGCGAAGAGGTGCCGCGCCACCCGGACGGGATAGGTCAGGGGGAGGAAGTAGGCCAGGGTCTTCACCCAGCCCGGCAGGTTGTCGAGCGGAAAAAAAGTACCCGAAAACAAGAACATCGGGGAGATGACCAGGGTGAAATAATAGGTGAAAAAATCATAGGAGCGCGCGATCGAGGTCATCACCATGCCCAGGCTGGCGAAGAGCAGCCCCGTGCAGCCCATGACGAGGGGCATCAAGGCCACCCACGCCGAGGGGATGAGGTCGAAGACCGCGAGGACGAGGAAGATCACCGAGCTGGTGATCGTCGCCTTGGTCGCCGCCCAGAGGATCTCCCCCACGACGACGTCCGCCATGGAGACCGGCGTCATGGCGATGGCGTTGAAGGTCTTTTGCACCTCCATGCGGGTGTAGGAGCTGAAGGTGGTCTCGAAGCTCGATGCGTTCATCACGGTCGTGATCAGGATGGCCGGGGCGATGAACTCGGCGTAGGTCATGCCGTTGAGGTCGGGGACCAGCTTGCCCAGCCCGTAGCCCATCGCCAGCAAGTAGAGCAGCGGCTCGGCGAAATTCGCGGCGAGCGAGGCCATGAAATACTTCTGCCAGACGATGAAGTCGCGGCGCCAGACTTTGAAGATGCGGTAGCTGAACATGGCGCTCAATCCCTCAATTCCCTTCCGGCCAGCTTCAAGAAGACGTCCTCCAGCGAGGCCGCCCGGAGGTGAAAGTCCAGCTGCTGGATCTCAGGGATCTTCTCCAAGAGAGTCCCGTTTTTCTCGCGGATCATCACGTACATCGTGTCGCCCACGACCTCGGTCTCGCGGTGCCGGGGGCCCGCCCCGGACTCGAGGGCGTCGATCTTGCCCTTCAAGGCCTTCAGCAGGCCGTTGGCGGCGCGGACCTCGAGCACCTCGCGGCCGACCAACTTTTCCACCAGAGCCGCGGGGCTGCCCTCGGTGAGGATCTTGCCGTGGTCCATGATGACCAGCCGGTCGCAGAGGCGCTGGGCCTCCTCCATGTAATGCGTCGTCAATACCATCGTGACCCCGCTAGCCTTCAGCGCGCGCAGCTTGTCCCAGATCAAATGCCGCGCCTGCGGGTCCAGGCCGGTGGTCGGTTCGTCGAGAATCAGGACCTCCGGGCGGTTGATCAGGGCCCGCGCGATCATCAGGCGGCGCTTCATTCCCCCGGAGAGCTTGTCGATCTTCTGGTCGCGCTTCTCTTGCAGGCTCAAGAATTGCAGCAATTCCTCGGCGCGGCGCTTGGCCTCGGCCTTCGGGATGTCGAAATAGCTCGCGTAGAGGAGGAGGTTTTGCAGGACGCTCAGGTCGGGATCGAGGTTATCCTCTTGCGAGACCACGCCCAAGTGCGCCTTGATCTCGCGCGCCTCGCGCATCACGTCGCGGCCCAGGACGGTCAGGCGGCCGGCGCTGACCGGGGAGAAGCAGTAAATCATGCGCATCGTCGAGGTCTTCCCCGCGCCATTGGGACCGAGGAAGCCGAAGCACTCCCCGCGCGCGATCTGGAAGTTGATGCCGCGCACCGCCTCGAAGGCGTTGAAGCTCTTGCGCAGGTCGCGGGCGGCGATGACGGGGGCTAGCTTGTCCATGGCGGGGTGAGTACTAGGACAAAATCTCGTCGGGAAGCAAGCGCCGTAGGGGCCGTTCTCGAGCGGCCCCTACGGATGCCGCGGAAAAAACAAAGGGATTTTTATACTCAGCGGTACTGCACCTGGACGTCGTAGGCGAAGTCCATATGCCGCCGCCGGGCGTCGTCGACGTATTCCCGAGGCTCGACCAGCGAGATATGGTAGTCCTCGCTGCGCCCCGAGAGCATCGACATGAAGAGTCGGACCGAATTGCGCCACTCGAACATCCCCTTGGCCAAGTCGCTGAGCGAGAGACAGAAGGAACGGTCCTTTTTCAGCAGCAGCTTGTCGAGGATCATCGAGACGAAGCGCGGGAGCTCTTGGTCTTGGATCTCCTGTTGGTTGCCCAGGCCCAGGACAATCAGCTCTTTGGCGTGCAGCCGCCCGTGCAGGGGCATGAGCAGGGCCTCGCCCCGCTTGCCGTCGAAACGCTCCTTGAGGATCAGCTCGGAGAGGGCGCCGTTCAGGCGCCAGTCGACCATTCCCGCCTGCCCTTTCAAGGGCCGGATATCGGCGTAGGCCAAGACCATGGAGAGGTGGTTTTCGACCTCGTCGATCGGGTCGCTGGTGATCTTGAGCTGGATCATGGGCGCCGTCCTTCCCCCTACATTTTTTTCAGTTCTTTGGCGATGTGGTCCAGGATTCCGTTGACGAAGGCCCCCGACTCCTCGGTGCCGTACTTCTTGGCGATCTCGATGGCCTCGTTGATCGTGACCGAGGCCGGAATATCCTGGCAATACAGCAACTCGAAGACCGCCATCCGCAGGATATTGCGGTCGACCGAGGCCATGCGGGAGACCTTCCAATGGGTGGAGTGTCCCTCGATCAGCCGGTCGATCTCGTGGACGTTGTTGCCGACCCCCTCGGTGATCTGGCGCGTGAAATCCCGCACCTCCTCGAGGGCGGCCGGGGCGAGGTCGCTGCCCTCGAGCAGCAGGCAGTAGGGGTCCTTGAGAAACCTCTCGGCGACTTCCTTCCCGGATTTGTGGGCCAGCTCGGTCTCGTAGAGCAACTGCAGCGAGACTTCGCGGGCCTTGCGTCGGTTACCCATGATGAATCCGTTTCTTTAAAAGAGCCATCTCGACGGCGGTCAAAGCGGCCTCCCGTCCCTTGTTATGGTCATCGCCGCCGGCCCGCGCAAGGGCCTGAGCCTCATTATCCGTCGTCAAGACCCCGAAGGCCATCGGGATCTGGGTCTCGAGCGTCGCCCGCATCAGGCCCTGGGTCACCCCCTCGCAGACATAGTCGAAGTGGCTGGTGTCGCCCCGAATGACCACGCCTAAGCAAACGACCGCGTCGGCCTTTCCGGTCTTGGCGAGTTGCTGGGCCAGAAGCGGGAGCTCGAAGGCGCCCGGGACGCGGAAGATATCGACCTCGGTCTCCGGGAGGCCCATCTCTTGCAAAGCCAACAGGGCCCCCTTAAGCAGGCCGTCGGCGACCTTGGGATTGTAGCGCGCGGCCACCACCGCCACGCGGAGGCCGCGGGCGTCGAGTTGTTTGGGGTTGAGTTCGGTCTTGCCCATTTCGCCCTATACCTTCTTTAACAGATGGCCCAGCTTGTCCTTCTTCGTCGTCAAATAATTCAGGTTGGAGCGGTTCGGGGCGATCTCGATCGGGACCCGCTCGACGATGCTCAGGCCGTAGCCCTCGAGGCCGACGATCTTCTTCGGGTTGTTGGTCATCAGCCGGATCTTACCGACGCCCAGCGAGACCAGGATCTGCGCCCCGATGCCGTAGTCGCGCAGGTCGGGCTTGAAGCCCAGCTTCTCGTTGGCCTCGACCGTATCCAGGCCGCTCTCTTGCAAGGTGTAGGCCTTGATCTTGTTGGGCAGGCCGATCCCTCGGCCCTCTTGACGGATATACAAGATCACGCCCTTCCCCGCCTCCTCGACCATCTCCATGGCCCGGTGCAGCTGGGCGCCGCAGTCGCAGCGCATCGAACCGAAGGCGTCGCCCGTCAGGCACTCGGAGTGCACGCGCACCAGGACCTCGTCTTCGGGGCCGATCTCGCCCTTCACCAGGGCGACGTGGTGGTTCTTGTCGACGTCGTTCTCGTAGACCTTGATCTTGAACTTGCCGAAGGCGGTGGGGAGCTCGGCCTCGCTGGCGACCCGCACCAGGCTCTCTTTTTGCAAACGGTAACGGACGAGGTCGGCGATGGAGACGATTTTCAGCCCGTGCTCTTCAGAAAATTTTTCGAGGTCGGGCATGCGCGCCATGGTGCCGTCTTCGTTCATGATCTCGCAGATCACCGCGGCAGGCTTCATGCCGGCCAGGCGGGCCAGGTCGACCGAGCCCTCGGTCTGGCCCGTGCGAACCAGGACGCCTCCGGTGCGGGCGCGCAGCGGGAAGATATGTCCGGGTCGGGCCAGTTCCTCCGGTTTGCAGTCGTCCTTGATGGCGGTGAGGATGGTCACCGCGCGGTCGGCGGCGGAGATCCCGGTGGTGGTGCCGTGGCGCGCGTCGATGGAGACGGTGAAACCCGTCTCGTAGAGCGAGCTATTGTCCTGGACCATCATCGGCAGGTTGAGCTGTTGGCACTTCTCTTCGGTGAGCGAGAGACAGATCAGGCCGCGGGCGTGCTTCGCCATGAAGTTGATGGCCTCGGGGGTGATGGCCTCGGCGGCCATGGCGATGTCGCCCTCGTTCTCCCGGTCTTCGTCGTCGACCAGGATGACCATCTTACCGGCCTTGTAGTCCTCGAGGGCGGCCTTGACCTTTTCGAAACTGCGGTGAAATTCGAGGATGTCGGTGCTCATAAAAATCCTATCGGCGCTTGCCTCGAGCTTTAAACATTTTCTCAAGGTATTTCAAGAGGATATCCGCCTCGAGGTTCAGCGGCGCCCCGAGGGGTTTGTCGACCAGCGTGGTCTTCTCTTGGGTGTGGGGGATGATGCAAAGCGAGATGCGGTCCTGCTTGGCCGCGTTGACCGTCAGGCTGATGCCGTCGACCGTGACCGAGCCCTTGTCGACCATGTAGGGGCGCAGGGCCTTCGGTACCTGGACCTCGAGCAACCAGTAGGCGTCGGGCTTGGCGGCGACGAATTTCTTTTTCGCCAGCACCCCCACCCCATCCACGTGGCCCTGGACGATGTGGCCGCCCAGCCGATCGCCCAGACGCAGGGGGCGCTCAATATTGACTCGCTGGCCTTTCTTAAACCGGCCCAAGGTCGTGACCCGGAGGGTCTCGGGGGAAATGTCCGCGGAAAAGGTCTTGCCGCGCAGCCGGGTCGCGGTCAAACAGCAGCCGTCGACGGCGATCGAATCCCCGATCTTCGTCCCCTTCAGGCTAAAGGGACACTCGACCTCCAGACGGGTATGAGTCTGGAACGATTCGACTTTTTTTACGACTCCAGGGCCTTCGACGATGCCGGTGAACATAGGTGGCGCAGGCTAGCGGGCCGGCCGAAGGGAGTCAAGGGGAGGCCTCAGGCGAAGCGGTAGGCGACCAGCAAATCTTCGTCCAACCATTCGACGGCGTAGCGCTTGAGCCCCTCGAGGGGAATACGGCTTAGGCCAAGCGCGGAGAAGAGCGGCCGGGCGTCCGCGCCGAGGATCTTGGGCGCCTGGAAGAGCAGGAGCTCCTGGGCGCATTTTTGGCGGATAAAGTGAGACCAGGTGGCGGCGCCGCCCTCAACCAGGAGACTTAGAACCGAGCGGCGTCCCAACTCCTTCAGCAGGGCCTTCAGGCGGAAGCGCCCGTCGGCGCCGAGGGGGCAGACCAGGACCTTGGCGCCTCGGGCCTCGATCTGTCGCCGCCGCCGCGCGGAGACCCGGCCGGGGGCCACGACGACCCAGCACTGCGATCCGCGGGGACCGCGGAGCACCTTGGCGTTCAACGGAATCCGGCCCCGGGGGTCCAGGACGATGCGGATCGGTTGGCGCGCCGCCTTCGCATGGCGCGCGGTCAGGCGCGGGTCGTCCGCCAAGACGGTCCCGACGCCCACCAAGATGGCGTCGGCCTCGCCCCGCAATCGGTGCACCCACTCCCGGGAAGCCTTGCCGGTGATCCAACGGGAGCGCCCGTTCGCCAGGGCGATGCGGCCATCGAGGGAGGCGGCGGCCTTCAGCAGCACCCAGGGCCGCCCCGTCGTCATCCGATGGTTGTAGAAGAGATTGACCTGCCGACAGTCGGCCTCCAGGACGCCGACCTCCACTTGCAGCCCCGCCCTTCGCAGCTGCTTGGCGCCCTTCCCTGCCACTTGGGGATTGGGATCGAGGGCGCCGATCACCACCTTGCGGATGCCCGAGGCGAGGATGGCGGGGGTGCAGGGCGGCGTGCGCTTGCCCTCGTGGCAGCAGGGCTCGAGGGTGACGTAGAGGGTGGCGCCCTTGAGGTCTTTCGCGCGGCGCATCGCCTCGATCTCGGCGTGGGGGAGACCGGCGCGGCGGTGGTAACCCTTGGCGAGGAGCTTGCCGCCCTTCACCAGGACCGCGCCGACCATGGGGTTGGGCGAGGTGCGGCCGCGGGCTTTGACCGCCTCGTTCAGGGCCAGGCCCATCCAGTAGGCGTCGTCTTTTTTGGAGGGGTTCGGCACCCTACGATTCCTCTTCGACCTTCTGGATCAGGTCGACGAACTCGCCGATGTCCTTGAAGGAGCGATAGACGCTCGCGAAGCGCACGTAGGCGACGTCGTCGAGCTCTTTCAAGGCCTGCATCACCTGCTCGCCCACCCGGCTGGAGGGCACCTCGGCCTCGCCCGACTCCATCAGGGCGGACTCGATGTCGTTGGCGGTCTTCTCGATGGTCTCGACCGAGATGGGGCGCTTTTCGCAGGCCTTCTTCAGGCCGGTGATCACCTTGCCCCGGTCGTAGGGCTCGCGGCGGCCGTCTTTCTTCACCACCAGGGGCAGCATCTCTTCGACGCGCTCGTAGGTGGTGAAGCGCTTCTGGCAGACCTCGCACTCGCGGCGGCGGCGGATCATCCCGCCGTCCTTGCTGACGCGCGAGTCGATCACCTTACTTTCGGGATCTCCGCAAAAGGGACATTTCATAGATTAAACCGGCCTATGGCAAACCGCCTCGACGTTATCGGTACAGCGGAAACTTTTCGCAAAGGGAACGAATCTCCCCCTGGATCTTCTTCTGCAGCGCCGCGTCGGTCGGCTTGGAGAGGGCTTGGTCGATCCAGCCGCCGATCAGCTCCATCTCGGCCTCTTTCATGCCCCGCGTGGTGAGCGCGGGGGTACCGATGCGGACGCCGCTGGTGACCAGCGGGCTCTGGTCGTCGAAGGGCACCGAGTTCTTGTTGGTCGTGATACCCGCCTCTTCCAGCGCGTGCTGGGCGTCCTTGCCGGTGAGCTTCTTGTTGCGCAGGTCGATCAGGATCAGGTGGTTGTCGGTTCCGCCGGAGATGATGTGGTAGTCCTTTGCCGTCAACGTCTTCGCCAGCGCCTGGGCGTTTTTGATGATTTGCTTGGCGTAGGCCTCGAAGGCCGGCGACAGGGCCTCTTTGAAGGCCACCGCCTTGGCGGCGACGACGTGCATCAGCGGCCCGCCCTGGATGCCGGGGATAACCATCGAATCGAGCAGCTCGCTCATCATCTTGGTGCGTCCCGACTTGGGGGCCACCTGGCCGAAGGGATTTTCGAAGTCCTTCCCCATCAGGATCAGCCCGCCGCGCGGGCCGCGCAGGGTCTTGTGCGTGGTCGAGGTGACGACGTGGCAATGCGGCAGCGGGTCGTCGAGGAGCTTCTTGGCGATCAGCCCGGCCGGGTGCGCGATGTCGGCGAAGAGGAAGGCCCCGCAGGCGTCGGCGATCTCGCGGAACTTTTTGTAGTCGATATTGCGCGAGTAGGCCGAGGCACCGACCGTGATCATCTTCGGCCTTTCCCGCTTCGCCTGGTCCATGCACTGGTCGTAGTCGATGCGTCCGGTCTCCGGGTCGACGCCGTAGGCGACGAATCGGTAAAGCTGGCCGGAAAAATTGACCGGCGAGCCATGGGTGAGGTGGCCGCCGTGGGAGAGGTTCATCCCCATGACCTTGTCCCCCGGCTTGAGGAAGGTGAAGTACACGGCCATGTTGGCCTGGGAACCGCTGTGCGGCTGGACGTTGGCGTATTCGGCGCCGAACAGCTTCTTGACCCGCTCCTGCGCCAGGGTCTCGGCGACGTCGACGAACTCGCAGCCGCCGTAATAGCGGCGGCCGGGGTAGCCCTCGGCGTACTTGTTAGTCATCACCGACCCGGCGGCCTCGAGCACGGCCCGGGAGACGAAATTCTCGGAGGCGATCATCTCGAGCTTGTACTCTTGCCGGTCGAGCTCGCCTTGGATGGAGTTGGCGATTTCGGGGTCGAATTCTTGGAGAAAAGTCACGGTGGCTCCTGTGGGGGCAAAATCGCTTATTTGAAATTCTTATTCTCGATTTCGCCGATCTTTTCAAGGCGCCGTTCGTGGCGACCGGCCTGGAACTTCGCGTCCAGCCAGGCCTGCACGGTGGCCTCGGCCTTGGGCTCGTCGAGCACCCGGCCGCCCAGGGCGATCACGTTGCTGTCGTTGTGCTCTTTGCTCATCTGGGCGGTGTAGGGGTCGGTGACGACCGCGGCGCGGATGCCCTTGAATTTGTTGGCGGTGATCGCCATGCCGATCCCGGTGCCGCAGACCAGGATGCCGCCGTCGGCCTTGCCGGACGCGACCTGCTGAGCCACATGGGCGGCGTAGTCTGGATAGTCCACGGAATCTTCCGAGGCCACACCGAGGTCAACGTATTCAATTTTGCGGGATTCGAGCAGCCGAAGAATGGCTTTTTTGAGGTGGAAGCCGCCGTGATCGGAGGCAATGGCTAGTTTCATCAGCTTTCCTGCGTGCGTCGTTTCACGTAGTCGATGACGTCTTTGACCGAGACGATCTTTTCGGCGTCTTCGTCCGGAATCTCCATTTCGAATTCTTCTTCCATCGCCATCACCAGCTCGACGATGTCGAGCGAGTCGGCACCGAGGTCGTCGAGCAGCGAGGCGCTGTCCGCGATCTCTTCTTCGTTCAATCCCAGTTGCTCCGCGATGATCTGCTTGATCTTTTTGTCGGTGGACATCACATCCCCAAAAATTGGTTTAGAGATTCTCTTCGACCTTCAGGATATCGACGTTCTTGTAAAAGCCGCAGTGGATGCAAACGCGATGCGGGAGGCGCGGGGCGCCGCAACGCGGGCAGCCGGCCACGTTGACGGCAGTCAGCTTGTGGGTGGCGCGGCGCATGTCCCGCCGGGATTTCGATTTTCTTCGCTTGGGTACTGGCATAAGGCCTCAGAAAAATTGAGTGAAAACGGCCTGCTAGGTACTATAGGGCTTCGAGGCTTGTCAATTGGCATTATTTTTCGGCCCTTTGCTTTCCGATCCGTTCAATTACTCTAATGGTTTCAACAAGTTAATTATCCACTCCGTTTGAGGGACGACACGTACAGATCGGCCTCCCGCGTCGGCTTCGGGAGGCGCCAACCCGCGTGGCATTCCAGGGTGAAGCGTAGGGCGCTCGCCAGGCCGATCCGGTGCCCGACGGAAATGAAGAGCGGCCGAACGCCGTCCTTGCTGCGGAGGACCGCGCCGATCACCTCGCCGCTCACGCGCAGCGGCGCCTGACTGCCCCGCTTGGTCCCGGGCTCGCGGTATTCCCCGCAAAGCCGCGACTTCGCGCAGCCGACGGTCGGAACATCCAAGACGAGGCCCAAATGGCTCGCGATGCCGAGGCGCCGGGGATGGGCGATCCCCTGCCCGTCGACGAAGACCAGGTCGGGCCGGCGGCGCAGCTTGGCAAAGGCCTCGAGCAGGACGGGGATTTCGCGAAAGCTGAGCAGCCCCGGGACGTAGGGAAATTTCAGCGGAACGACGGCATGGGCGCGCTCGATTTCCTTCAAGCCGGGGAACTCGAAGAGGATGACGCCGCCGTAGCCAAACTTCTTGTCGGCTGAGATCGCCATGTCGGCGCCGGCGACCGTTCGGACCTCGCCGAAGTCGTCGCGGGCGATCACCTGCGGGGCGAGTCGGCGTTGCAGCTCGACGGCCTGCTTGGGGCTTAGATTCCAGTCATGGTGCGGAAGCTGCTTTGGCATCGGAGTTTTTCCTTGGCGCGGCGGAAACCCATTCGGTGCGGCCCGGGACAGGAAAGAAGGTATCCCTTCCGGGCCCTGCGGAACTCGCATCGATTAGAATTGCCGTCTAGCCCTCCGTGAACATCTCACCCATTTCCTTATCCACCACTTTTCCTCCCAATTAAGGTTGGCTCAGACAGTCCTCGGTCCCTCCAGGGATACCTTCTTTCCAGCACCGGGCCGATCTATTTATAGCCCTGGTATTTCACCTGGGGTGGCTTGGAAGAAATATAAATAATTCGCCCCGGTGCAGGGGAAAAGGTGTCCCTGGAGGGACCGAGGACTGTTTGAGCATTCCTTAAAGACTAAATGGCGTAATAAGAGAGGCAGCGCCTGCGCCGCCAAAACGGACTAAGGGGCAATTCTCATAGTGCGAGTTCCGCAGGGCCCGGAAGGGACACCTTTTCCCCTTCTCCGGAGCGCACCTCCTAGTGAGAGCGGCAAGACCCCCCGCCCAGCACGGAAAGGAGCGCCGGTCAACCGCGCTGCAGACCCACGCGGGCGATCGGCTGGATGCGCAGGTTCTCGGAGAGCTCCTGATAGGAAAGAACGGAAAGCTGCGGAAACTCCAGCTCGATGATCTTGCGGAAGTAGCGGCGGATTTCCGCGGTGGTCAGGATCACCGGCGGCCGCGCGCCCGGCGGGAAGGGATGCGAGGCGATCTCCTTGCCGACGGCCTCGACGATTTCCTGCGTCGTCTCCGGCTCGAGGGCCAGGTAGTTGCCCTTCTCGGTGGTGCGGATGGCGTTGCGGACCATGTCTTCGATCTCGGGATCCAGCAAGTAGACGGCCATCGTGTTGGAATGCCCGGCGTACTTGTGCGTGATGTAGCGCTTCAAGCCCGCGCGGATGTGCTCGGTGAGCATGAGAGTGTTGCGCTCGACCTCCGCCCACTGCGCCAGGGTCGAGAAGATCGTCTTCAGGTCGCGGATCGCGATTTCCTCTTGGATGAGGCGCTGGAAGATCTCGGAAAGCTGCAGGACCGTGATGACCTTGGGGACCAATTCTTTCACCAGCGCCGGGTGGCTCTTCTCGAGCTCGGTCAGGATGTTCTGGATCTCCTGCAAGCCCAAGAATTCGTGGGCGTGCTTGCGCAGGATATAGGAGAGGTGAAGGATCAGGTACTCCGCAATGTCCCACATCCGGAAGCCCGCCTGCACCGCCACGTCCTTGAACTCCTCGTTGATCCACGTCACGATCGACCCGTCGATCGGATGGATGGTCTCGGTGCCCTCGATGTTGAAGAGCGAGAGCTGCTCGAGCGGCTCGCCCACCAAAATGCAGCCGCGGTAGACACGGCCCTTCGCCACCGGAACCTCGTTGATGTTGATGACGTAGCTCTCCGGCTCCATATCGACGTTCTGCCCGCGGACCTGGATGCCCGGGAAGTTGACGCCCAGCTCGTAGTACAGGCCGTGCCGCAGCAGCGGGATCAGCTCGTTGATGAAGCGCCCGCCGTCCTGGCTGTCGTCGACGAAGGGAATGATCGCCTCGCCCACCTCCAGCGAGATCGGCGCCGGCATGATGAAGGGCAGGACGTCGCCGTGCTTCTCGACCGCGCGCTTGACCACCTCTTCCTTGGGGACGTCGGCGATCTCCTGGGCCTCCTCGGTCTTGCCGCGCTTCAGGTAGTAGGCGGTGGCGCCCAAAATCCCCGAGAGGATGAGGAAGGGGATCTTCGGCAGGCCGGGGACCAGGGCCAAAACCAGCAACAAGCCCGAGACGATCAGGATGGCCTTCGGATAGGCGGTGACCTGCCCAACGATTTCCCGGCCCAGATTCGATTCTTTATTTTCGGAGGCGACGCGGGTGACGACCACGCCGGCCGCGATCGAGATGACGAGGGCCGGGATCATCGAGACCAGACCGTCGCCGATCGACAGCAGGGAGTAGGTCGTGACCGCCTTACCCATTTCCATGTCGCGGATCATGACGCCGATGATGAAGCCGCCGATCAGGTTGATCAGCGTGATGATGATGCCCGCGATGGCATCGCCCTTGACGAACTTCATCGCGCCGTCCATCGCGCCGTACATCTGGGATTCGCGCTGCAGGATCTCGCGGCGTTCCATCGCCTGTTCCATGTTGATGATGCCGGCCCTGAGGTCGGCGTCGATCGACATCTGCTTGCCGGGCATGGCGTCCAGGGTGAAACGCGCGCCGACTTCCGAGACGCGCTCGGCGCCCTTGGCGATGACGATGAAGTTGACCAAGGTGATGATGAGGAAGATGACCATACCGACGACCATCGACTTCATCGAGGTGCCGCCCAAGACGAACGAGCCGAAGGCCTCGATGACCTCGCCGGCGTGGCCCTGCGACAGGATCAAGCGCGTAGAGGAGATGTTTAGGGCGAGCCGAAAGATCGTCGTGATCAGCAGCAAGGTCGGAAAGGACGCTATCTTGAGCGCGTCCGAGATATACAGGGCGACCAGGAGGATCAGGATCCCGATCGTGATGTTGACCGTGAGCAAAATGTCGACCAGCCAGGTCGGGAGCGGGATGATGATCATCCCGATGACGGCCACGACCAGGAGGGCCAGGACGACGTCGCTGTACTTTGCGATGATTTCGTTGAAATTGCCGAGCTTTAATTTTCCCACTTCAAGGACCTCTGTTTCGTCGAGGATCCCTGGGATCCCCGCTTAAGTACGGTATTCGGCGTTTATTTTGACATAGCCGTAGCCGAGATCACTAGTCCAAACTTTGGACTCTCCACGCCCCCCGTTCAGCTCGACCAAAACCCGAAAAGATTTGTTTTTCATGACCTTATGGGCCCGGGCCTCGTTGGCGACGGGGGTGGGCAGGCCGCGGCGGACCAGGGGCACCGGACCGTAGAAAATATCGACGCGGGAGGGGTCGAAGGTTTCGCCCGAATAACCGACCGCCGCGAAAACCCGGCCCCAGTTGGGGTCCTGGCCGAAGAAGGAGGTCTTCACCAGGGGCGAACGGGCGATGCTGTAGGCGATCTTTTTCGCGGAGCGGGCGGTCTTGGCGCCTCGCACCTGCACCTCGACGATCTTGGTGGCCCCCTCCCCGTCCTGGACCATCATCCAGGCGAGGTATTGGCAGACCTCGTGCAGGGCCTTCTCGAAGGCGCGCCAAGGGGCGGTGCCGGGCTTTAAAGGTGGAATGCCCGAGGCACCGCTCGCCAGCAGGACGGCGGTGTCATTGGTCGAGGTGTCGCCGTCGACCGAAATGGCGTTGAAGGTGGCATCCACCGCGGAACGAAACGCCTTACGCATCGCCGCGACCGGCAGGTCGAGGTCGGTGAAGACGTAGGCCAGCATGGTCGCCATGTGGGGCTCGATCATCCCGGCGCCCTTGCCGAAGCCGGCGACCGTGAAGGGCTTGCCGCCGATCTTGCCGCGGACGACGTGCCACTTGGGAAAGGCGTCGGTGGTCATGATGGCACGGGCGGCGGCGGTGAAATTGCCGGCCGAAAGACCCTGGACCGCCGCGGGCAGGGCCCGGCGGATCTTGCCGACGTCCAGCTGAATTCCGATCTTGCCGGTGGAACTCACCAAGACCTCGCTTTTGGAAATCTTGAGGGCCTGGGCCGCGGCCGCGGCGGTGGCGAAGGCGTTTTTCAGGCCCTTGGGACCGGTGGCGGCGTTGGCGTTGCCCGAGTTGACGACGATGGCGCGCAGCTTGCCGCCGCGGATCGCCTTCTGTCCCTGCAGGACGGGGGCGGCCTTGAGTCGGTTGGTGGTGAAGACGGCGGTCGCTTTCGCGGGACGGTCGGCGACGATCAGTGCCACATCGGGCTTCTTGGCCTGCTTGATGCCGGCGATGACGCCGGAAAATCTAAAACCGGGGATCTTGATCTTTGTCTCGTCTTTTTTCATGCGGGACTCAACACTCTGAAGTGCGCTCCGGAACCGGGGGAAAGGGTGTCCCTTCCAGGCCCTGCGAAACTCGCATCCATTAAAATTGCCGTTTCAACCTTCCGGGCGACACAAGCTGTAGATCCATTAAATACGCTTTACTAGTCTTTTAAGGATGGCTCAGACAGGTCCTCGGTCCCTCCAGGGACACCCTTTCCCCCGGTTCCGGAGCGGAATATTTTGTGGGCCTTTTTACCACCCTCGAACAGAATATTGGGAAGAAAAAAAAGTGAGCCGTTATCCGACGAACAATCGCCGGCCTAAGCCCCGTGACACTTCTTGTATTTCTTCCCGCTGCCGCAGGGACAGGGGTCGTTGCGGCCCACCTTGGGCTCGGCGCGCTGCATCGAACCGGTCGGCGGCCCGGGTTGCGGGGCGGGACGGCCCATCCCGGGCAAGACGCCGCCGGGCATAGGCCGAGGCGACGGCTGCGCGGCGGGCTGAGGACGCGGCGCCTGGGCCGCGGCGCCGGCGGGCGCGAAGGAACGGCTCATCGTCATCGGCTGGGCGCGCTGCATCGCCTGCAGCGGCATCGCTTGCTTTTCCTCGACCTGCACGCGGAACAACTTCTGCAGGACGTCGCTCGTGAAGGTCTGGAGCATCTGCTCGAAAATCGCGAAGCCCTCGCGCTTGTACTCGACGATCGGGTCCTTCTGCGCGTAGCCGCGCAGCCCGATGCCTTCGCGGAGGTGATCCATGCTGAGCAGATGGTCCTTCCAGAGGGCGTCGAGGGTCTGTAGCATCAAAACCTTCTCGACGTGGCGCATCAGGTCGACGCCGATGCGCTGCTCCTTCGCCTCGTAGAAATCCAGCGCCTGATTGTAGACCCACTCGCCGACGGAATCGGCGCTCGGGCCTTGCTCGGCCAATGCCTTGGGATCGGCGTGGATGTCGAATATCTGGAAGACGCGCTCGGCCAGGCCGGCGGCGTCGAAGTCTTCTCCCCGGTCGGGCGCGAACTCTTGCGAGACCTGGTCGGCGGTGAGGTCGATCATGTCCAGCACCTTGTCGCGCAGGCCCTCGCCGCGCAGGATCTCCTTGCGCAGGCTGTAGACGGTCTTGCGCTGCTGGTTCATGACGTCGTCGAACTCGATCAGGTTTTTGCGGATGCTGAAGTTGTGCTCCTCGACCTTCTTCTGCGCATTGGCGATGGCCTTGGTGATCCAGGGATGGAAGATCGGCTCGTTTTCGTCCATCTTCAGGCGGTCCATCATCCGCGAGATGCGGTCGGAACCGAAGATGCGCATCAGGTCGTCTTCCAGCGAGATGTAGAACTGGCTTTCGCCGGGATCGCCCTGGCGGCCGGCGCGGCCGCGCAGCTGGTTGTCGATACGGCGGCTCTCGTGGCGCTCGGTGCCCAAAATAAACAGCCCGCCGGCCGCCCGGACCTTTTCTTTTTCCTCTTCGCAGGCCTTGCGGAACTCCACGAGGGTCTTCGCGTATTCCTCTTCGCTCGCCTCCGGACCGACCTTGGCGCGGGCCAGGAACTCGGGGTTGCCGCCGAGCAGGATGTCGGTACCGCGACCGGCCATGTTGGTCGAGATGGTCACCGCGCCGAAGCGACCCGCCTGCGCGACGATCTCGGCCTCGCGCTCGTGCTGCTTGGCGTTGAGCACGTGGTGCTGGATGCCGCGCCGGCGCAGCATGCCGGCGAGGACCTCGGATTTTTCGATCGAAATGGTGCCGACCAAGACAGGTTGGCCCTTGGTGTGCAGCTCGAGGATGCGCTCGATGACGGCGTTGAATTTGATCCGCTCGTTCTTGTAGATCAGGTCTCCCTCGTCCTTGCGCAACATCTCGCGGTTGGTCGGGATGATCATGACCTCGAGGTTATAGATCTTGGCGAACTCGCCGGCCTCGGTGTCGGCGGTGCCCGTCATGCCCGCCAGTTTCTTGAACATGCGGAAGTAATTCTGGAAGGTGATCGTGGCAAGCGTCTGGTTTTCGTTTTCGACCTGGACGCCTTCCTTCGCCTCGACGGCCTGGTGCAGGCCGTCGCTCCAGCGCCGGCCCGGCATGAGGCGGCCCGTGAACTCGTCGACGATGATGACCTCGCCGTCCTTCACGACATAGTCGACGTCGAGCTTGAACAGGACGTGGGCCTTCAGGGCCTGATTGACGTGGTGCAGGACCTCGATCTGGCGCGGGTCGTAAAGGTTTTCGACGCCCAGCAACTTCTCGACGTGAGCGACGCCGTCCTCGGTGAGGATGGCACTGCGCGCCTTCTCGTCGATCGTGTAATCCACTTCCTTCTTGAGGTTGGGGATGATCGTGTTGATGCGATAGTACTTGTCGGTGGATTCTTCGGACGGACCCGAGATGATCAGCGGCGTGCGCGCCTCGTCGATCAGGATGGAGTCGACCTCGTCGACGATGGCGTAGTGAAGCTCGCGCTGCACCATCTGCTCGAGGCTGAACTTCATGTTGTCGCGCAGGTAATCGAAACCGAACTCGTTGTTGGTGCCGTAGGTGATGTCGGAGGCGTAGGCCTCGCGGCGCTGGGCGTCGTCGAGCCCGTGGACGATGACCCCGACGGACATGCCGAGGAAATTATACAACCGGCCCATCCAGGCCGCGTCGCGGCGGGCCAGGTAGTCGTTGACGGTGACGACGTGCACGCCTTTGCCCTCGAGGGCGTTGAGATAGACCGGCAGCGTGGCGACGAGCGTCTTGCCCTCGCCGGTCTTCATCTCGGCGATCTTGCCGTGGTGCAGGACCATGCCACCGATCAGCTGGACGTCGAAATGCCGCATGCCCAGCACGCGCCGACCGGCCTCGCGGACCGTGGCGAAGGCCTCGGGCAGCAGGTCGTCGAGGCTCTCTCCCTTGGCGAGGCGCTCGCGGAATTTGGCCGTCTGCGCCCGCAGGGCCTCGTCGCTCAGCGCCTGCAGCTCGGGCTCAAGCGCGTTGATTCGGTCGCGGATCGGATACAACTTCTTCAATTCGCGTTCGTTTTTGGTTCCGAAGACCTTTTTTGCGAGGGCCTGAAGCATGGGAACCCTTGCTATGTGAGGCGGGGCGGAAAGTCAAATAGTCTGGGGGAAATCGGACGGGCCGTTATTGGAAGATATACTTCATCGGATCGGTGGGGATGCCGTCGACGTGCACCTCGTAGTGCAGGTGGGGGCCGGTGGAGGATCCGGTGTTGCCGACCGCGGAGATGCGGCTGCCGCGATCGACCTTTTCACCCTCCTTCACGAAGAGTTCGGAATTGTGCCCATAGAGGGTGCTGATGCCGTAGCCGTGATCGATGATGACGGTGTTGCCGTAGCCGCCCTTGTAGCCGGCGTAGACGACGGTACCCTCGGAGGGGGCGAAGACGGGACTGCCGATCGGCGAGGCGATGTCGATGCCCTTGTGCATCTTGACCGCGTCGCCCCAGGGCGAGAGTCGGAAACCGAAGTTGGAGGTGACCCAGCCCTGCACCGGCCACAGCGAGGGGGTGGAGGCCCAGAACGAAATTTGGTCTTCGTTGGCCTCGTAAACCTCGTTGACCCTCTCCTCGAGGTTGACCGCGAACTCGGCCAGCTCGTCCAGCTTGAGGGTCATCTTCTCGTAGAATTGCTCGTCGAATTTACCGGCCCTCCAGTCGCGGGCCAGATTGCGGGAGGAGAGCTTGGGCAGGTTGTTCACCCGGTTGAGGAACTCACCCAAGTTTTCTTGCTCGGAGACCGGGCCGACGCCCTTGTTGAGCTTGCCCGATTCGACGCCGATGGAACTTTCCAGCTTTTCGGTAAATTTTTCGATGCGCTTGATCGTCCCCTCGAGGGCCCCGATCTTGGAGACCAACTGGGCCTTCTCTTGCTCGAGCTGGGCGATGGTCCCGGCTTCGCCCTTCAGGTTTTTGGAGCGGTAGTACAGGAAGCCCCAGGTCATGACCGAGGAAAAGACCAGGAAGAAGGCCAAGAGGCCTCCCATCAGCCGGAGGCTGGTTTGGGAGAGGCTTAAGGTGCGGCTACCGAAGCCGTCGTCGTCCAAAAGCACCAGATTGGTGGGTTTTCGGTTCAAAGACCTTCCTCTATCCAGGTTGATTGCGGGACCACCCTATTATCGGCAGGTCTCACCGAAGGTGGTCTAAAAAATGGCTATGGCTTAAGTGGGGGGAACCGTAGCAGAGGGCTCTTTGGGGTGTCAAGGTCTTTGGGAATGTAAAAAATTAAGTAATTTCATCAACTTGTAAAATTATGACCGTAATGTTGTCGTCCCCGCCCCGGCTATTGGCCGAGTTGACCAGCTTCTCGCAGGCCTCCCGGATGTCGTATTTTTCGACCAACTCCTCGATTTCCCGGTCCTCGACGAGGTTGGAAAGGCCGTCCGAGCACAGCAATAGCTTGTCCCCGTGCCGGACCTCCTTGCAGACCAGGTCGATGTCGACCTCTTCTTGGTAACCCACCGACCGGGTAATGATATTTTTGAGCTTATGACCCCGGGCGTCGCTGGCCGAGATCATCCCCGCCTTGACCTGTTCGCTGACCAGGCTGTGGTCTTCGGTGATCTGCTCGATCTTGCCTTCCCGAATCAGGTAGGCCCGGGAGTCCCCGACATTGGCAATATATAGACGGGGGGAGGCGAAAAGGGCCGCCACGGCGGTGGTCCCCATCCCCCGGAGGTTTTCGTCGAAGAGCGCCTGGTCGTGGATGCGGCGCCCCGCCTCTTGGATGGCGTGCTTCAGCTGGTTACCCGGGTGGGAATCGGCCTCGTTGACCCCGCGGATCTGGGTGGCGTCGGGGTCGAAGCGGAGTGCGCGAACCACTTCTTCGACGGTGGTCACGGCCAGTTTGGAGGCGTACTCCCCGCCCAAATGCCCCCCCATGCCGTCGGCCACCATATATAGACCCATGTCGTCGTTGATCAGGTAGGAGTCTTCATTCTGCTGCCGCTTCATGCCGACGTTGGAGATGCCGTAAGATTCGATTTTCATGGGAAATTAACCCTAATCCGAATTCAAAAATAAGCCCAGGTCGTCCGTCCAACGTAAACGAACGCGACGATTATATGCAAGCCCCTATTTCATGGCAAATGCTCAAAACCCAGGCTAGGCGCCGCCGATCGCCATTTCTTGGACGGCCAAAGTCGGAGCGCCGACGCCGCCGTGGCTACGGTAGCGGGAACCGACGGCTCTAAGATCGGCCATCATCTGATGGAGGTTGCCGGCCAAGACCAGTTTTTTGACGGCACCCCGCTTTTCTCCGCCTTCGATCAAAAACCCCTGAATGCCCACCGAGAAATCCCCCGTCACCGGGTTGGCCGCGTGCACCCCAATGGCCTCGGTCACCAGGATGCCGGAACCGATCTCGCGGAACAGGGCCTCGTCGGAAGCCTCTCCGGGCTCGAGGACGAGATTGGAATAGGAAAGAAAGGGCGGACGCTGCAGGCCCCGGCGGACCAGGGAGGCGTTGGCCTTCAGGCCGAGTTTCCGCGCGTAGCGGCGGTCGAGCAGGTAGTTGGCGACGACGCCCCCTTCCACCAGCGACAGATCGCGGGAGTCTTGGCCCTCGCCGTCGAAGGGACAGGAGGCGCTGCCCTCCGGCAGCAGGCCCGCGTCGCGGATGCGGAGCGACGGAGCGTAGACCCTCTGTCCGAGCTTCCCCTCCAAATAGCTGCGCTTCTTGAAGACCGCGTCCCCCTGGAAGGAGCCCGCCAAGATCTCGAGGAACTCCCCCGCCACCAAGGGGTCGATCAGGACCGGCGCCCTCCGGCTGGCCGGCGTGACGGCGCCCAGGTAGCTCAGGGCGAGTCGGGAGGCGGCCTCGCCGACCTTGCGCGGGTCGAGGCGCTCGAAAAAGGGCGAGCTGTCGAATTCGTAGCCGCTCTCGGCCGCTCCCTCCGCCTCGGCGACGGACATCACGCCGATGCGGCAGCGCGTCCGGGCGAAGGCGCGGTCGAGGCCGGCGGAATTCCGCAGCCGGACGCCGAGCGTCTTTTCGTCGTAGGCGGCCGCCCGGACGTGCTTGACGCGGGGATCCACCCCCTTCGCCGCCGCCTCCAACGCGAGGGCGATCTCGCGCTTGCGCCCCTCCGGAACTGCGGCCAGGCCTGGGTCGAAGTTGCGCAGCTCGGGTTCGGCGGCCGGGGGCGGCGCCTCCGGCAGGGGAAGGTCGGGATCGGGATCCACCCAGGGCAACGACGCGACCACGCTGGCGCAGAGGTAGTCGAGACCCGACTCGCTCAAGTCGGTCGAGTAGCCGAAACCCTGGCGCCCGTCCCGGAAGACCCGCAGCGCCACCCCCTCTTCCACCGCGCCCTGCGCGGACTCGATGGCGCCGTCCTTCGCCTCGAAGCTGCGGGATTCGACCCGCTCGATATAGGCCTCGAAGTCGGCGACGCCTTGGTTTTTCAGCTTTCGTTCCAGACTGGTGAAAATTTCCGGTCGCATCCAGGCGATGCTATCCGATCCCCGGGGACCGCGAAACGAATATTTTCAAGGTTTCGCCGGCGGCAGCGGAAGGGTGAAGAGGAATTTCGAGCCGTGGCCCGGCCGGCTTTGCGCGGTGAGGGTTCCGCCGTGGCGGAGCACGATCTTCTCGCAGAGCGCGAGGCCGATCCCGCTGCCCTCGTACTCGCTGCGGCTGTGGAGCCGGGTGAAGGGCCGAAAGATCTGCTCGAGGTATTTCTCCTCGAAGCCGATCCCGTTGTCCTCGACCGAGATCTCGCAGAACTTTTCGGAGACCGCGCGGCCGGCGACGCGGAGGACCGGCGCGCGCCTCGAATCGCGGAACTTGAGGGCGTTGCCGAGGAGGTTCTGGAAGAGCTGGCGCATCTGCGAGGCGTCGGCGAAGACCCGCGGCAAGGGCCCCACCTCGAGGCGGCCGCCGCTCTCGGCGAAGCGCAGCTCGAGGTCTTTGCGGACCTCCGCCAGGAGCTGGCCGAGCTCCAGCTCCTCGAAGGGCTTGGCCTGCGTCGTCACGCGGGAGAACTGCAGCAGGTCGTCGATCAATTCGCGCATCCGCTCCCCCGAGCGCTGAATCCGACGAAGGTAGTCGAGGGCCTGCGGCTCGACGCCGGCGCCCAGCAGACGCTCGAGGCGGTCGGCGAAGGCGATGATCAGGAGCAACGGCTCCTGAAGGTCGTGGGTGGCGACGTAGGCGAAGCGCTCCAGCTCGCGGTTGGAGCGCTCGAGGGCGGCGGTTTTCTCCTGAAGGGCCTCCTCCGCCTTGCGGCGCTCCTCGGCGGCGTAGGCCAGGGAGACCATGTCGGCGATGGAGGAGGCGAAGTCCTGGTCCTCGATCGACCAATCCCGCAACGCGCCCACCTGCTCGTGGCAGACGATGCCGACGACCTTGCCGCCCAGCCGGATCGGCACGTCCATCATCGAGAAGATCTGCTGTGGAACGAGGTAACCCTCGGTGAACTCCCGGGTGCGAGGGTCGTGGCGCGCATCGGAGGCGGGTAGGATGCGGCTCTCCTCGAGGGCTTGGAAATAGGCGGGGTAGTTTTTCGCCAGCAGCTTTTGCCCGCTAAAGTGGCGGTTTTCGCCCTTAAGATAGACGTCCTGGCAGACGATCTCGCTGCGGTCCTCGTTGAAGAGCCAGATGCCGACGCGGGCCACGCCCAGCGTCTCGCTGTCGACCTCGGTGATACGGCGCAGGGCGGTCTGGAGATCGCCCGGCGGGGCCTTGGCAAGTCTAAGCAGACCAGCCTGACAACGCAGGACGCGAGCGGTACGCTCCGCGGCGGTTTCGCTGAACCCGGACATATCCTTACCTCCGCCCCGACTTTAGCAAAGGAAGGGGCGAGGCCGCCAGCGCTCAGGCGGCCGCGTTTTTCAGCAGCTCCCGGGCGTGCTTGAGGGCCTGCGGGGTGACCTCGACCCCGGCCAACATGCGGGCGATCTCCCGCTCGCGGTCGTCCTTCTTGAGCAGGCGGATTTCGGAGAAGGTGCGGCCGCCGCGCACGCATTTTTCGACCGTGTAATGTCGGACGGCGCGGCAGGCGATCTGCGGCAGATGGGTGACGCAGAGCACCTGGGTCTTGGCGCCCAAGGCCTCGAGTTTGCGGCCGATCAGCTCGGCGACCTTGCCGCCGACGCCCGCGTCGACCTCGTCGAAGACGAAGCTGCCGATCTCTTCGGCGGGAAACACGATCTCGTAGAAAGCGAGCAGCAGGCGGCTGAGCTCGCCGCCCGAGACGATCTCGGCGAAGGGGCGCGCCTCCTCGCCGGGATTGAAGGAGACGAGCAGGGTCAAGGCGTCGGCGCCGTTGGCGCGGTACTCGGCGATTTCCTTGGCGGACTCGAGCAGAAATTGCAGCTGGGCGTGGGGCAGCGCCAGCTCTTGCAGCGACTGCAACAGCTTGGCGGCGAGTTTTTTCGCCGCGGCCTTGCGTTTGGCATGCAAGGCCGCGGCCGCCTCGCGCAGGGCGGCCTCGAGCTCGGCGCGCCGGGCCTCGGCGACCTGCAGGACTTGGTCGAAGTTCTCCAGCTCGCCGATCTGCCCCTGCAGTCGCTCGGCCAAGGCGACCAGGCCGGCCTCGTCTTCGTGATATTTGCGCTTCAGGCCGGAGATCAGGGCCAGGCGGTCCTCCAGCCGGTCGAGCTCGGCGGGATCCTCCTCGAGCTTCTCGCCGTAGTCGGCGAGCAGGCGCCCGGCGGCCTCGACGGCGGCCGCGGCCTCGTCGAGGGCGCCCAGCAGGGGCTTAAGGCTCTCGTCCAAATCGAAGGATTTATCGGCCAAATTTCGCGCCTTGCCCAATTGGTCGGAGACCGAGGCCTCGCCGTCGACCAGCATCTGGCGCATCTCGTAGTTTTGCGTGGCGAGGGCGACGCGGTGCTTGAGGCGGGCCTTGACGGCCTCCAATTCCTCTTCTTCGCCGGCACGCAGCTCGGCCTTGGCGAGCTCGTCGCACTGGAAACGCAAAAATTCCTCTTGCCGGCGGGTCTCGCGGATACGCTCGTTCAGCTCGCGCCAGTCGCGGTCGGCGGCCTGGTAGCGCGCGAAGACGTCGCGATAGCCCGCCGCCGCCCCCTCGTGGCCGCCGAAGCGGTCGAGCAGCTCCAAGAGGAAGTCCGGCTCGAGGAGCCGGTGCGCGGCATGCTGCCGCACCAAATGGACGAGCCTCTCCCCCAAGGCCTGGAGGGTCTTGAGCGTCACCGGCTCGTCGTTGATCAGGGCCCGCGAACGGCCCGAGGCGTTGAGGCTGCGCTTGAGCATCAGCGCGCCGTCTTCGGGCACCTCCAGGCCGGCCTCGGAGAGGAAGGATTTCAGGGCCGCGTTCTTGCCCAACTCGAAGACCGCGGTCACCACGGCCTCGTCGGCCCCGGCGCGGACGGTCTCGGCGTCGGCGCGCTCGCCCAGGGCGAAGGCCAGGGCCTGCAGGAGGATGGACTTGCCCGCCCCCGTCTCGCCGGAGATGACGTGGAAGCCGCGGTCGAACTCGACCTTGACCGACTCGACGATGTTGAAGTTTTTGATGTGGATCTCGGCGAGCATGGCGCGACCCTCGATGGGCCTGGGATAGCCGAGGCCGCACGAAATGTCGATGGATTTATGGCCGAAAAGGCCATTGCCTGGCGCCTCCCCCTGTACTAAATCGAGGGTATGGCCGATCTCTTCGAACACGCCGCCGAGCAGGAGCGCCAGGGGCAGGCCCCCTTGGCCGAGCGGCTCAGGCCGCGGGACCTCGACGAGGTGGTCGGCCAGCGCAAGCTCCTCGGTCCCGAGGGGCCCTTGCGGGTCTTGATCGAGAAAGACCAGCTCCCCTCCCTCATCTTCTGGGGACCTCCCGGCAGCGGCAAGACCACCCTGGCCCGCGTCATCGCCCATCGCACCCAATCGAAATTCCAGGCCCTCTCCGCGGTGCTCTCCGGGGTGAAGGACCTGCGCGAGGCGGTGGAGGGGGCCAAGGCGGACTTCAAATTCGGCCGCAAGCGCACAATCGTCTTCATCGACGAGATCCACCGCTTCAACAAGGCCCAGCAGGACGCCCTCCTGCCCCACCTCGAGGCCGGCACCATCACCTTGATCGGGGCCACCACCGAGAACCCCAGCTTCGAGGTGATCGGCCCCCTGCTCTCCCGCGCCCGCGTCTTCGTCCTCGAGCCCCTCGACGAGTCGGACTTAAAGGGCCTCTTGCAGCGCGGCGTCCAGGCGATGGGCGTCCCCGTCGACGCCGAGGCCGAGTCCCTGCTGGTCGAGTACGCCGCGGGCGACGCGCGGCGCCTGCTCAACACCTACGAGATCGCCGCCAACCTCGCGGGGAAATCCGGCCGGGTGGACTTGAAGACGGTCGAGCAGGCCGCCCAGCGAAAGACCCTGCTCTACGACAAGAGCGGCGAGGAGCACTACAACCTGATCAGCGCCTTCATAAAAAGCATGCGCAACTCCGATCCGGACGCGGCGGTCTACTACCTGGCGCGGATGTACGAGGCGGGCGAGGATCCCTTGTTCCTGGCGCGGCGCATGGTGATCTTCGCCAGCGAGGACGTGGGGCTGGCCGACCCGCAGGGGATCCAGGTCGCGATTGCGGCAATGCAGGCCTATGATTTCGTGGGCCGACCGGAGGGCTGGATCCCCTTGAGCCACTGCGCCGTCTACCTGGCCCTGGCGCCCAAGGACAACTCCAGCTACCGGGCCTACCAAGGCGCCAAGGCCGAGATCGAAAGCTCGGGCCCCTTGCCGACCCCGCTGCACCTGCGCAACGCGCCAACCAAGTTGATGAAGGAGCTCGGCTACCAAAAGGGATACCGCTACGCCCACGACGATCCCAAAGCCTCGCAGGAGATGGGCTGCCTGCCGGAAAAATTGCGAGGGCGAAAATTTTTTCATAAGAAAAGCAACGGATGAACCCCTATTACTATCGCGCCATAAAATATTCCTGGAACGAAGATCGCTATCGCACCCCCGGCGTTGACCGAGCCAAGTCGGTGCCCGAGATAGGAGCGGACGGCGTGGAAGCCTTCCAGGCCTTTCCCGCCGCGACCCCGCAAAAGGGAAGATCCGAATCTTCCGAGGAAGCCCACCAGGCGGGCCGAGCTCAGGCCCCGGACAACGTCTATCTGCCCGGTTCGCCGGCGGCCGGAGAGCGTGCCCCGCATCCCTTCCACATCCCGACGCAATGGGATTCTCATAACGCTTTGCGTGTCCTAAGCGCCCCCAAGTTCATGGTGGGCCTTGACCTTTGGGCCTTGGAAAGCGGCATCCTCGACGCCGCCGAGGCCTTGGCGAAAAAATACTCTGCCCAGCTCCTGTTCACCCACGCCCTCGGCGGAACAGATGCCGAAGCGGAGGACAAAGAAATTTTGCGTCGCTTGCGCGAGTTTCAAGCCCCCCACGAGTATCATGCCTTCACAGGCGCACCCGCGGAGGTGCTCCTGCGGGAGGCCCGCCTGCAGCAAGCCTCCCTCCTGATCCTCGCCACCCACGGGCGGAAGGGCAAAGACCGCGTCCTAATGGGAAGCGTCGCCGAAGCGGTCTTGAAGCAGGCCGATATCCCCGTGCTCATTCATCGCTCCGGCACCCGTTGGACGGAATTGGGCAAGATCCTGGTTCCTTTCGAGGACCTTCGGGGCGTCCTGCCGGCGATGGGGCCCGCCGCCAAGCTGGGGCGCGGCTTCGGCGCGGAGTTATGGTTGATCCATGTACGAAAGGACTCCGAAACCGGCTCGGCCGGACTGGAAAGAGCCGGAGGCCTGTTCGCCGATCTGCCCGAAGGACACTCCGAGGTCCGCGAGATAGCGCCTCGTGGCGACGTCCCCGAATCCATCGCCGCCTTCGCCGAGTCGGAAGGGATCCACCTGCTCGTCATGTCCTCGGAGCGCGAGGATAAGTCGAAAAAAATCCTGCCCGGAGGCGTCGCCGCCCAGGTGATGCGGAAGGTGCATTGTTCCGTGTTGGCGGTGCCGAAATGAAGTCTCTCGTCCGAAGCGTCCTTCTGACCCTTGTCTTGCTTACGATAGGCATCCCCCCAGGCATCGCGGATCCCAAGCCCAGGCTCGCCCTACTCGGCGACGCCCTTCAGCAGACGCGCCAAACGCTCTACTACGACCCCGCTTATGTCGACATTTCATTCCCCGGCGGCGACGTACCGATCGAACGTGGCGTCTGCAGCGACGTAATCGTCCGCGCCTTCCGCGCGGCGGGGGTCGATCTCCAGTTGGAGGTGAATCGCGACATGAGAAAAAATTTCTCGGCCTATCCCAAGATGTGGGGTCTGGCGCGGACGGACGCCAATATCGACCATCGCCGGGTCCCCAACCTCATGAAGTTCTTCGAGCGGAAGGGAAAGTCGCTCCCCGTCAGCGACAAGCCCGAGGACTACCTCCCCGGCGACGTGGTCGCCTGGCGCCTGCCCAACGGGCTTTACCATATCGGCTTGGTTTCCAACCTGCCTTCCTCCGATCCACGGCGTTTACTCATCATCCATAACATCGGCCGCGGAA